>JGI24705J35276_12237854_pt1 | contig 13584 bp, 14 predicted proteins | sample TergutNt197P4_FD_35276 | JGI IMG/M metagenome (IMG submission 35276)
ATCCGCCGTCTAGTCGAGCGATCATTCATTGGGTGTCCGCCTCCCCAATAGGTGGGCGCCTACATATGTGCGCTAAAAATCGCGCTTTCACCACTCCTGCAATTTGCTGGAGAATCCAACGGCGGAAAATGGCTTTGCCCTGTTCGGGATCACGCCTTGATCGGTTTGCCCATGGTCAATCGCGGTTTTAAGCGGCGGTAAAATTCTGCAGGTGAGCTCAACACCGGTTTTTTCAGGCTGAACACCAGCATTCCATCCTTGACGTGCTGCGGTCCGATCGAGGCGATGTCGCACTGTCCGAGTTGCAACAGCAACTCAAATGCCAAGCGCCTTGGAGCCGAACTCAAATAATCGGCGTAGTGCATTTGGCCGCCACCCTGGTCGCAAACATCATGGCGTCAGTTATCCTTGTTCCCACGCCGAACTTTGCCGACACGCTACGGCGGGTGCTGCCCAGCTTGAGCGGGACAAACGGGAGACGTTCCAGCAGCCAAACTTGGGTGGATCGTGCTATTTATTTCGGTGGCCCGTTGAACATGTTGAACATGTTGAGTTTACTGCCGTCAGGCATAGACGTATCGCCGGGCTTCCAGTCTGCAGGGCATGAACCCACCCATTTGATCTCCATCGACGGACTGGTGACCCCATCTACTGTTGCTTTTACTGTGAGAGAAGAATTGAAATCACCGATGAATTCCACTTGGCTTGACAGCGACTGGCCGAATGCTTCGCACTGCTTCTCATAGATATAGCCATCTGCCGTTTTTCGAATCTCTCGTTTGGCGCATTTTATCGGCAAGAAATCTCCGGTCATCATCTCCATCATCTTCTTGCTGACGGTCGCGTCGGTGCACAGTCGTGAGCCAGAAGTCTCTGTGGATTTCGACTCCCACAAGCCTGGTTTGAGGAGCGGCAATTCGTCGGCCAGCACGGGCGCTGCGGCGATCATCGCGAGTAGGAGACCTCCACAGAGGGCAACAGGTGTTCGCAGCATTGACTGACTCCAACTAAGATTTTGTGGCGCAAAGGTCTTAGTACACCATCTTCAGCCCGGAAATCACCCCCCTGAACGCGGGATTGCCGGAGCGGCAGCATCGCAAGCCGTGGCTGAAATTCGACAGCACATCGAGGATCGCGACCGCAAGGAAGGGTTCAGTGACTGGCGCTAAGCCCGGCGCTTCCTTCGCTGTTTCTCAGCTTTCCAGTCTCGTTTCCAATCTCTGCCCGCTTCTTGCGGTATTTAGGCGCTGCGAATTTATAGTCTTTCGGCAAGCCGTGTTTCTCCTTGTATTGCGCAGGCGTTATCCCGTGTTTCTCCCGAAGATGCCGCTTCATGGAGTCGAATGTTTCCCCGCACTCCAAGCACTTCATAAAGTCGCGGCCTTCTATCCCTATCTTTTCAGCGGACGTGCCGGTCAACTCAGATCGAAATGCCATGAAGGCTTCCATGATTTGTGAAGGCGTCAAGCCGGAATTGGACGACGCGTAGGCATGCGTCAACGACGCAGCGAGTCTGTTGAACTCCATTATCTTGTTTTGTGTGGGCTTCTTCATCTCATCTCCTCGCTATCGCGATCCTCAATGAAATGAGCCGCGAAACTTTGAATTGATTGCGCGCGCCTCGCTTCGGCGTTTGTCCACAAATCCGGCGTATAAAAAGCATTGCCGGGTGACTTGCGAGGTCTCCCCGGCAAAACGCGAAAGGGCTGCTGTTTCGTACCTGTCGGCAGCCCTTTTTATATTGTCATTGAAGCGTCCGCGCCCGGCTCCATCCGATGCGCCCGGTTCGCAGCATCACAGACATTTCGTCGATCTGTGCAGGCGTTACGTCGGGGTTGACCGTCGCGTAGGCCGCCATCACCTTGGCTACCATCGCATCGTAATCGGTCAGCTTGCTACGGGCCGAGAGGCTGCTAAATGCTTGATCCGATTCCACCATTCGTCCCCCTTTATTGTTTTTACACCATGAACAAACATTCACATTGTGGCTCAACTATGAATTGCGGTTGCCAAAATTGGCGAATGGTTGCCGGGTAGTGTAGTCTTACCGCATTGCTTGTGGGGAATGCTGATGGCGCCTGAGACGACACAACACCTTGAAGACATCATGAGCCAAGTCAACCAGCTGCTTGCACCGCTTGACGGCGAAGCTGCTGCTTCTATTGCAGCCACCATCTTTCTAAATGTCATCTTGGATAATTGTCACCCGCGCGACTTTGACACGATGGATGACATGATCGACCAGCTGGCGGACAGGCTCAAAGCTGCCTGCCGCGATGATCCAGCAAGGCTTCAATAGCTGAGACCGATCATCAGCAAGCGTTACGTGAAAACTTTGTACAGCGCAGCCAGTCATGTCGGCCGCCAGCGCCAGACACTCGCGGGTGCAATCATCGACGTCAGGATGCGAAACCGGCGGCCATCCACGAGTTGATCCGACGCGAGACCAGCGACTTGCGGCCCATGCCTTGCGGCTGCTCAATGGCGAACGGTGCGAGATCATGCCTACGCGCCACGCTGGTGCGCCAACCGTCACCGCAACTGCGGATACCCCGGAAGTCTGATTGACGGCCACCGCCAGCACCAGCATGGAGCTGCATGGGGGGATGGAATCATGAAGCGAATTGCTCTTATTCTCACCGTATTGGCGGCGCCTGTCGTGGCATCAGCGCAAGGAACGCTCATATCTGAGACCGATCCCTCAACCATCAACGCATCGGGGATTGCCAGAGCCGCGAGCCTATACATCGGCATCTACAAAGAATGCCCGAAGTACTATTCGATTGATGCCGGATTCTTAAACAAGGCCGTTTCCCTGTATGAGCAGGTTGGCGAGCAAAAGTTCGGTGAACCGTTTAAGAAAATCTACTCCGAAGAGATTCAGCGTCGAATGAACGAGGTCGAAGCAACTGGCGCCTATTATTGGTGTTCGTACCAAAGGGGATATCAAAGCACTCTGTACCAAAAGGGAGGCAGCATGTTCAGGAACTGAGCGTGCCTGTGGTATCGAGCAGGCTTACGTGGCTTTCCCGCACGTGCTGAAAAATCAGCCTACATGTACTGAGATTTCAGGAGGGTGCGGCGGGGGTGGCGATACCGTTACGCTAAATTATTGACTTGATTTGGTGACCGAAAGGTTTCTACTCGGGTTGCGGGTTCGAGTCCTGCCGGGTTCGTCAGAACATGTTAGATTTCAAAAACTTAAACCCAAACATCCTGTTGTGCGCACAGGCTAGGCAATTTGCCGACCTGTGGGCGGCACTGATCCGATCGCCTCGTCGGATCACGCCATGCCCGCCGAGGTGAAGCTTTGAGCAAGCCAGGCCCTATTGGACAAACGAATTTCTACGCCGAACTTACAAGACGTCGAAGGCAGGGCTGGATGTTCCTGACCGCTTGTGTGGCGGTTGCGTGCAGTTTTTGCATCGTCCTGAGTGCTATCATCTCGCCGATCATTCTCGTGCTGGTGGGCGGATTTCTGAAGCTTGCCCTCATGCTCGGGATCGGAGACGCATTGGCGCGCGATGGAATCGCTGCGATCCATGATTTTGCCGTGCGCTCGGCCTCGGTGCTCAACATACCGATAGGCCATTACGATGTGGTGGCAGGTGCTTCTCTCTCTACAGTGCTGCTTGAGCTTGCTGTGCCACCACTCCTTACTGGCGCCCTGGTTTGGTGGAGCCTGCGCGGTTTGTTTCTCCGCGCCTCCGGCGCCGATTTGATCCGGCATTTCTGTGCGCAGCCCATGCGCGCCGACGTCGCCGAGGAGCGGCAGTTCATAGAACTCGTCGAGGAGGTCGCCGCCGGGGCAAGCGCGCCAGCCCCCAAACCATACGTCATCGATTCTCCGACGATCAATGCCACCGCCTTGGGGCGCATGCCCGACAATGCAGTGCTGTTGGTGACGCGAGGCCTGCTGGATCAGCTCGATCGCGATGAAACCAAAGCGATCATCGCGCGGCTCGTAACCCGGCTCGCCGTGGGAGACATGCAGGTCGCCCGCGGAGTTATGGCGACATTCCACACATTCTTTCTCTTCCTGACCGTGCTCGACCTGCCGTTCCGCTTGTCGGCCTGGAGGACGTTGAGCCGTCTCGCCTTGCTGATCGCAACGCCGCGCCCGCGAATCGAGGACATCACCCGCGTCAGTGCCGCATTGGAGGACAGCGCGCAAATCGACAGCATTGGATTTCTCAAGGTACCGATGTTTTTTTGGTCACAGTTTATTCTCAGCCCACCGATGCGCTCATTGTGGCGCAGCCGTTGCTTCTGGAGCGACGCGCAAACCGTCAAACTGACGCACACGCCACATGCCTTTGCGCGCGCCCTGCAAAAAATCGGTGAGACCGAGCCGCTGCCCAGGGCGGCTGCTTATGCCTGGCTGTTCGTCGGCACGCCAGCCGCACCATCCCGTGGTAGTTTCTCGGACTACCAGCGCATGATCGTGGTGCTGCCGCCCACGTTCGCAGAGCGTGTAAATAGGTTGAACGCCTTGGAGGCGGCCTCGCGGCGGACACAAGCGGCCGCGAAGCCTGGAAAAACAGTCGTGTCTGGGGTCGAACTTGGTGTTGTGACGCTCCTGTGGGGCGCGGCTCTCTTCCTGTCGGCAGCAACGGCCATGGCACTCGGGCTCGCTGTCGGCCTGCCTCTCGTCATCCTTCTGATTTGAGTCGCCCAGAGCCGCTGCTCAACATCCGGTCAGTTCAATTGTCCGCCGTCCACGCGCAACTGTTCGCCCGTGATGAAGCGGGAGGCATCGGAGGCGAGGAAGAGAACAGCATCTGCGATATCGCTGGCTTCGGCATACCGTCCCAACGGAATACCGGCTGCGATGCCCTGGCGAGCGTCTTCACCGTGCCCAGGCGCAAACCCTTCCTCCAACCGGCGCATCATTTCGGTATTCACCGGCGACGGATGCACAGAATTAACCCGCACTCGATAAGGCGCGGACTCGTTGGCCACCAGACGAGTCAATCCCGTAATCGCGAACTTACTGGTGACATACGGTGTCACCCCGAGCGCAGGACCGGCCACCAGCCCGCCAATGGAGGATGTATTGATCACCGAACCCGATTTCTTCGCATACATCACCGGCAGCACATATTTGAGTCCGAGATACGTGCCTCGGATATTGATGGCGAACACGCGATCAACATCAGCCATGTCCTGCTCCACGAGCGGAGCTACCTTGCCTTCGATGCCGGCATTATTGAAAAAGATATCAATGGTGCCGAACGTACGGATCGTCGTATCCACATACGCTTTGACATCTGCCTCTTTCGAAATATCCGCGGCGATAGTCAGCAGGCTGTTCTTGGGCGCATTCAGGCTCGGCTCGATCCGGGCGAGCGCCTCGGCAGAGATATCGACAAGAGCCACTCTGCACCCTTGAGCAAGAAAGGCTTTCGCGGCCGCGGCCCCAAGCCCGCCCGCGCCGCCAGTGATAAGCGCAACCTTGCCCGCAAGATCTTCGTACACAGTCATCAAACACCTCTACAAACAGGAAACCGGGCGGCTATATGGCGCCCGCCTCGTTGGGTCAGAACTCGATCAGGTCTTCAATGGCACGGCTCAGTAACATGCCCCCGGGTCGGTGAGCGCATACTGGCCATTCGGATAGCGGTAGTAGCAATTACCCTGTGCCCAAAAATAGCCAGGCCGTGAAGCCGCAATCGCGCCCGTAGCGCCCCCTACCACCGCACCAGCGGCGGCTCCAGATGCCCTGCCCGTAAGCAGACCGCCGAGCACCCCGCCGACAATGGCGCCGCCAACAGCACTGGCGCCGGGATCGGCCGGCGGTGGAGGCGGAGGGGCGTAGGCCGGGGGTGGCGGGGCATAAGCCGCAGACGGTGGCGCATAGTCCTCCGGCAATTCGTCAACATACTCCTCGGAGATGTAGGCCGGTGGTCCGGCCATTCGCTCCGGATAGTAGTACCAGACGCCGCCGACGTCCCACCACCAACCGTCACGCCCATCGTGAACCTCATGACGCCAGCGCCCGCCTTCCCAGGCAAGATGGCCGCGATAGGGATGTCCGCCGTATAGCCGCGACGGCATCGGCCCACGTGCCACATATCGCCCTTGCGGCAGCGGACCAGCCGGGCCCCGATTGACGCGCGCCTGACCTCCCTGCGGTGCTCCGATCCGGCCTGCATGCGGCGGAGGCGCCACGGCACGGTTGGCATGCGGCGAGCCAGCCGCGGGCCTTTGGTGGTGATCGTCCTGAGCATGCGCGGAAAGCGCGACCAGTGAAATGGCTGAAACCAAGGGAACGATGATCCCAAACCGATTGGACGGTCTCATTCTTGCCTACCCCTCACGCCGCGATCCGAGGCGCAGTGAACCCATTTCCCGCACCCGATCGAGTTGCACAACTGACCTTAAGTGTCGTTTACAAATGTCTAAGATCACGGCAAATTTTCGGCTTGTGAGGCTGGCTGAAGCCCAGTCAGCGCGCCGGTTCGATCACGTTGCAGTTGGTCCGCCCGGACATCAGACAGTCCTGCATCTTGCTTGCGGCGGTGAGATGATGGGCAAGCCACAGCCCGAGCCCAAGGAACACCGCGGCAATAATCAATCCGACGATCGCGCCGCGGCGGTTATCGCCTGGTTCGGGCTTGGGCATCGCTCACGCAGCCGATTTCCTGTTGCATGGAGGGCATGCCTTACCACCTTTGCGGCATCGCGTCACAGCCGAATCACCCCTTGGGCTGTCGGAGAGCAAGCTTGCCCGAAGTCTGGACGGCGGGGGCCGCTTGGAGTACCCGCGGCGTACACGTTGTGATGATGAATGCGGTTTGGCTGCACTGCCATTCAGCCCCCAGCACGGCGCTCTCGATTGGCCTTGGGCGAACCAAGGCGACCGTACCGCCCAGGGCCGTTGCCGCAAACGTCATTACAAGCATCCTCAGATTCAGCCTGGAAAAGGTCATGGCCGTCTGCTCCGTTTCGTCTGAGTGGAGATTAGGCGGCCACGTTCGTGTTCTCTGTGAAGGAATTCACAATTCTGCAGTTTTTCCGGGCTACCGAGGCATCGGCACTCCTAAAGTGTCCCATGGTTTTCCAGTAAAACCTGCGACAAAACAAAAGCCTAAGCAGGCGATGCGTGGGTAAGCCCACATCGCCTGCTTAGGCTTGCGAATATGGGTGGCTTCGAAGCCCGCGAGGATGTACACGCTTGTCGATTGCGCGCGACGACCCTCGCGCCACACACCCAGATATGACCCAAGTTTGAAAGCGAGGAAGACAGGCTCGTTCGATGAATGGATTCAAGGAACCCGGCTTCGCAGACCGGCAAAAGGCGGCACAACAAGCGCGGCAAAATCTTCTGAACAAGTTCAAGACCCAGCCGGGCCCAGACGATCCCACGGTCGCGGCAAGGCGCGCAGAGCGTGAGGCGATTGCCGCAAGACGGGCCGACGCGAAGTCTGCCCGTGAGGCGGAGAAGGCCGAGCAAAAGCGTCGTGAAGAAGAGGCCGCGGCTGCCGAGGCCGCGAGAATCGCGCGTGAGCAGGAGGAAGCTGCCGCACGTCAAGCCGCGCTTGAGGCGGAGCAAAAAGCCAAGCGTGACGCGCGCTATGCCGCCCGCAAGGCCAAGAGGAAGTAGCACAGCTTCGACAACGCGTAGATTGCATCATTTCCGGGCTGGGGCACCAGCCCGGAATAATGGCAACTATTGTCTCTCAGGCTCGAAAGCACATAGGTGCGTACCCTCCCTGTTTATTCTGCGGGGCATTTTCCACCTACCTTGTCCCAACACCCTCGGGGCATCGAGCCGGCTGAAATTTGTCGCCCATGTCCCGGCAGAAGGCCGTGATGGCGCCTGGACCGCCGAAGCTCGCCAGCATCAAATTCCCGGCGGTGTCGCTGCAGACGAGCGCGGCTTCGCATAGTTCCATAGAGTTGCGAAAATGTCGCATCTGTGCGGAAAATTAAGGACGTCTTGACTGAGGCAGCTGGCAGCCACAAACGAGCCGCAACGGTCAGCATTATAATTTGGATCTGTCGGCGGTCGATCATTGGAGGGTGACCAGCAGGACGGTGGACGCAGCGGCGGTAGTGGAATTGGCTCTTTTTGAGTGTGCTGCTGCGCCCAGTTTTTAGGAACAGTCTTTTTCACGAAATTTGTTGCGGATTCCTTTGGAGGCTTTGCAAACAGGGGAACCTCCATGAAAAAGCTTTTCCTTGCCAGCACGGCGCTGGTGTTCGGGCTGAACGCGAATTCGGTTCAGGCACAGCAGGTTACGGCCACGGGAGATGTTGTTCCGGCAACGGCGACACAGCCGACATGGACAGTCGGCGGACCGCTGACGGTAGGCAATACCGGGACTGGTACATTGACGATTGCAAATGGCGGTTCGGTTGTAGCGACTGGAACGACGATTGCGGCCAGCGCGGGCTCAACAGGCACATTGAACTTTGGCGCACCTGGGGGGTCGCCGACGGGGACTTTGACGAGTCCGACGTTGGTGCTTGGTTCCGGTACTGGCACGATCAATTTCAACGAGACCGATACGCTGACGTTGAGCGCGGCGATCACGGGGACTGGGACGATCAACCAGATCGGCTCAGGCACGTCGATCTTGGCGTCGGCCCAAAATGCCAACGTCTTCGGCGGCACAGTGAATGTTTCAGATGGCACGCTCCAAGGCGGTGGAAATTACGTAATGGGCTTTAACGCAAGTTACGTGGTGGGTCCGAATGGCACATTGAGTTCAGGCGGATTTGTGCAGCAGATCTTCAGTCTGGAAAACGCTGGCTTGGTGACGATTGAGAGCGCGACATCAGAGGGACTGGTTTTGGCGACGAATTTTTATGTCGGCCAAGAGGGCACCGTGCGGATGACGACCTTTCTCGGTGGAGATTCGGTCGAAGGCAGCAACCATCTGGTGATCAACAGCGGTTCGGCGACGGGTCACTCGTTTCTGGAGTTCGTAAATGTTGGTGGTCCTGGCGTCCAGACGACGGGCGACGGCATCGAGGTCGTGGCAGCGATAAATACGGCAACGACGACGGAGGGAGCGTTTACGCTGAAGAATGCGGAGCTGCGCGCTGGCGATTACGACTACATGCTATTCCGCGGCGGGATCGTGGGCTGTGCGACAAATGGATTGCCGCAAGCGCGGCCTGGCGATGTCTGCCAGAGTTGGTATTTGCGCTCGACATTCATCAATGAGGGTGGAAGCGGCAATGGCAACGGAAATGGTAATGGTGGAAATGGCGGCGGGAACGGCAATGGTAACGGAATGGAGCCTCCACCAGTGGTAGAGCCACCGGGTGTGTTGCCGCCTGAGCCGCCGACGGTGGGCCCACCGACGCCTCCGGGCCTGTATCCGATCATTGGGCCCGAGATCGCGACCTATGGTGTGGTGCAGCCGATGGCTCAACAGTTGGGGCGGTCGATGCTGGGGACGTACGAGGATCGGTTGGGGGATGCCTATCCGGTGCCATGCGAGCCGGTGGCGGCACCAGCGGCCTATCCTGGACAGCCAGGAGCAATGCCGGGAGCGCCGCCGGTCTATACCAAGGCGCCAGTGTACACGAAGGCACCTGTCGGTTGCGCGGGTGGCTGGCGGCCCGCGGTGTGGGGTCGGGTGTTCGGCCAACAGATCGACAATCATTACTTGGCATTTGCGGATCCGCGGACGGATGGACAGATCGCGGGTCTGCAGGTCGGAATGGATGTGGTGCGCAGTGACGAGTTGATTGCTGGGCACCGTGATTATGGTGGGTTCTACTTTGCCTATGGCAATGCCAATGCGAACGTTACGGGGTTGGTGACCAATCAGGGAGCGACAGCGTACGTGTTGCAGCATACCGGCGCGATGAACCTGAATGCTTATTCCGGCGGGGCCTACTGGAGCCATATCGGGCCACAGGGCTGGTACGTTGATCTGGTGGCACAAGGGACGAGCTATGACGGTTCGGCGAGTACGGAGTTTGCGAGCCTGAAGACGACTGGATCCGGCTTTATTGGATCGGGTGAGATAGGTTATCCGATTCCGGTGCCAGCATTGGGCTTTGGCTTTGTGGTGGAGCCACAGGCGCAGGTATTGTGGCAGTGGATCGGCTTTGATGCTGGCAATGATGGCCTTGGGCCAGTGGCGCTTGGATCGACGTCAGAAACGTCGGCGCGGGTCGGATTGAAGGGAAAATGGACGGTGACGACCGACCAGGGACAGGTTTGGCAGCCTTATGTGCGGGTCAACTATTGGCAGGATTTCGGCGGCACATCCAACACGATGTTTGGCACCGACAGCGCGCCATTGATCTCGAAGGCACAGTACATGGATGTCGACGCTGGGTTTTCGACGAGGATTGATAGCCATTTTTCGGCATTTGCCGAAGCTGGCTACCAGTTTGCTGTGAGCAATGATGGTGGTGGTCAGCGTGATGGCGTGAGAGGTACGGCAGGTCTGCGTTATCAATGGTGAGATGAAGCGGTATCGTCCGCTTTGGTGAGGCGGACGATACGTTATTTGATTGCAGGCGCCAAGCGCTGGCGTTTCGCCAGACGTAGCCTTCCAGAGGCGTTCGCGGCAAACCCCGCCGATCCGCTGCGCTGCCTCATTTCGATTGACGGCGACCTATTCAGCGACTGGCTCAACCTCGGCAAGCTCCACGCCCTCCTGCACGATGTCGCCGACCTTGCATTTGATCGCCTTCAGCACGCCCGCAAACGGCGCGCGCAGCGTCTGTTCCATTTTCATGACTTCCAGCGTCAGGATCGGCGCGCCCTTTTCAAGCGTGGCGCCCACCTCGGCGAGCACCGCCACGACTGTCCCCGGCAAGGGAGCGACAATCTTCTCCTCGCCGACCTGCTCCTCCGTCTCACCGCCGAACGGATCGACCCAATGCAGGTCGAACCGGCCGTTGCGAGTGCGCAGATAAAGCTCGTGACCTTCGATCACGGCTGCAATCTGCGATCTGACACCATCCAGCACGAGGTCGAAACCGTCCTCCCGGGGCGCGATCGTAAAGGCAAGCACGCGGTCTCCGATCGCAAGCGTCGAGGGACCGCTGCCGTAGTTCAAGGTGATCTTCTGCTCGGGCCCATGTCCAACCCCATGTCCGACGCGGAAAGCGAAGGCACGCTCCCGCCGGCCAACCGGCATCCAGCCGAACGTCTGCCAAGGCGAGCTTGCCTCCGTTCCTGCGGCCATGCGCTCGTTGTTGATGATCGCCGCCACCGCCGCACACAATTCAAGTTCACCGGGCTGTGCTGGAACTTGTGTCAGGCTGGCCAGCTCGCGCTCGATGAAGCCGGTGTCGATCAAGTTTGCCCGCACCTGCGGATGTGTCACCAGCGCCGACAGGAATGGAATGTTGGTGACGATGCCGCGGACGTCCGAGTCCTCCAGTCCACGGTTCAGGCGTTCGATCGCGGCATCGCGCGTCGGCGCCCAGGCGATCATCTTGGCGAGCATCGCGTCATAGTGAGGCGAAACCGTATCGCCCTCGCGATAGCCCGCATCGATGCGCAAGCCCCCGGATTCCTCTGGCAGACGCCAGGTCGAGATCCTGCCGACCGAAGGCATGAAATTCTTAGCCGGGTTCTCGGCATAGACGCGCGCTTCAATCGCGTGGCCGCTAAGACGGATCTCATCCTGCTTCAGTGGCAAGCTTTCACCGAAGGCGACCCGCAACTGCCACTCCACCAGGTCGATGCCGGTGATCAATTCGGTCACGGGATGCTCGACTTGGAGGCGAGTGTTCATCTCGATGAAGAACACGTCCTTGCCATCGGAGACAAACTCGATCGTGCCCGCGCCGACGTAGTTGACAGCCGCGGCCGCCTTGCGGGCGGCAGCACAGACCGTCTCTCGCTGGGTGGCATTCAGGGTCGGCGACGGCGCCTCCTCGATCACTTTCTGATGCCGCCGCTGCAATGTGCATTCGCGCTCGAACAGCGATACGAGATTGCCGTGGCTGTCGCCGATCACCTGCACTTCGATGTGCCGGGGATTATCGACATATTTCTCGATCAGCATGGTGTCGTCACCGAACGCAGCCTTGGCCTCGCGCTTGGCGCTGACGATCGCAGGTTCGAGTTCCGCCGCCGAGCGCACGATGCGCATGCCGCGTCCGCCGCCGCCGGCAGACGCCTTGACCAGCACCGGGAAACCGATTTTCGTGGCGGCCTTCGCAAGCGTGGCCTCATCCTGCGCCTCGCCGTGATAGCCCGGCACCAGCGGCACACCCGCCTTCTCCATCAGCGCTTTGGAGCCGGACTTGGACCCCATCGCCGTCATCATCGCAGCCGTGGGGCCGACAAAGACCAAGCCTGCATCCAGACAGGTCTGCGCGAACTCGGCATTCTCCGACAGGAAACCGTAGCCGGGATGCACGGCTTCGGCGCCAGTCTTGCGCGCGGCCTCGATCAGCCGCTCGACGTTGAGATAGCTGTCGCGCGCCCGCGCTGGGCCAAGCAGCACGGCTTCATCCGCCATTGCGACGTGCATCGCGTTCTGGTCGGCTTCCGAATAGACGGCAACTGTGCGCAGGCCCATGGCGCGCGCGGTGCGGATGACGCGAACCGCGATCTCGCCGCGGTTGGCAATCAGGAGCGTGCGAAAAGGCCGGTATAGTCTTGAGCGATTCATCATCACATCCTGAACAGACCGAATTTCGGGGGGGCAATCGGCGCATTCGACGCCGCCGACAGGGCAAGCCCGAGGACGAGCCGCGTGTCGGCCGGGTCGATCACGCCGTCGTCCCAGAGCCGCGCGGTGGCGTAATAGGGATGCCCCTGGGTTTCATATTGGGCACGGATCGGGGCGCAGAATTCTTCTTCCTCTTCCTTCGACCAACTGCCGCCCTTGGCCTCGATGTTGTCGCGCCGCACCTGGCTCAACACTGTCGCAGCCTGCTCGCCCCCCATCACGGAGATGCGGGCATTCGGCCACATCCACAGGAAACGCGGGCTGTAGGCGCGGCCGCACATGCCGTAGTTGCCGGCACCATGGGAGCCGCCGATCACCATGGTGAATTTCGGCACCGAGGCGGTCGCCACAGCGGTCACAAGCTTGGCGCCGTCGCGGGCGATGCCGCCGGCCTCGTACTTTCTGCCGACCATGAAGCCTGTCACGTTCTGTAAGAACACCAGCGGAATGCCGCGCTGGCAGCACAGCTCGATGAAATGCGCGCCCTTCAGCGCGCTTTCGCTGAACAGGATGCCATTGTTGGCGACGATGCCAACGGGATAGCCCCAGATATGGGCAAAGCCGCAGACCAGCGTTGTGCCGTAGAGCTTCTTGAATTCGTCGAATTCCGAGCCGTCAACGATGCGGGCGATGATGTCGCGCACATCGAACGGTCTGCGGCCATCGACCGGAACGACCCCGTAGATTTCTTCCGCAGGAAATAGCGGGGCGCAAGGTGTCCGCATATTCAGCGCCGGCCGTGCTGGCGGCTTCAGCGTCGCGACAATGCGCCGGGCGATACCGATCGCATGTGCGTCGTTCTGGGCATAATGATCGGTAACGCCTGACTGCCGCGAATGTACGTCGGCGCCGCCGAGTTCTTCTGCGCTCACCACCTCGCCGGTAGCAGCCTTTACCAGCGGCGGGCCGCCGAGAAAGATGG
>JGI24705J35276_12237853_pt1 | contig 13580 bp, 14 predicted proteins | sample TergutNt197P4_FD_35276 | JGI IMG/M metagenome (IMG submission 35276)
TCGAACGAACACACCGACCCGCCACAGCGGCAAACCGGCATCGACCAGGCGATTGCAGGCTTCCGCCATCATCTCGGCCGGGCTCTTCGACGATCTGGCGCCGTCGATCAGCCAGCTGATGATCCGCTGCAATTCCGACGCGTTCATAGCCGCCAATTTGCCGACGGAGTTTTGGGATCGTCAAGCCGCACACAGCGACCGCGGCGGGAACTATCGCCCGATCTGGCCGCGATTCCGCAAGAAGTGATCGGCCAGCACACAGGCCATCATGGCTTCGCCGACTGGAACCGCGCGAATGCCGACGCAAGGATCGTGGCGGCCCTTGGTCAAGATCTCGGTGTCGGCACCGTTACGGTCCACGGTGCGCCGCGGCGTCAGGATCGAGGAGGTCGGTTTCACCGCAAAGCGCACCACCACCGGCTGTCCGGTCGAGATGCCGCCCAGGATACCGCCGGCGTGGTTGGACAAGAAGCGCGTGCCCTCGTTGCCAGTACGCATCTCGTCGGCGTTCTCTTCACCGCTGAGCTCGGCTGCACCAAAGCCGGCGCCGATCTCGACGCCCTTTACCGCGTTGATGCTCATCATCGCCATCGCAAGATCGGAATCGAGCTTGGCGTAGATCGGCGCACCGAGGCCAGCGGGCACGTCCTCGGCCACGATCTCGATCACCGCGCCGATCGAAGAACCCTTCTTGCGGATGTCGTCGAGATAGCCTTCGAAGAAGGCCGCCTTGTCCTTGTCGGGACAGAAGAACGGGTTGCGAGCAATCTCGTCCCAATCCCATTTGGAGCGATCAATCTTGTGCGGCCCCATCTGCACCAGCGCGCCGCGCACCTTCATGTCAGGCACGACCTTGCGCGCAATCGCGCCAGCCGCAACCCGCATCGCAGTCTCGCGCGCCGAGGAGCGGCCGCCGCCGCGATAGTCGCGCAGGCCGTATTTCGCCTCGTAGGTGAAATCGGCGTGCCCGGGCCGAAACTTGTCCTTGATGTCGGAATAGTCCTTCGAGCGCTGGTCGGTGTTCTCGATCAGAAGACCGATCGGCGTGCCGGTCGTGACCTGCACGCCAGTCTCCGGATGCGCCATTACGCCGGACAGGATCTTCACCTGGTCCGGCTCCTGACGCTGGGTGGTGAAACGCGACTGGCCCGGCCGGCGGCGATCAAGGTCGCGCTGGATGTCAGCCTCGACGAGCGGGATCAGCGGCGGGCAGCCGTCGACCACGCAGCCGATCGCAGCCCCGTGGCTTTCGCCGAAGGTCGTGACGCGGAACATATGGCCGAAGGTGTTGAAGGACATGTCTGATCGCCGCCTCACGCAGACTGCATTGTGTTTGACCAGTTCGTAACGCGCTCTGAGGTCAGAATCAAATGCCTCCCACAAGCACCGTAATCCCGGGCGACGCGACGCACCGATGCGGAATGACCGCGCACCCGCTAACTGTACTTGCTCAGCCCGCCATCGCGGAACACGTAGACGGCGCCCTGCTCGATCAGGAGGTCGGCGGCGTTCGCCGGCGTCTTGAGGCCGAGCACGACCATCAGGGCGCGCGCGGTGCCGCCATGGGCGACCGCCACGGTATCAGCACGAAGTGAGCCATACCACTCATTCACGCGCCGCTGGACGTCGGCATAGGTCTCGCCGCCCGGCGGAGCCACGGTCCATTTGTCCAGGAGGCGCCGCGCATAGACGTCGGGATGGGACGCCTCGCTCTCGGGCAACGTCGATCCCTCCCACACGCCGTAACCGATCTCGCGCAGGCGGTCGTCGAGAGCGTAGTCGCACGGCGGCAATTTCAGTTCGCCGCGAACGAGTTCCATGGTCTCTTGGGCGCGACCGAGCGGGCTCGACACGTAGGACGGAAAAGCCTTGTCGCGTCCGTCCCGCGCCAGCAGCCCGGCGAGAATACGCCCCGCCTGTATCGCCTGCCCCCGCCCCCTCACGTTGAGTGGAATGTCCTGCGTGCCCTGCAGCCGGCCACGCGCATTCCATTCGGTTTCGCCGTGGCGAAGGTAGTAGATCGTAGGCCAGGGCATTGCGGGCAGCAGCTATTCCTTCGCCAACGAGATGTCCGGTGCATCGGGGCGCTTCATGCCGACGACGTGATAGCCGGAATCGACGTGGTGCACCTCGCCGGTGACGCCACGCGAGAGGTCGGACAACAGATAAAGCGCGCTGTCGCCGACCTCCTCGATCGAGACGGTGCGCCGCATCGGCGCGTTGTGCTCGTTCCACCTCAGGATATAGCGGAAGTCCCCGATGCCGGAGGCCGCGAGCGTCTTGATCGGCCCCGCCGAGATCGCGTTGACGCGAATGTTCTTCTCACCGAGATCGGCAGCGAGATAGCGCACACTGGCTTCCAGCGCCGCCTTCGCCACGCCCATCACGTTATAGTGCGGCATCCATTTCTCGGCGCCATAATAGGTGAGCGTAATGATCGAGCCGCCGTCGGTCATCGGCCGTTCGGCGCGTTGCGCGATTGCGGTGAGCGAGTAGCAGCTGATCAGCATCGACTTGGAGAAATTCTCCGCCGTCGTCTCGATGTAGCGGCCGTCGAGCTGGTCCTTGTCGGAAAAGGCTATCGCGTGCACGACGAAATCGATCTTGCCCCAGTTCTCCTTCAGAACGTCGAACACCGTATCGATGGTCGCGGCATCGGTGACGTCGCAATGGCCGATCACCAAGCCGCCCAGTTCCGCGGCCAACGGCTCGACCCGCTTTTTCAGCGCATCGCCCTGAAAGGTGAACGCAACCTCGGCCCCTGCGACGCGGCACGCCTTGGCGATGCCCCAGGCAATCGACCGGTTATTGGCGACGCCGAGGACGACCCCGCGCTTGCCCTGCATCAGACCTGAACCTTGTGCCATCCTTTGTCCAATCGAGCTGGTTACACCTCGTGTGGTGTCTCGCAATTGCCGACCTCTTTTAGGGCCATCTTATCGGCAATTGATCGGGCATCTCCGTCGCGCATTTGCGCGACGAAGACGGAGCACTAGTGAGGTACACCAGCACTCCACCGCGGTACAGCCCGAATCGGCCGGAATAGCGGTGTTTCAGAAGGCCGGAATAGCCGCCCCATACGGGTGTTATGTTCGTGGAAGGCGTTCGCGCCAAGCCGACCGACGAGCCGCCATGAATGCGTTTCGCCAGAGTGTGGAAGCCATGATCCCCGCCTTGCGGCGTTACGCTCGCGCGCTGGCGCACGACGCCGACGTAGCCGATGATCTGGTGCAGGACACGCTGGTGCGCGCGCTGCGGTCAGAGCGGCTATTTCTTGGCGGCGACGTGAAGAGCTGGCTCTACACCATCCTGACGAACCTCAACAAGAACCGGCGGCGCTCGTTGGCGCGACGACCGCAACTCATGCCGCTGTCGGACAACAATCCGGACGCCAGTGGCACCGAGGCGGAAGGCCGCGACATCGCAAGAGCGCTGGCGACGCTGGTCGAGGAGCAGCGCTCGGCGCTGCTGTTAGTGATGCTGGAGGGCCTGAGCTATCGCGAGGTCGCCGACATCCAGGGCGTGCCGATCGGCACCGTGATGTCACGACTGGCGCGGGCAAGAGCCCATGTCAGGGCCGTACTGCAGGGCGAGCGCCCTTCCCTGCGGCGAGTGAAATGATGGCGGGACGTATGCACCCACGCGCTGCAAGACCGGAAGTCAGGTTTGAGCCGCAAGCGATATTTCGATTGATTAGCCAGAGACGACGACCATGACCGAGCGCAAGATTTCCGTTACTGAGGACGAACTGCACGCCTATGTCGACGATGAGCTGCCGACCGAACGTCGCGCCGATGTCGAGGCTTGGCTTGCCACACACCCCGAAGATGCCGAGCGGGTGCATTCGTGGCGCGTGATGGCGGAGATGCTGCATGCCCGCTATGACGACGTCGTCAACGAGCCGGTGCCGAGGCGGCTTGAGATCGACCAACTGGTGCGACAGCCGCGCCGATGGATAGTTGGTGCGGCCGCCGCGGCTCTGGTCGCCTTCATCGCGGGCGGCGGCGTCGGCTGGATGGCGCGCGGCGTTGCCGCCACGCCTTCGGCCTTTCAGAGCTTCACGCTGGACGGGCTGGATGCGCATCGGCTCTACGTGGTGGAGGTGCGCCACCCCGTCGAAGTGCCCGGCAGCGAGCTTGCCCATCTGCAGGCCTGGCTGACCAAGCGCTGTGGCTGGACCGTCCACGCACCAGACCTCGAAGCAAGCGGCCTGAAGCTGGTTGGCGGCCGCCTGCTGCCGGGGCCGAACGGCCCAGCCTCCTTCCTGATGTACGAGGGCGCCTCGGGCGAGCGCGTCACCATCTACAGCGCGAAGACAGCCACTGGCACAACGCAGATGCGATACACGACACTCGACAACGACGGCGCGCTGTCCTGGGCCGACCGCGGCGTCGGCTATGTCGTCAGTGGCGGTAGCGATCGCGAGCGGCTGATGCGGGTGGCTCGGGCGGTCTACGACCAGTCCGAGAAGATCAATGGCTAACCAACTCAGACGAGCAACCGCCCCAATTCCGTCACCAAAAATTGGAGATTAAGACATAAAGGCGCCTCAAAATCGTACCAGGTGATCACGCGAATATGGAACAGCGTTCGATCCGCCAATCGACGCACGCGGCCTCGACCGGGGTTGTTAGTACCGCGCTGGTCCCCCTCGAGGCCGCCCCTCCATTTTCAAGAAAAAGATGACGGCCGCAGTGGTCAGCCAAGGTTGCTGCGCGGATGATAGGGATGTCGGTCGCGCCATTTCTGCATCAGCGCCTCAAGATCAGAGTCGCTGCCGTCCGGTAACATGATCTTCGTGGTGATGAACAGGTCACCGGTACCGCCACCAGCCTTCGGCAGGCCTTTGCCCTTGAGTCGAAAGGTCCGGGCGCTGGAGGTGTTCCTCGGGATCGACAGTTCGACCGCGTTACCGAGCGTGGGCACCCGGACCTTACCGCCCAATACCGCCTCATAGAGCGTGATCGGCAAATCGATTCGCAAATCGGTACCATCAACCTTGAAGAACGGGTGCGGAGCGAAGTTGACGGTGATCAGCAGATCGCCGGGTGGTTGGCCCGGCGCGGACTGGCCTTGGCCTTTGAGCCGGATCTGCTGACCCGAGCTGACACCGGCCGGAATCTTGATGTTGAGTTCCTTGCCGGTCGGCAGACGCACGCGCTTCTCGCCACCCTGGATCGCCTCCTCAAGCGACACCGTCATGGCGACTTTGAGGTCGAGATCGAGGCCGACCCCGCCGGTTTCAAATTCAAACGGACTGCTGCTTCCAGCGCGCCCGCCGCGCATCCCGCCGCCGCCACCGAACATGCTGTTCAGGATGTCCTCGAAAGCGCCGGTGCCGCCACCGGCTCCGCCGCTACGGAACGTATAGTTCTCGAATCCGCTAGGCCCCGCGCGCCCGCGTCCACGTCCGCCTCCCGGAAAGCCCTGGAAGCGCGGCTTGCCCTCGGCATCGATCTCACCTCGATCGAACTGCTTGCGCTTCTCTTCGTCGCCAAGGATCTCGTTGGCCGAGTTGATCTCCGCAAAGCGAGCCGCCGCCTTGGGGTCATTCTTGTTGCTATCGGGATGATGTTTCTTGGCGAGCTTGCGATAGGCACTCTTGACCGCGGCAGCGCTGGCGCTCCGCGGCACCCCCAAGACCTCATAGGGGTCGCGCATTCGTCACAGTCTCCTTCGAGGAAATCGATATTATCTCAACTAAGGGCTGCCCGCCCCGCCATGGCTTATCTGGGCTATTCGTGGCATTTTTGCAACTACAACTCAGCTCTGTCGCCATGGCTTTAGCGCACGAATCTCCCAGCGACCATGGGCTGTTTGGCAGGCCGCGCCTTGCAGCCAACTCTCGGTGCGGCCGTTGACGTAGCTTGCGAGGAAATCCCGGCATCTGCGGCCATCGTCGGACGTATAGGTCTGCGCCAACGGCGTCACCGAGCCCCGCGCCCCGGTTTCCGGGTTCGACCAGGGCTGGCTGGAATCCTTGTCCCCCTTGGTCAATACGTCGGAGGCAGCGTTGCGGGCAAAGGCGAGATCGCCCTCGGTCGGCTCTGCATTTTTGGCTTGCTTGGTCACCGTCCCGGTGATTTCGCCGCTGTCCATCCCGGCGAAGGGCCCGTCGCCGCGAGAGAGGCTGCAGCCGCCGAAGCTCACACTGATTAGAATCATTATCGCCACGGCACCTGCTGGGCTGATCGCCGATAGGCCAACGCGTTCCCATGGCCTATATAGGGACCACCAGCGGGACAACGCGCTTTGGGCCGCAGACGGATGCAACTCGGACTCCTGACATGACCGACACAACCTCCATCAAAGACCCAACAACCTTAAGATCCGGTGATTTCACCGCCGCCGACGAGCCGTTTGCGCTGTTCAGGGACTGGTTGACCGAGGCCGAAAAGAGCGAACCCAACGATCCGAACGCAATGGCGCTTGCAACGGTCGACCCGGACGGCCTGCCGGATGTGCGAATGGTGCTGATGAAGGGCTTCGATACGGACGGATTCGTCTTCTACAGCCACATTGCGAGCCCAAAAGGCCAAGAGCTCGCTGCAAATCCTAAGGCCGCGTTACTTTTTCACTGGAAGTCGTTGCGCCGGCAGGTCCGCATCCGCGGCAATGTGTCGCCGGTCACCGATGCCGAAGCCGACACCTATTTTGCGACCCGCCCCAAGCAGTCACAGATCGGTGCTTGGGCCAGCAAGCAGTCGCAACCTCTGGAAAGCCGGTTCGCCTTCGAGCAGGCGATTGCCAAGGTCGCCGCGAAATATGTTATCGGCGAGGTTCCCCGTCCGCCGGGCTGGAGTGGCTGGCGTATTACCCCCTCGCGGATCGAGTTCTGGCACGATCGCCCATTCCGCCTGCACGACCGCATCGAATTCCGCCGCGACGCTCCAGGCCAACCGTGGTCCAAGACGCGACTCTATCCGTAAGCGAGAAGAGCCTCCATGCCGCCTTCAGCCAATTCGCCGCGCCGCACGCTCCTTCTCACCGGCGCCAGCCGCGGCATCGGCCATGCCACGGTGATTCGTTTTTCCAGCGCGGGCTGGCGCGTTATCACCTGCTCGCGGCAAGCCTTTCCGGAGGAATGCCCGTGGGGGGCCGGCCCCGAGGACCACATTCAGGTTGATCTCGGCGACCACGGCGATACCGAGCGGGCAATCGCTGAAATCCGAAACCGCCTCGATGGCGGCGAATTGCACGCGCTTGTCAACAACGCCGCGATCTCGCCCAAGGCGCCAAACGGTGGACGATTGGGCACCGTCGATACCGACATCGACACCTGGACGCATGTCTTCCGAGTCAACTTCTTCGCACCGATCATGATGGCGCGCGGGCTGATCTCGGAGTTGAAGAAGACGAAGGGCTCGGTAGTAAACGTCACCTCGATCGCAGGCTCGCGGGTACATCCTTTCGCCGGCGCCGCCTACGCCACGTCAAAGGCAGCGCTCGCAGCACTGACACGAGAGATGGCATCCGACTTCGGGCGCGTCGGCGTTCGCGTCAACTCGATCGCGCCCGGGGAGATCGACACCTCGATCCTGTCGCCGGGGACCGAGAAGATCGTCGAGCAGCAGATCCCGATGCACCGGCTCGGCACACCCGATGAAGTGGCGAAGATCATCTACGTGCTGTGTACGGAGACGTCGTCCTACGTGAACGGCGCCGAGATCCACATCAACGGAGGCCAGCACGTTTAGCGGGAACATCGGCTAACGCACAACTTGCAGCGCGGCTGCGCAGGATTATCCTGTCATCGCACATAGCGAACGGCAAAGTTGAAGGTGCTTGAACAATCGTCTTCGCTCTCGCCGTCGAGGAGCGGTGCGCCGCAGTGACGACAAAGCTGCACCGAAAATGCCGGCACCTTGCCGTTGGCTCGGTCGTGCGGGTAGAGCGCGAAATCAATCACGTTCCTGGACGAAGTTATGGATTTCTCAACCATGGTTGTCCTCGCGGCTCATGACCGCGCTTTATCGCAGACAAGTTTCGCCCAAAAGTTCAGCCCACCGCTCAAATTTTAGGTGAGGAAACGAGGTGGCGCGCTCAACAGGCCGGGCAAGAAAATCCAGCGTACCGCAGCGGTTACAGCCACTTCTTCCATTTGAAGACAAAATAGGGGACCACGGCGGCCGCGAGCATCATGATGAGCGCCATAGGGTAACCGTGTTGCCAGTCCAATTCCGGCATCACCTTGAAGTTCATGCCGTAGATCGAGGCGATCAGCGTCGGCGGCATCAACACAACCGCCATCACCGAGAACAGCTTGATGATGTTGTTCTGCTCGAGATTCACCACGCCAAGCATGGCATCGAGCACGAAGGTGATTTTGTTTGAGAGGTACGAGGCGTGATCGGTCAGCGAGGCGACGTCACGCTGCATCGTCTTGAGTTGCTCGCGCATGTCCTTTGGCCACTTCACCCCTTCCACGACCGCCGACAGGAAGGTCACGAGCCGGCCGATCGAGACCAGACTCTCACGGACCTTGGAGGTGAGGTCGCCTTGGCGGCCGATCGCGATCAGGATCCGCGAATACTGCTTGGCATGGCCGGGACGCGTGCTCTCAGGCTCGAAAATCTCGTGAGAGACCTGGTCAACGTCACTGCCGATCCGTTCCAGAATGTCCGCGCAGCGATCGATCACCGCGTCCAGTAGCTCTGTCATTACCATCTCGCCGGTAATACTCGACGCGCATGACCGCGCGAGCTTGTTTTCCACCAGCACAAACGGCCGCGGCGAGTCATAGCGCACGGTCACCAGAAGACGGCCGGCCAGGATGAAGGTTACCGCCGCGGTCCGCGGCGTATCTGTCTCAGACTGACACATCAGCGTCGCGGTCATGTAGCGGACGCCATTCTCGATGTAGAGCCGGCTGGAAATCTCGATTTCCTGCATATCCTCTCGGGTCGGCACCGCGATTCCAGCAAACCGCTCCACCACCTTGTCCTCCCCAGGGGCTGGCCTCAGCAAGTCGATCCAGACCACGTTGTCCGGCAACTTCGAAAGGTCGTCGACGATGGCCTTCTTCAGGGAGGTGTCGGAGGGGACGTACACCGTTAACATGAATACTCCAGCAAAGGGCCGCGACGGTCAGCTTACAGGACCTGACTAGGGCAAGCGTTGCCGACGGCGAATTAACGAGCCGTTGGTCCTGTTTGGGCACCAGGGCGGAGGTAGCAGTGGCACGAATTCGGCCAAATTGGCATCAATTGCCTAGGAATCGGCCGAAAGCCGCAAGACTTGCGGCAAAAAAGCCACAACCTCCTCACCGCGATGCAATGCCGGGCTGGGAACTCTGGAATGTGGCGGATTTCGAAGATAATAACATTGGCAGAATCGTGGAGTTTGAGGCTCAAGCTCGGCGGGCCGCGAATGAATTTGTATCTTCAATTGGTCAATTGGAAGTAGTGATGTCGTCGCTCAAAGTGATGTTGGGAATTCTGGCTACCGGTCTAATGCTGTCAGGCTGTATGCAGGCGACTTATGAGGCGACCAATACCGCCAATTTCAAGCCGCGCGACAGGGACCTTCTCGCGAAAGCGAGTTACGCGAAGGTCGCGGTGGCCGAGCCTTTCCGCCGCGCGGTCGTCGAGTATCACCGCAAGGAAGCGCCCGGCTCCATCGTGGTCGATTCCGATAATCATTACCTCTACCTTGTCCTGAAAGACGGCAAAGCGATTCGCTACGGCATTACTGTCGGCGAAGAGGCCATGGCGTGGTCAGGCATTGCCAAGATCGGCAGCAAGACCGAATGGCCGGCCTGGCATCCGACGGCCAGCGAGATTTCGCGGCTTGGCGTTCCCACATACGTGCCTCCAGGACCGGACAATCCGATGGGCTCGCGCGCGATGTACTTATATTCGGGCGGCAAGGACACGCTGTTCCGCATTCATGGCACCAACCAGCCGGAATATATCGGCGCCTCGATTTCCTCCGGCTGCATCCGTATGACCAACGAGGACGTCATCGATCTTTATGATCGCGTCGGTGTCGGCACGGTTGTGGTCGTGTTGGAGCCGAAACACGGCGACTCGCCGTTCAATTCGAAAATGGCTCTGCAGGGCAGCAGCACGCCCGTTGTGCAGTAGCCGTCTCGTTTCGACAGAAGATCAGAAGCGCCGGTTTTGCCGGCGCTTTTTTGTTGGGGCGGGCGGCGGCTTTTTCTCGATGCCATCGCTCTTGGCCGCGTCGGACCCGTTACCGCTCGATTTATCGGCCGCCTTTCCTGTGTCCGGTATGGCAGAATCCGGCGTGGTCGAGATATCGCGCGGCGGGGCCTGCTCCGGCCGCTCAGGCGGCAGCAGGGGCGCAGTCTGCGGCAGCGCGTCCCAAACCTCCCAGCGACAGATCCGGTAACCGTTGCGCCTCTGCATCAGATCGAGATGGATGTGGTCCTCGTGATACCCATCCGATCCGGGTCCAAGCACGGTCGTAAACCGCGTACACGCCGAGCGCCGCACTCGTTCGCGCACATCGCGCGAAACGCGACGGTCGGTCAGTGAGATCGACTGGCCATTTTCGAGTTTGATCGCGCGCACGTCGAGGGCATTGGCGCGGCCGTGCTCGGACAGCTTGGCGCCGGCAACACGGTTGCGGCCGCGGCATTCGAAGGAATCGAAGTTATCGAGATCGCTGACTACACTGCCGAGGCTGTTTGCGAGCGGCGCAATGTCGGTGCGCACCCAGTCCGCAATCGCGGATGCCATGCTGCATCGGACAATCGCGGCGGGCTTGACTGAAACCCGACGCTTGTCAGGCAGCACGATCACCTCCAGGCGGACGAGATCCTCGCCGCCGCAGCCGTTGGGGCCGCGAATGTCGGGAATGCTGGGTGCGATCGCGAACTGCTCCGTCAGGGCCAGCCGGCAGGCCGAGGGCTGAGGCTCGGTCGGCGCGGCCTGCCCCGTGGGCTTGTCTGGCGCGGACGTGTCCTGCTTTTCGCTTGCAGAAGCTGGCGGACGCGAGGGCGATTCCGCCGGACGGGGTTTTGGCACAGGCACTGCCGTCGCGTGAAGGTCGCGGACCCTGGGTTGGCCAGCAGCGGACAGTTCGGCATGTGTCCCTTGCTGGTTCGCGGCCGCCGACTGGGTCGAAAGTATCAGACCACCAAGCGTCGCAATGGTGACCATTGCCGCGGTGGACATTAGGTCACAACAAGACCAGTTGCAGCACAGGTTGCGCGCGCTAAAATTCATAACAATAGACCCTGCGCCATCGGCGCAACATATGGAGGAACGCCCGCATGCTTGGTTTGATGCAAGATTGGCCCTTGCTCTGTCACCGTATCATCGAGCACGCCGCAAATATCCATGGCACGCGGGAGGTCGTCACCCGATCGGTCGAGGGTCCGATCCATCGCACAAATTATGCCGAAATCCATGCTCGCGCGCTCAAGGTCTCGCAGATGCTCGACCGCGAGGGCATCAAGTTCGGCGATCGCGTCGCCACCCTCGCGTGGAATACCTGGCGTCATCTTGAGGTATGGTACGGCATCATGGGTATCGGCGCCGTCTGCCATACTGTCAATCCGCGCCTATTCCCAGGGCAGATCGCCTGGATCGTCAATCACGCCCAGGACCGCATCGTGATGACGGACATCACCTTCGTGCCGATCCTGGAAAAACTTGTCAACGACATGCCCAGCGTGGAGCGCTACATCGTTCTCACCGACAGGGCGCATATGCCGAAGACCACGCTGAAGAACGCGGTAGCCTATGAGGACTGGATCGGCGAGGCCGATGGAGATTTCAAATGGAAGAAATTCGATGAGAACACCGCGGCCGGGATGTGCTACACGTCGGGCACGACCGGCGATCCCAAGGGCGTGGTGTATTCGCATCGCTCTAATGTGCTGCACGCGCTGATGTCGAGCACAGTCGATGCCCTCGGCACCGGCGCCTCCGAGACAATGCTGCCGGTGGTGCCGTTGTTCCATGCCAATAGCTGGGGCATCGCCTTCTCCTCGCCCTTGCAGGGCAGCAAGCTTGTGATGCCGGGTGCCAAGCTCGACGGCGCTTCGGTCTACGAGCTGCTTGAAACGGAGAAGGTCACGCATACGGCGGGCGTGCCGACCGTGTGGCTGATGCTGATGCAACACATGGTTGCGAATAATCTGAAACTACCACACCTGAGGCTGGTGGTAGGCGGCGGATCGGCGATGCCACGCTCACTCATCAAGTCCTTCCTCAACATGGGCATTGGTGTGCGCCACGCTTGGGGCATGACCGAGATGAGCCCAATTGGCTCCGTAGCCGGACTCAAGCCGCCCTTTGTCGAGTCGACCGGTGATGAACTGCTCGATGTCATGCAGGCCCAGGGCTATGCGCCGTTCGGCGTGCAGATGAAGATCACCGACGATTCCGGCAAAGAGCTGCCGTGGGACGGTAAGACCTTCGGCCGGCTGAAAGTCTCCGGTCCCTCGGTCGCCAGAGCCTACTACCGTGTCGACAGCAGCATCGTCGACCAGGAAGGCTTCTTCGACACGGGCGACGTCTGTACCATCGACAAACACGGCTATATGCGGATCACCGACCGCTCCAAGGACGTGATCAAGTCGGGAGGCGAATGGATCTCCTCGATCGAATTGGAGAATCTGGCAGTCGCCCATCCCGCGGTCGCAGAGGCTGCCGTGATCGGCATTCACCATCCAAAATGGGCTGAGCGCCCGCTTCTGGTCGTTCAGCTCAAACAGGGCGAGAACGCCACGCGCGAGGATATCCTGAAGTTCATGGAGGGCAAGATCGCGAAATGGTGGATGCCCGAGGACGTCGCCTTCGTGGACGGCATTCCGCACACCGCCACCGGAAAGATCCAGAAGACGGCGCTGCGCGACCAGTTCAAGGACTACCGCTTCCCGGACGCTGCAGCGTGACAACCACGTCCCGTCATGGCCGGGGAACACAGCCTGGCCATGGCAGCCTTGCGGATCTTATAATACCTCTTGAATTTGCCGCATCCATGGTCTCAAACGGGGCAACAGGCGGCTTGGCAGCGTTCGGCCGGCTACCACTTTAACCCCGGCAGACCGATGGCTCGCAGGTTTTCTGCTCCCTACCAATCGGAGCCCATATCCAGGCTCGCCACATGGGCACGTAATCTGGCCATATTCTCGGTCGTGGCGGTCGTGGTCTCGATCCTCATCGTCCGCTTCGGCTTTCTGGAGATCAGGCCCGCGCTGGCGACGTTCTTCGGCGCACTGGCCATCTCGGGGCTTTCCATCCTGCTTGGGCTGGCCGGCTTTGCCGCAATCTGGCAGAAAGGCACGCGCGGCATGAGCCGCATCCTGCTTGCGTTCCTGCTCAACGCGCTGGTACTCGCCTATCCCGTCTATCTCGGCCTGCAATACCGCAAGCTGCCGCCGATCCACGACGTCACCACAGATCCGATCGATCCGCCGCGCTTTGAGGCCCTCGCCCGCCTGCGCTCCGGCGATGGCGCCAACACGGCCGTCTATGCCGGGCTCTATTCGGCGGAACAACAGCGCCAGTTCTATCCGCAGATCGAGCCGGTCGAGCTCGAAATCCCCGTCGACCGCGCCTATACGATCGCGCTGCGGCTCGTCAATAGGCGCAAATGGCTCGTCA
>JGI24705J35276_12237851_pt1 | contig 13569 bp, 11 predicted proteins | sample TergutNt197P4_FD_35276 | JGI IMG/M metagenome (IMG submission 35276)
ATCCGTATGCATGATCGCGATGGGAGTCTCGCGCTTGTAACGCGTGACAATCATCAGCCGTATTCACCAACCGTCTTGCCGTATGTTGTCTCCGGGCGCTCATCGCCGGAGAATGTGGGCCTGCGAAAACCCAGCTACTTTTCTGATCGTGGCATCGCCTACATGTCGGGTCGGGCGCTCGTTCGCGTTCAGCCGGAACGGAATGTCGCGACGCTGTCCGGTGGCGACGAGATTACCTACGAGAAACTCCTGCTGGCGACAGGGGCGTCGCCGGTATTGCCTCCAATCCCCGGCATCGACGCCGTTCCCTTCCATGTGCTGCGGACGCTGGACGATGCAATAGGATTGAAGATGGCAATCGCCGGTTCGCGCCGGTCGGTGGTGCTCGGCGGCGGGCTCGTTGGCATGCATGCCGCCGAAAATCTTGTCAAAGCGGGTGCCGAAGTCACGATCGTCGAGATGCAGTCCCAACTTCTTGGCGCCTATTTTGACAGCAAAGCAGCCGGCATCATCGAACGTGCATTCATCGACAATGGCGCAACGGTCGTGACCAGACGTCGCGTCGTCAGGCTCTCGCCCTCAACCGGTGGTGCGCAAGTGCATCTGGATGACGGCCAGACACTCGACGCCGATTTGCTGCTGGTCGCCACGGGCGTCAGGCCTGACCTCGATTACCTCGTGGGTACGTCGATCGCGCATGAGACGGGGATTCTCGTCAACGAATGCATGCGCACAAATGTAGAAAATATCTGGGCTGCTGGAGATTGCGCTCAGGGCAAGGACTTCTTCAGCGATAAGTCCATATTGAATGCAATCCTGCCTGACGCCACCGAACAAGGACGCATCGCGGGCATGGCGATGGCTGGTGATACCGGTCTCAAGAGCTATGCCGGCGGCGTGCCGCTCAACACGTACCATTTCTTCGGCAGGCACGCCATTTCGGTTGGCACGACGCCGGCTGATGCCGAAGAACGCATTCGCTATGACGAAGCCAGCGGGCGTTACCTGCGGGTAGCGATCAAGGACGGTCGTTTGCAGGGGATGTTTGGCGTCAACGAGTTCTTTGACGGCGGCGTCATGCGACAACTGATCATGCGTCGCGTCGATCTGTCCGCCGCGCTCGATCGCCTCGTTGCCGCCCCACTGACGACGGGCCGCGAATTCATGTCTCGGTTGTGGAGATAATCATGGGGCAGGCCTACGCCACCATCGCGTTCGATGCCGCCAAATGCGACGGGTGTCTCAAATGCATGAGCGCCTGCTCCGTGGCCAAGACCGGAGTCGACGACGTCGCACGTGCGCGCATCCAGGTAATGCCGGTTGAGAGCGGGTTTGAGCTGGCGATGTGCCGCCAGTGTGCCGACCCGAAATGCGTGACGGTCTGCCCCGCCGCGGCGCTTGCGAAGAACGCGGAAAATGGCGTGATCGACTGGGATGCAAGCAAGTGCGTCGATTGCCTGCTCTGCACGATTGGCTGCTCTTATGCCGGCATTGCGCCCGACCCGGCCGTGGGACGCGTTGCCAAGTGTGATATGTGCGACGGCGCACCGGCCTGCGTGTCGGCGTGCCCGACCGGCGCGCTTCGCCATGTCACCACCGCGCGCATTTATAACGAGGTCGGCGATTGGGAAGACTTGTTTGCTCCCGGTCTTGCCGGGTGTCAGGGCTGCAACACCGAACTGCTGATGCGCCACGCATTGCGTCGCGTGGGTCCGGACACCGTGCTGGCGACGCCGCCCGGCTGCGTGCCGGGCATGGGTTCGGTCGGCTATAACGGCGTCACCGGGACCAAGGTCCCGGTCTTCCATCCGCTGCTGACCAATACTGCTCCGATGCTGGCGGGCATCAAACGCCAATTGAAGCGCATGGGCCGCGAAGTTACCGCGATGGCTATTGCTGGTGACGGTGGTGCTTCCGACGTTGGTTTCCAGTCGCTCTCCGGCGCGGCGGAACGCGGCGAGCAGCAGTTGTTCCTGGTGGTCGACAACGAAGGCTATATGAACACCGGCATGCAGCGATCGAGTTGCACGCCGTTTGGCGCCTGGACCTCGACTACACCGATAGGAAGCGAGAGCAGGGGCAAATCGCAGGATGCCAAGAACCTGCCGCTGCTCATGGTCAACCATCGGTGCGCCTATGTCGCGACCGCATCGACCGCCTTCATGCACGATCTCTACGACAAGCTCGACAAGGCGATCGCCGCCTCCAAGCACGGCTTCGCCTATCTGCATGTTTATTCTCCCTGTACGACCGGCTGGCGCTTTCCGTCTGACCAGAACATGGAAGTGGCACGCAAGGCAGTCGAAACCGGCTTCGTCATGCTTTGGGAGTTCACGCCGAGCTCCGGTCTGCGATTCACCCATCGGGTCGACGCGCCGCTGCCGGTCACGGAATATCTCAAGGCGATGGGGAGATTCCGCCATTTGGATGAAGCTCAGATCCAGCACCTGCAGGCAAAGGTGGATGAGAACAGGGCCATCATCAATCAACTTGCGATCGGCTAGCTAAAGCGTGACCGGATCGCATCACGCTCCACAGTCAGGACCGCTCGAGCAGAGCGGTGGAACAAGAACATCTTTGTAGTTTTGGGGGGACGGGTATGAATATCAGAGCGAATCCGGACGGGCTTGAGCCAATCGAGGTTGCCAGCCGTGATGAGCTGCAGGCGCTGCAATTTCAGCGGCTGAAATGGAGCCTGAAGCACGCCTATGACAACGTCCCGCATTATCGAGCCAAGTTCGACAAGTTCGGCGTACATCCGGACTATTTGAAGTCGCTGGCTGATCTGGCCAAATTCCCATTCACCACGAAAGCCGATCTGCGCGAGACCTATCCGTTCGGCATGTTCGCCGTGCCGATGCGTGATATTGTCCGGATACATGCTTCGTCCGGTACGACCGGCAAGCCGGCTGTGGTCGGTTATACCGCCCGTGATCTTTCCACATGGGCCGATCTTGTCGCGCGCTCGATGCGTGCGGCCGGCATAACGGCCGATGACATTCTGTTGAACTCTTATGGCTATGGTCTCTTCACGGGTGGGCTCGGCGTGCACTATGGCGGCGAGCGCCTCGGCATGGCCGTTATTCCGATGTCGGGTGGGCAAACTGAGAAACAGGTCCAACTGATACAGGACTTCAAACCGACGGTATTGACAGCCACGCCGTCCTACTCGCTGACGATCGCAGATGAGCTGGAGCGTCAGGGTTTCAAACCGAGCGACACCAGTCTGCGTGTCGGCCTGCTCGGTGCCGAGCCCTGGACGAATGAGATGCGCCGGGAGATCGAGGCGCGACTCGGCATCGATGCAGTTGATATCTATGGCCTGTCCGAAGTCATGGGTCCGGGCGTCGCTTGCGAGTGTATCGAGACCAAGGATGGACCACACCTCTGGGAGGATCATTTCTATCCTGAGATCATCAGCCCGGACACTGGCCAACCGCTGCCTGACGGAGAGGAAGGCGAGCTTGTATTTACCTCGCTGACGAAGGAAGCGTTTCCGATCATCCGCTATCGCACCCGCGATCTTAGCCGGCTGTTGCCAGGCACGGCGCGCGCCATGCGGCGCATGGGGAAAATCACGGGCCGTTCGGATGACATGCTGATCATTCGCGGTGTGAACGTCTTTCCGACGCAGATCGAGGAAATCCTCCTGCGAAATCCCAACCTCTGCGCGCAATACCAGCTTCAGATCAGCCGTGATGGCAACCTCGATAAACTGGAGGTGTTCGCCGAACTGCAGATGAAAGTGGGCCGGGTGGACATGGAGCAGCGCGATTCGATCGCCCGGGATATCACGCACCACATCAAATCCATGGTCGGGGTCACCGCCACCGTTCACGTGGTCGACCCGGAGACAATCGAGCGCACGGTTGTCGGCAAGGCGAGACGCGTCGTCGACAGGCGCAAGATTCAGAATTGAGAATTGGGCTCCTGCCGTCCTGAGGAGAGACGATGTTCCCGGAATTCCTGCAGTTCATGTTTTCCGGCGTCACGGTGGGGGCGACTTACGCCCTCGCTGCGCTCGGATTCACGCTGATCTACAACGCGAGCAATGTGATCAACTTCGCGCAGGGCGAGTTCATCATGCTGGGCGGCATGCTGACGGTGTTCTTTATCAACTCCGGCTTTCCAATGCCCGTCGCGCTGGTCCTGGCGATCGTCGTTCCTGCAGTGGTCGGCGTTCTCATTGAGAAGCTGGCGATCGAACCCGCCAAGGGAGCTGACACGGTAAGTCTGATTATCGTCACGATCGGTGTTTCGCTCATACTACGGGGAATCATTCAGATATGGCTCGGGAAGTCACCTGCGGTCTTTCCGGCATTCTCCGGTGAACAGCCGATCATGATCGGCGGTGCGGCGCTGGCGCCACAGAGCCTTTGGGTGCTCGGAATGTCCGCCGTCATAGTGCTCGCGCTCTGGCTGTTCTTCAGTCGTACGGTCGCGGGCAAGGCCATTCTTGCCACCTCGATCGATGCCCTCGCTGCGCAACTCGTCGGCATCAACACGAAGTGGGTGCTGATGGTGAGCTTTGCGCTTTCGGCCGCCATCGGTGCCATCGGCGGCATCCTGGTCACGCCGATCACGATGACCTCCTACGATGTTGGGATCATGCTGGGGCTCAAGGGATTCGTCGCGGCTGTTGTCGGCGGGCTCGGCTCCGGACTTGGTGCCGTTGCCGGTGGGCTATTGGTCGGAATCGTGGAGCAACTGGCGGCTGGCTATATCTCCTCGGCCTATAAGGACGCCGTTCCGTTCCTGCTCATCTTCATCATTCTGTTCTTCATGCCGCGCGGCCTGTTCGGCGCGAAAGTGACGGAGCGCGTATGAAACGTCCTCATTCGGGTCTTCTGATCCTCGGCGTTATCCTGCTCGTGCTGCCGTTCATCCTTCCGAACGCGTTCTATTTCGACATCGTCAATCGCATGGCGATCAATGCGGTTCTTGTCCTGGGGCTCAATCTGCTGATGGGATACGCCGGTCAGATCAGCCTTGGCCATGCCGGTTTCTTCGGCATTGGCGCCTACGCGTCCGCGATCCTTCCGACGCACTTTGCATGGCCGCCTGTCGCCGCGCTTTGCGCCGGCGCCATCGGCTCGGCACTGTTGGCGCTCATGATCGCGCCACCTATCTTTCGCCTCAGAGGCCACTATCTGGCGATGGCGACGTTGGGTCTGGGTGTGGTCATTTCCATCATCCTCAAGACAGAATCGACATATACGGGAGGCCCGGATGGCATGCCCGTGCCGCCATTATCATTCTTCAGTTTTGAGATTTATGGAGAGAGGCAGTGGTACTGGTTGCTCGCGGCTCTCTTGTTGTTCAGCATCTGGGCTTGCCAGAACCTGATCGACTCGCCGTTCGGACGCGCGCTGCGCGCCCTGCATGGTTCGGAAGTGGCCTCGCAGGTCGTCGGAGTTGACGTTGCCCGTTACAAGGTGGCGATCTTCGTGCTGTCGGCATTCTTTGCGAGCATCATGGGAAGTTTGACGGCGCATTATGGGGAGTTCATCTCGCCTGCCAGAGCCGATTTTTTTCATTCGGTCGAGCTGGTGACAATGGTCGTGGTCGGCGGCCTGGCCTCGATATACGGCTCTGTGGTCGGTGCTGTCCTGCTGACGCTCTTACCGCAGGCGCTGGCCACTTTCGAGGGTTGGGATGTCATAGCGTTCGGGGTCATTCTCGTGCTGTCGATGATATTCATGCCGAAAGGCCTTGTTCCGACCATTGCCGCAAAACTCGGAAAGGGACGCTGAATGGGAGCGTTGCTTGAGGTTTCCGACATCCGCAAAGCGTTCGGCGGCGTAGTTGCGGTGCAGAATGTGAGCTTCAGCGTCGAACGCGGCATCGTTTATTCGGTGATCGGTCCCAATGGCGCGGGGAAGACCTCTCTGTTCAACCTCATCACCGGAGTCTATGCGCCGAGTACCGGCGAAGTCTGGCTTGACGGCGAAAGGGTGACCGGGCTCGCGCCGCATCAGCTCGCGCGCAAGGGTATGGCGCGCACATTCCAGAATCTCCAGATATGCATGAACATGACGGCGATCGAGAACGTGATGGTCGGCGGTCATCTGTCTCTCGACCGCAATCTGGTCAAGGCCATGCTGCGGTTTCCGTCGCTGCGACGTGCCGACGCTGCTCTTCGCGAGACAGCAGTCGAACTCATGACCTATGTCGGACTCGAGGCCTATATCAAGAGTGAAGCGAGCGCCATGCCCTATGGCGCATTGAAGCGCCTCGAGATCGCGCGGGCACTCGCTGCGAAGCCTCGCATTCTCTTTCTCGACGAGCCCGCTGCAGGCTTCAATCCGAAGGAAACCGCGGAGGTTGACGAACTCATCAGAAGGATCGCCGATAGTGGCGTGACCGTCGTGCTCGTGGAGCACGACATGAAAATGGTGATGAATATTTCCAACCGCATCCTCGTCCTTAATTACGGTAAGAAACTGACCGAAGGATCCGCGCTCGAGGTCCGGAGCAACCCGGAAGTGATCGCGGCCTATCTCGGCAACGCAGCCTGACCGCCATGCCTAATGTACAGGAAAAACCGAATAATGATCAGGCGGAGGCGGCGGAGACGGCGGTGCCGCTGCTCGCCGTACGCGGCCTGAGGAGCCATTATGGGCCGATCGAGGTGCTGCATGACGTGAGTTTTACGGTCGGTCGCGAGCAACTGGTCGTTCTTGTGGGGGCAAATGGGGCAGGAAAGACCACGCTGTTGCGTGCGCTCTCCGGCGTGCAGAAGGTGACAGGCGGTCAGATCGAATTCGACCACCAGGACATCACCGGAATGCGCGCCGACAAGCGCGTGCGGCTGGGTGTCTGCCATGTGCCCGAGGGACGTCGTGTGTTCGGCCCGTTGTCGGTCGAGGACAATCTGCGTCTGGGTGCATATGGCCGTCCCCGTGCGCGAGATGTCGCCGACGATCTTGAGCGGATGTACGCGATGTTTCCGATTCTCAAGCAAAAGGCGAAGCTCCCGGCCGGGACGCTGTCGGGCGGTCAACAACAGATGTTGGCAATGGCGCGGGCATTGATGGGACATCCGCGGCTGTTATTGCTCGATGAGCCGTCGATGGGGCTGGCGCCGCTTCTCATCCAGGAGATTTTCAACGCCGTCGTCGAGTTGCGCAAGCAGGCGATGACAATTCTGCTGGTGGAGCAGAATGCGCACGCGGCCTTGGCAATCGCTGATCGGGCATACGTGATCGAGACCGGCAAGGTTGTGTTGTCAGGAAGCGGAAAAGAGTTGCTGGAGAACGAACGGGTTCGCGAAGCTTATCTCGGCATGTGAGCAGGAATTTCCGTTGTCTCGAGGAACCTAGAAAGAGATCGATCTACATATGAAATCATTGCTTAAGAAGTGTCTGATCGCAGCATTCGGCCTTGGTCTGACGATGCAGGCCAACGCAGCCGAGCCGATCAAGGCTGAACCGATCAAGATCGGCGCAGTGCTTTCGGTCACGGGACCAGCCGCCTTTCTTGGCGATCCCGAACTGAAGACCCTTCAGCTCTATGTCGAGAAGATCAATGAGAAGGGTGGGGTGCTGGGGCGACCGCTCCAGCTTGTGTCCTACGACGACGGTTCGGATGCCGGCAACGCCAACAGCTTCGGCAAGCGCCTGATTGAGCGTGATGGGGTTGATTTCATCATCGGGGGCACAACCACCGGTTCGACCATGGCGATGGCGCCATTGGTGGAGCGCGCCGGAGTCCCGTTCATATCACTGTCGGGAGGTTCAATCGTTATTGATCCCGTCAGGAAATGGATTTTCAAGACTGCCCACACCGACCGCATGGCCGCCGAACGTGTGCTTGACGACATGAAGAGGCGGGGCCTGATTACGATCGCGTTGCTGTCGGACACCGGCAGTTTCGGCCAATCCGGAAAGAAGGAGACCGAGACCGCAGCAGCGAAGATGGGGATCTATGTCGCCATCAGCGAGGTGTATGGTGCGAAGGACACGGATATTACGCCGCAACTGACCAGGATCAAGAATGCTCCTGGCGTCCAGGCGCTGTTTGTCTTTGGGCTTGGCCAGGGTCCGGCCATCATCAGCAGGAATGTAAGGATGCTGGCGCTAACTCTGCCCATCTATCACGCGCACGGCGTGGCTTCCGAGGAATTCATCAAGCTGTCGGGTGGCGCGGCCGAGGGCGCTCGCCTGCCAGCCGCAGCGCTGCTTGTTGCGGCGAAGCTGCCGGATAATGACCCGGAGAAGCCCGTGGTTCTGGACTACATCAAGACCTATACCGAGCACTACAAGGAAGATGTCTCAACGTTCGGCGGTCACGCCTATGATGCACTGATGATCCTGACGGACGCGATCAAGCGTGCCAATAGCGTTGATAAGGAGAAGGTGCGCGAGGCGATCGAGCAGACCAAAGGATATGTCGGTGCCAGCGGCACGTTTAACATGTCACCGACCGATCACATGGGGCTCGACTTGTCCGCCTTCCGTCTGCTCGAGGTAAAGAACGGCAACTGGGTGCTGATCGACTGAGAATGCAGGCGTGTGCTCGCAACTAAGCAGGTCCCGGAAAAGGTTCCACGGTTTTCCGATAAGAATCTGCGACATAACAAAAAACTTAGCAGACGAAAGTCCGCTTGGAGCATTTTGCGCCGGAGTGGAAACCGGTTCGGCGTAACAAAATGCGACAAAACAAGAAGAATTGGAGCACTTGCCAATCCAATGTGATCGGCAGGTGCTTTGGTGCAACAGGCTTTCTATTCAATAAGCCTAATGGAGGAGTCGCTCTATGAAGTCATTTTTTAAGAAGTGTGCGATCGCGGCATTCGGCCTCGGTCTGGCCATGCAAGCCAACGCAGCCGAGCCGATCAAGATCGGCTCAGTTCTCTCCGTCACCGGTCCGGCGGCCTTTCTCGGCGATCCCGAGTTGAAGACCCTTCAACTTTATATTGAGAAGATCAATAAAGAGGGTGGGGTTCTTGGTCGGCCGCTTGAGTTGGTACATTATGATGACGGTTCTGATCCCAACGCTGCCAACGGCTTTACGAAGCGTTTGATTGAGAACGACAAGGTCGACTTCCTGATCTCCGGAACAACGACGGGATCCACGATGTCGGTGGTGCCGCTGGTCGAACGCACCGGAATTCCTTTCATTTCGTTGGCGGGAGCCGCGGTCGTCGTCGAGCCGGTCAAGAAATGGGTTTTCAAGACGTCGCATACCGATCGCATGGCGGTTGAGCGTGCACTCAACGACATGAAGAAGCGGGGCCTGACCAAGGTGGCGCTTTTGTCGGAAACCAGCGGATTCGGCCAGTCGGGCAAGAAGGAGACCGAGGCGGCCGTGGGGAAGATCGGTATTACGCTTGTCGCCAATGAGACGTACGGCGCCAAGGACACGGACATGAGTCCGCAGCTCACCAAGATCAAGAACATTCCAGGTGTCCAGGCGCTATATGTTTTCGGGCTCGGGCAGGGCCCGGCCATCGTCAACAAGAATATCAAGATGCTTGGGCTGGCGATGCCTGTCTATCACTCACATGGAGTCGCTTCGGAGGAATTCATCAAGCTCTCGGGAGGGGCCGCCGAGGGCGTCCGGTTGCCAGCCGGTGCGGTGCTCGTCGCCAACAAATTGCCGGATGGTGATCCTCAGAAGCCGGTCGTTGTCGACTATGTCAAGTCTTACTCGGATCGCTATAAGGAAGAGGTCTCGACCTTCGGCGGTCACGCCTACGACGCCCTGGTGCTTCTCGTTGATGCGATGAAGCGCGCCAACAGTGTCGATAAGGCGAAGGTGCGTGACGCGTTAGAACAGACCAAGGACTTCCCCGGCGCGGATGGGGTGTTCAACATGTCACCCACCGATCATATGGGACTAGCCCTCTCAGCCTTCCGTCTGCTCGAGGTGAAGAACAACGATTGGGTGTTGATCGACTGAGGATGAAGTTGCGAGTTTCTGCGCAACTTTCAAGGTCTTCCCGTGCGGAGGAATATCGCTTTCGGGCGATGTTCCTCTGTCATCTCTACCGGCGTCCGCCGCGCCTGCGCACTGGCCGGCCCGGCAAAATCTGTCGGCGGTGCGCGGTACTCAGTACATACCCGCGACCTACCGTGGCTCTTTTATAGCGCAAGTTGGTTTCTGAGCGGTTACCGCCTTCAAGATCCCACCAGATATCGTGGTGCTTGCGGGTAAGCCTTGCGGCTGTCAGGCGATACCCTTGTCCGTGTCCGACTTGGTCCGCAGCGGGAGAGAAAGGTTGGCATCGACCCTTGGTCGTGCCGGATCGAAATGGCTCAGAGGCTCGACCGGCTGCAATGACGCCAGACAACGGCGGGCCAGCTCCTGATATATCCTGGTGGCCTCGATTTTCATGGCGCGTTCTTTTTCTGACAATTCCCGCAAGACGCGGGCGGGTGTGCCGGCGGCAAGATGACCGGGCGGAATTTCCGCGCCAGCTTTCACGAAACTCATCGCGGCGATCATCGCCGATTCGCCAATTCGTGCATGGTCCATCACGACCGAATTCATTCCAACCAGAACATTCGGTTCGAGTTGCGCGCTGTGAATGATCGCGCCATGCCCGATATGGCCATTGGTCCCAATAACGGAGTCGAAGCCGGGCAGGCTGTGCAAGATGCAACCATCCTGAACGTTCGAGCCCTTGCGAACGATGATGCGTCCGAAATCGCCGCGAAGCGAAGCGCAGGGGCCGATATAGCATCCCTCTTCGACGATCACGTCGCCAATCAACACCGCATCGGGATGAACGAAGGCACCGGGCTCGATGACCGGCGTCACGCCGTCGATCGCATAGACTTTTAAACGAGCTGATTGCATGGCGTCATTTTCCGCAGAGAAGATGCGCGCCACAGGTGCAGCGCGCATCATTTAGTTAGTTCGACGATGGATATCTCAAATTCCCTGCCAGCGCGGCGGACGTTTTTCGAGGAAGGCGGAAAGCCCCTCGACGGCGTCCTGCGTCGCCATCAGTTCGTTGAGATAGATTGCTTCCACCGCAGCAAGCTTGGCCGCTACTCGCTCCGTCGTGCCCTGCCGGGCCCCACGCGTGGCAAACCGCAGGGACGATGGGCTTTTCGGTGCCAGGTGCTTGTCGAAATAGGCAAGCGCGGCGGCCTCCGGATCGTCGGCGATATCAGTCACCAGACCGATCCTGAGCGCATCCTGAGCGCCGATCGAGCGTCCGGACAGCAGCAGATCCTCCGCCGCAGCGAGCCCGATACGCTCTGGCAACAGGCAAGACGCCGCCGGCGCGAACACACCGATCTGGATTTCCGGCTGGCCGAATTTCGCGTCCGGCGCCGCAAATAGCAGGTGGCCGGCGCTGGCAAACTCAAGACCGCCGCCCAGGCATTGGCCCCGTATCACCATGAGAACCGGGACCGGGGACGCAAAGACCTTCATGACCAGACGATGAAAGCCCGCGAGCATCGCCGCACATTGGTTCGGCAAATGCTCTTCGACCGAAGCGCCAAAGCTGAAATGGCCGCCGCTGGTGTCGATCAGAATGCCACGCAGCTGTGAGGCATGCCCGTGCTCGTTCAAGGCAGCCTCGATCGCGGCGTTCATTGCCGCGTCGAGGATATTTGCCTTGGGGCGATCCAGCCTCAGCCGCAGCAGTTGCCCGTCGCGTTCAAACCATGTCTTCAGTGGATCGCCCATTGGCTCTTACCCCTTTGCCTTCGGAATCAGTTCTTCGATCATCGTCTCAGTCCAGCCTTCGCCCTTGGCGAGACGTTGACGGAGGGCGACGAAATCGATTTCGCGGTCATTCCTCGGGCCTTCGTTGAAGGCGCGGAAGCCTGTCCGGGCCTCGTTCATCATGTTGAGCGCGAGCCAAGCGCGGCTGTTTTCCTTGTTGCGGTTCCAAGCCTCGATCTTCGGCTTGCGCAATTCCTCAAAGCTCTTGGTGAGACATTCGGGGAAGGTGGTCAGCAGCTTGCTGCACATCGCCTCAACCTTTTCATCGAGCAGGCTGAGATCGACCGAACCACGGGCCATCATCGCCTTGCCCGCCGCCAGCGCTTCGCCGGTCAGAGGCTCGCCGTGAATGATGCGGCCATATTCGTCGAGGTAGCGTTTCGTTTCCACCAGCGGATTCGCAACGAACACGCCATCGACTTTGAGCGCCGGGACGATGTCGAGAACGACGCCGAGACGATAGGCCTTGTGCGCCGACCATGGCTCGCAGAGGGTTCCCGATTCCATCGCCCGCTCGCAACCGACCATCAACGGAAGGAAGTCCGTCGCGCCGCCGATCGCGGCCGAGCCGTGCTTGGGGCCTGCCTGGCCAAAGCGTGCAAGATCCTGCGAGATGGTGAAGTCGCAGGCCATGCCGATTTCCTGGCCGCCGCCGATCCGCATGCCGTTGACGCGAGCGATGACCGGTTTGTCGCAGCCGAGGATCGACGACACCATGTCGTTGAACAGGCGCATGTACTGCCGGTACTCCTGGGGATTGCCAGCATAATACTCGGCATATTCCTTGGTGTTGCCGCCGGTGCAGAACGCCTTGTCGCCCGCTCCGGTGAAGACCACGGCAACGACGTCGCGCGCATTCGAGGCGGCACGGAAGGCGAGGATGACGCCTTTCACCATGTCCGTGGTGTAGGAATTGTACTGGCTTTGGTTGTCGAGGGTGATCCAGGCGTTGTAGAGGCCCTCTGCGACCGTGCCGTCGGCCCTGCGCGCGGGGCGCTTCTCGTAGATGACGCCTTTGACGGGTTCGAAGGCGACGATATCGTGGTCCACCATTTGGTGAGGCATCTTGAAAAGCTCCTGCTATTGACGGGGAACGAGGATGGCGCGGCGGGAAAGCTTGTGCGAATGCACCTTCTCGAAGACGGTGTTGATGTCGTCGAGCGGATGCTGCTCGACGAATGCAGCCAGGTTGATCTTGCCATCGAGAACAAGGTCGAGTGCGGCGGGATAAAGCTCGGGCGGGCAGCCCCAATTGCCCAAGGCGCGCGCATCAAAGGCCATCAGGTTGGACAGGCGCAACTCCACCCGGTCCATCGTGAAGCCGACAACGCACAGCGTCGCACCATAGGTCAGCAGGCCGAACGCGCTGGTTTGACCGGCCGCCGTGCCTGAGCATTCGAAAATGGTCCATTCGGTCAATGGCAGACCATTCGCCTTGCAGAACTCGTTGATCTTCGCCTTGAGGCCCTTGAGATCGTGTTCGCGCGCATTGAGCGCGAGGCTGGCGCCATGCTGGCCGATGGCGGCAAGCTTCACCGGATCGACGTCCACCACAATGACCGTGGCGCCGAACGCCTTGGCGATCTGAGCGGAATAGCCGCCAACGCCGCCGACACCGATGACAATCGCCACCGAACCCTCGGTCACGCCTGCGCGTACCACCGCCTGATAGGGCGTCGTCACCGCATCAGCGACGACGCTGACATCGGCGAGTGAAAGACCGCTCTTGGCGAGCCGCTCTTCGTCCACAGGGCACAGGCCCTTTGCCGGCACGACAATGTGCGAGGCAAAGCCTCCTTGAATGTCGTTGCCGGGCATTTTCTGGCGGCGGCAAATGTTCGGGCGGCCGCGCTTGCAGGTATCGCATTCGCCACACGGCAGGAC
>JGI24705J35276_12237852_pt1 | contig 13569 bp, 8 predicted proteins | sample TergutNt197P4_FD_35276 | JGI IMG/M metagenome (IMG submission 35276)
AACGCAGAGCAGCTTTAATTGAATTGGGGGTCGAGCGACCTACTCAGGCGTTCGCCGACAAGAAATGGCTGTGCGTTTTAGTAATCTGATTGTGGCCACTATGCCGGCCTGAGCGCTGGCAGCGGATAAGAGGCGCCTCGGGCAGCCTTCAAAGCCACGGATGCCTGAAGGCGACCGCCTTTGGCATGAAACCGGAGGGAATGAACTTGGCTGACACAGACTTGGCAAACACAGACTTCGCAGACACAATTGACAGCTATGTTTGCGGCATTTCTGATACGCCGCTGCTCGGCAAGACGATCGGGCAGAGCCTCGATCAGGCCGTGCAGCGCTGGGGCAGCCGGGAAGCTCTGGTCTCACCCAGCCACGGCGTGAGATGGACGTGGAGGGAATTTGCCGAGCGGGTCGACGCACTTGCCGCCGGATTTCTTGCGCTCGGCCTGGAACGCGGCGCGCGGATCGGCATCTGGTCGCTGAACCGACCGGAATGGACGCTGACCCAGTTTGCTGCCGCCAAGGCCGGTCTCATTCTGGTGACGATCAATCCCGCCTACCGGCTGAGCGAGCTGGAGTTCGCGCTTGCCAAGGTCGGATGTGCAGCGATCGTTGCGGCGACGGCGTTCAAGACCAGCAACTACATGGAAATGCTCAACACCCTATTACCAGAACTTGCCACCGCGGAGCCGGGCCAATTGCACGCGGCGCGGCTGCCTGCCTTGCGCATAGTCATCCAGATCGGCGGCCCCGCCTGTCCCGGTGCGATCCCGTTTGACGAGGTCGCAGGTCTGGGCGAAGCCCGGCACCGGAACCAGCTCGCAGCCCTTGCACCTTCCCTGCAGTTCGACGACCCCGCCAACATCCAGTTCACCAGCGGTACAACCGGGTCGCCGAAGGGCGTGACGCTCACCCATCACAATATTCTCAACAACGGCTTTTTCGTCGGCCGTGCGACGGGCCTGACCGAAAAAGACCGGGTCTGCATCCCAGTGCCACTCTACCATTGCTTCGGCATGGTCATGGGCAACCTTGCCTGTGTCACGCTTGGCGCAACGATGGTCTATCCTGGCGAAGGCTTTGACCCGCTCGCCACGCTTCGCACGGTCGAGCAGGAGAAATGTACGGCGCTCTACGGCGTGCCGACCATGTTCATCGCCGAGCTCGATCACCCCGAATTTTCGCGCTTCGACTTGACGTCGCTGCGCACCGGCATCATGGCCGGCGCGCCCTGCCCGATCGAGGTAATGAGACGCGTCAATAGCGAGATGAACATGCGCGAGGTCACCATTGCCTACGGCATGACCGAGACAAGCCCGGTCAGCTTCCAGAGCGCCGTGGACGACCCACTCGAACGTCGCGTCTCGACGGTTGGACGAATCCATCCCCATGTCGAGGTCAAGATCGTTGATCTCGAGGGCAAGGTCGTCAAGCGCGGCGAACGAGGCGAACTCTGCACCCGCGGCTACAGTGTCATGCTGGGCTATTGGGAAGATGACGCCAAGACCGCCGAAGTGCTGGATCGAAACGGCTGGATGCATACCGGCGATCTCGCCACCATCGATGATCAGGGCTATTGCAACATCGTCGGCCGCATCAAGGATATGGTGATCCGCGGTGGTGAAAATCTCTACCCGCGCGAGATCGAGGAGTTTCTCTATCGGCACACCAAGATACAGGACGTGCAGATCTTCGGCGTGGCCGACTCACGTTATGGCGAGGAGCTCTGTGCCTGGATCAAGGTTCGCTCCGGCGAGACGATGACAGCGGAGGAGGTTCGCGCGTTCTGCGAGGGACAGATCGCCCACAACAAGATCCCCCGCTATATCGAGTTCGTGGACGAGTTTCCGATGACCGTGACCGGCAAGATCCAGAAATTCCTCATGCGCGAGGCGACCGAAGAACGGCTGGGCGTGAAAGCGGCCAAAACGGCGTAACGGCGAGGATTGCGGCGCGCAACAACACGCGCGTCATCCGCTGCGGCCGTCGCTATCCGGGAGTGGCGGGGCAAGTCGCGACAGGGGCAGATTGCTATCCGGCCAGTCCACGCTCATCGCGAAGGCCAGGATGAGAGCGACACCGGCGGCCGTTGCGAAGGAAACGGCGCTGAGGCCGTGAGCTGCAGGGACAGGCGGGGATGCAATTATCGATATGCCTATGCCTGCCAGGGCAAGCGCCACACAAATCCATTGATATATGGACAGGCCATACTTGCCAGGTGTTTGAGGTTCTCCTCGCCAGCCCTCTTCGGCAAACCGCGCCAAGGCTGTAAGAAGCAGGTAAAGCCCGCCGATAAACAGAGCGGCAGCGTGGGCGCGCCATGCGATCAGCAATATGCACGCGATGGCAAGATTGAGTATCGCGGAAATGAGCTGCGTTGCGTAGACGGGTGTATCATTCAGTCCGGCCACGCAGACGATCCGGGACTGAGGGGCGTGAACCCTGATCGTCCATAATCCTTGGCCGTGCCGACCATGGCAGCACCCTTGCACCAGACAGCGTCCTCGTCCAAGCGCCTGGGTCATGGGCGCTGCGACTGCAATGGCCGCTGCCAGAATCATCGCCTCTTCGGAACTGAAAATCCAGATGATCGCAAGCGCACCCATCGCGCCCAGCAGAAAGCCGAAATAGCCGAACGGGCGGGATAGATGCTTGCCTTCAACGAGCCAGCCGAAACCAAGAGCACCGGATACACCCGAAGCTGTGACAACAAGCAACGACCAGATATGACTTGATCCTGCCAAGCCCAGAACAATCAGCGTACCTGCACAGGCAGAAGCTGCTGTCCAGGTTGCATGGCTGATGATCCTGAAGCGGCCGATGCGCCAGGACTTCCAGGAATTGGCAGTTTTCTGCGATGTTTCCACAAGAGCATTTGCGATTTTATCGAAGTTGAGAGCGAGTGCAGCGAGCAGCACGCCTGCAAGAACATCGATCAGGGCATGTGAGCCACTGGCTACGCAGCTTACTGCAATGAGAGCGGCAAGAATGAACGACGGGATTCTCAAGGCGCGATAATTGCGCGCGTAAATGCCCGCTGCCGTGAACGCCCAGGCTGAATGAAACGAAGGGCAGGCCAGCCACTCTGCGTCCAACGTCCGATTGGCGATAACGAGCCAGTCGTAGCTACTCTCGGCGGGTTGCAGGAATGCCGCCTTGCCAGGAAAAAGCAGCATCCACAGGAAGCCAATGGCGGAAGCCGTCCAGATACCCTGGATGGTCAGCCGAGCTGAACGTCCCTCACGAAAGGCCAGTGGCGCGAGAGCAACGAAGGGGTAGGCGAGCGAGTAGATCCAGAACCAATAGGCTGGGCGCGGCAGGCTCCATTCAAATGGGAAGCGCAACTCCTCCACCGACGACGGCGTCGGCAGGCCGGACAGCAGGGAATAGACAACGGCCCAGGGCGCCCATGCCAAGAGAATGAGCGCAACGCGCGTCAGAAGAGAAAGACGGTCGTCTTCGTCATCGGGCAATGAGAAGAGCGCGCGGACGCGAGGCTCTCCCAGACGCTGGCGCAGCTCGGGGCCTTCATAGCCAAAGACCAGAGCGATGATCGCGCCGATGGTCACGGGACCCGCGATCCAAAAACCGGCTCGCGATCCCACGAGCGCGAAGCAACTGAACACGCAAAGGCAAAAACCTACATAGATCGGGTGCGGGAAAAGCCTGAAGACGGAACGCTCCACCAGATTTTTCGGCGGAAAGGCATTCATAGGCAGGCCTTTGCCGAAAACCCACAAGGCATGCATCCCCGCCAGCATCAACAACGCGCCGGCAAGCAGACCGGCCGACGCCAGGGATGGCGGAACGACAATTGGCGATGCGATGGTCCTGAGGCCGTCCAACCGCCAGGACCAGATTGTCAGCAAGCCAGGGATGAAGAGAACAAACAGCACGCCATAGGCGCATTTCAACAAAAGGGTGCGCCCCCGCCTTTGGGGCGAATTCATTGTCACGGCCAATCGACCCTCTCATGAACAACAGAACCTCGATCAACGAACGCGCCAGCACGTGCAAGAATGCCCTGCGCGAACCACTTGCGTTCATGACCGTTCAGGAAATGGGCCGGAGCGATTTTCTTTGGCCAGGGCATCCGGGCAAGGGCGCCAGAGCCGAGGGGAGCGTCGGCGACAAGCTGGGCATCCACAATATCGAGCCTGCAATCCCCGGCCGATATGGTGTTGTCGGTTGCCTCAACGCTTGCGATTTCCTTGCCGTCCGCCAGGGCGAGACGCCGGAGGATTTTGCCCTCCCAGATGATCCAGATCAGACTATGTCTCGCGCCGCAGAATCTGCCCCACCGCAACCGTTTCAGGCCCAGCTTCCACGGCATGATGTCAAGGGTAAGCCGCTCAGCATATCCGCGACCGCGCAGGCTGCCGCTCACTGAACCGTTGAGAACCACCGGCTCCCAGGTGACGCGACGATGCCCGTCTGTCCAAAGCTCGAATGCGCGCCTGTTGTCATATTTCCAGACTGCCAAGCCCCTATCGGTCTTGAACGCCAGTTGCCGATTTTGCGAATTCGTGTCCGGCAGGCCGTCTTGCGGCTTTTTCCAGGAGAAGAGCCCCTCCCTCGCGAAACCGTTGCGCAACGTGCCCTGATAACCCCAGCTGAACGGCCCGAGACAGAGTTGCGCCCTGTACAAGACCGTCAGTTTGTCACCCACGACAGCGTCGGCGTACCATTTGTCCAGCAGCATATTGGAGCGTCAATCTCAGATCAGACTATTATTGAATAACGTTCATACTGATAGCGCGATAATGAACAATATTCAAGAAAACCTTGAGTTCAACCGTGTCCAACTTCCCGCTTCCCACGAACGGCAGAGGTTTGCATTCCTTGAAACGCTGCATGAAATACACGCCGGTCTCTATTGTTGTAAGTAACGCCACCACCTATCGTATAGTTTCTCCGTGATTCAGGGCAGTGTATGTGTTGGCGACCATCAGTAGAATCTTGTGGAAGGGGGCGCAATGACTGCCAAGGCACAACGTGCGGCCTCTTGCCGACGAAGCCCGCCAAATCCCTCGTCTCCGCGCTTCGTCACGGTCTGTGTGCAAGGTCAGCCAGCGGGGCAATATCGGAGCCACGAACGACGCCTCGAACTGCTCGCGAAACTCGCCAAAGAGATTGATCAGTGTTGGAAGAACCTTGATGCGGTTGTCTTTCCGGGTGGCTTCCTTCGTCTCGAAGAGTCCATCGGCCACCTCTGCTACGCCGATAGAGTCCGAAGACTGAACGCCGCTGGCTTCGTCGTCCCGATTAAGAAGGCAATCAAGAGGCTCCAAAACTCGCCTGGCGCTCTAGTTACCGTTGGCGTTGATGGGCCCAACTATTCCAATGGGGACGGTGGAGATCAGCTTTGCGTCGCGACCGACATTGATGGAATTGTTGGCATCGGCAGGAAGATTTTTCCTACGGATAACGAAGCTCATGCCTTGCTTTGCTGTGACACCGACTTTAGCGAGGAGCGCCGTGTAGTGAAGCTCGTGAGCGGGAGAAAGGCGGTTCTATCGGCCTGCTACGATATGTTTGGAGTGGCAGAGCGCGGCAACGTCAACCGTGCACGTGCGAAGAAAATTCGCTGGATTGGCGCATATCAGGACCAGATCGAACGGGGCAGCCGCAGTTTCAAGGACAAGCTCACGACGAATTTGGGTGCTTTCAAGAAAGTGCTTGACGGAGTGACCGTTGGAATCGCCGCCATCCACTATTTTGATGGCCACTCAACCGGATTCTGGCAACGACATGGGATCGCTGCCTGTTCTGCTGCGCTCGGGAGTGGTTTTGCCGTTGGCGCGGCCCACTTCGTCGACGGACTCCCCCTGAAGCCGAATTCGTCCACCTTGGCAGCCGCCGAAGTACCAGCGAAGTACCTGACTCAGGGTATCCAGCGTCGAGCAAATAGCTGGGTGCCCAACGATCATTTCGAGTTCGGTGAGGGCACTGCCTTGGTCCGGTTCTTCAGTTTGTGACGGACACCTTTGTCTGCGGAAGTGCCAATTAAAGGCTATAGCGTAAGCAGAGCTCGTAGGTGAAACGGGGCTTCGCAAGATTCCGCCGGTTTCCCCATACCTCCTCCCTAATCACGCGTTAAGCTTTTCGTAACCCGGCCTTAAACCGCGTTCAGTAGCGTGCGGCGGGATGTTGGAACGGGCGTGGTGCATGGCGCGTAAGAAAAAGGGAAGCGGGCGGAAGGAGCCGCTGTTTGGATTACCCGCGGCACTCGCAGACTTGCGGCTGACGGAAGCTGATCGCATTCCGAACGCCGAGGACAAGCCGAAGAAGGCACCTGCCAAGACACCTGCCAAGGCATCGGCCAAAGCTTCGACCAACAAGGTCAGGCGCGACAGCGACAGCTGCGATGACAAGGCTCCGCAGAAAGCGCCTCCGGCCTCCAACAAGCGCCGCTCGAAGTCGCGCGGCATCCGGATTGGCCGGCTGCTGTATTGGGGCGCCGTTGTTGGCCTTTGGGCGGTGGTCGCAGCAATTGGGGTCATCGTCTGGGTCGGCGCCCATCTGCCGCCGATTCATTCGCTCGAAATCCCGAAGCGACCGCCGACCATCCAGATTGTCGGTCTCGATGGCAGCATGCTGGCGCAACGCGGCGAAATGGCGGGCGCCAACGTCGCCCTGAAAGACCTGCCACCCTACCTGCCCAAAGCCTTCATCGCCATTGAGGACCGTCGTTTCTATTCGCATTTCGGCGTTGACCCGCTTGGTATTGCGCGCGCGGTCGTCGCCAACCTGGTTCATCGCGGCGTCTCTCAGGGTGGATCGACGCTGACCCAGCAGCTTGCGAAGAACCTGTTCCTGACCCAGGAGCGCACCATGCAGCGCAAGCTGCAGGAGATCGAGCTCGCGATCTGGCTGGAGCGCAAGCATTCCAAGAACGAGATTCTGGAGCTCTATCTCAATCGCGTCTATTTCGGCTCTGGAGCCTATGGCGTTGAGGCTGCTGCCCAGCGCTATTTCGGCAAGTCGGCGAAAAACGTCACGCTTGCCGAGGCCGCGATGCTTGCGGGCCTGGTCAAATCGCCGTCGCGTCTGGCACCGAACCACAACCCTGAAGGCGCCGAGCAGCGCGCGAAGCTCGTGCTCGCGGCGATGGCAGATAGCAAATTCATCACCCCGGCGCAGGCGCAGGCCTCGATCGGCCGTGCCGCGGTCCATGTGAAACCGGCCGGTGCCGGCACCGTCAACTATGTCGCAGACTGGATCGGCGAAGTGCTTGATGATCTCGTCGGGCAGATCGATCAGGACATCGTGGTCCAGACCACCATCGATCCCAAACTGCAAAACGTGGCGGAAGCCGCCATCATCGACGAACTGGCCGCAAAGAGCGTGAAGTTCAATGTCAACCAGGGCGCCCTGGTGGCGATGACGCCCGATGGCTCCGTGCGCGCCATGGTTGGAGGACGCAACTATTCCGAAAGTCAATACAACCGCGCCGTGACCGCCAGGCGCCAACCCGGCTCGGCGTTCAAGCCCTTCGTCTATCTCACCGCGTTGGAGGCCGGCTTGACGCCGGACACGATCCGCTACGACGCGCCGATCGAGGTCAAGGGCTGGAAGCCCGAGAACTACACTCGTGAATATTTCGGCCCGGTCACCCTGACACAGGCGCTGGCGATGTCGCTCAACACGGTCGCAGTACGGCTCGGGCTCGAAGTCGGACCGAAGAACGTAGTACGCACCGCGCACCGGCTCGGCATTTCCTCCAAGCTTGATGCCAATCCTTCCATCGCGCTTGGCACTTCCGAAGTCTCGGTGGTCGAACTCGTCGGCGCCTACGCGCCCTTTGCCAATGGCGGGCTCGCCGTGTCGCCGCATGTGGTAACCAGGATCAAGACACGTGACGGCAAGCTGCTCTATGCGTGGAAGCCGGATCGACCCAACCAGGTCATCGAGCCGCGCTATGTCGCAATGATGAACGTGATGATGCGCGAGACTCTGGTTTCAGGAACCGCAAAGAAGGCGGAGATACCGGGCTGGACGGCGGGCGGCAAGACCGGAACCAGCCAGGATTTCCGCGATGCTTGGTTCATTGGCTACACTGCCAATCTCGTGACTGGCGTCTGGCTCGGCAACGACGACAACTCGCCGACCAGGAAGGCGACGGGCGGCGGCTTGCCGGTTGAGGTGTGGACCCGATTCATGCGCCCCGCGCACGAAGGTGTGCCGTTGGCCACTCTGCCGAACACGCAAAGCGATCTCTTCTCAAATCTCGTCCAGGCAGTTTCCCCAGCCGCCCCCCAGAGTTCCACACAGGTCACCGCGCCAACACAGGTCGTCACACCAACACCGACCCAGCCTGTGCCTGGCAACAGCGGTTATCGCCCCGCGCCGACACGCACCGCTGTCCGACCTGAACCGGCGGCCGGGCTTGATGGCTGGCTGGTCGATCGGCTGTTTGGAGGACGGTGATGCAGCAAGTGTCTGTCGAATAGCTGACGTAGCGGCCATCGCGCGATTTTCTCGAAATCGCATGATGGCTCCAGGAAGTCACTGCGTAAGCCTATCGTGAATTGAGCAACCAGAAATCCTGCCAGTTCTGCAATTTGGAATAATCGCTTTCGGAAGTCTCCGAATGCAGGACATAAAGCTGATTGATCACTTTGGCGATGCCAGAGGCCTCGTTTTCAGGAATCTTTGCGTCCTTGTTCGACGAAACCTTTCCGTCGTCCAGTTGCGGAGCCATCCCTTCTTCCGTCAGCATGTAATGCACGAACAGCTTGGCGGCGTTCGGGCTTTTCGTTCCCGATGCGATGACAGCCACCCGTGGCGTCAGCTCACCGGCCCAGGGTTTCAATCCGGCGCAGATGCCCATCTTGTAGCCGCTGTTCTTGGCGTCACGGAAGATCGAGGAGCTGAGGAAACCCATAAACGGCTTTTCCTGCCCTTTGGCGCCGATGATCGGGCCGACTTCCGTATCACTGCGGGTGACACTCGGGTGATTCTTGGCCAGACGCTTGACCCATTCCGCTGTGGCGCTGGCTTCCTGCGTCTTCAGTGGTTCGCCGAAAAATTCCTCATAAGCCTTGCGCATGGCGGCATCGTCATGGGTCTCAATCTGGTTGAACCAGAACAAGGTTTCGTTGCGCAGACGCGGATCGGGCATCGCGATGCGTCCCTTCCATTCCGCAGTCGTCAGTGCCCATACGTTGTCGACGGGGCATTTGTCTCCGTGCACGTCGGAATTGTAAGCCCAAACCCAGGGGCTAAGGCTGGTGATAGCCGGATTTTGGTATTCGACCAGAATTTTGTCCTTGAGATCCGGAGGCATCCAACTCAGGCCGGCACCCTGCGGAATGATTTCCGAGGTCACGGATGGCAGGTCACTCATATTGAATACGTCGGTCCGCACGTTGTTCGCCGCTGCTTCGCGGAGGATCACCTGCTCCTGATTCTGGGCGCTCATCTTCACGCCAGTCGCCTTGACACCGTATTTTTTAGTAAACGCATCAGCCATGACGACGATCTTACCGGTTGCATCAACCACGGTGATGGGCGGTTCGTTTTTTGCGGCCGCAATGAGCGCTTCCAGCGAATAATCCGCGTCCTTGATTCCGATTTCGCCAGCGGGTTTGGCGAATGCCGTGCCGGCCAGCAATAGCGTACCAAATGACAAGACTCCGGCGGTGCGAAGAGACAAAGACATGACTTCCTCCAGTCTGAAGCGATGCGCGTTTGTGTGAAGTTTGGTCAAACGCACAACGCCATGCGCAACAAGGCACTTCGAACGAATTTTGTCCCGTGCAAACACAATTCGTTCTCGTACTTCACGATATAATTTTCTCAAGCGGAAGGGCATTTAGTGGCCCATTCGCCTGCCCTTCTGGTCGAACACGTGCACGTGGTCGTCTTCGACATGAAACCAGATCTCCTCACCCGCCTTCTGCACAGGCACATCGGTGGCAATGGCGAAGAACCGCTCGCCATCCACCGAAAGTTCGACGATCCAACTGCCGCCCGTCGGCCCGATATTGACGATCTTCGCCTTGCAGGCGCCAGTCAGGGGCATACCGCTCAGGTGCGCCGATTCCGGGCGGATACCGATCGAGCCCACCGCATTGAGCGCAATGTTGCGGGCTTTGAGATGATCGCGAACCCAAGTAGCGACAGCACCGTTGTTCGCAGCGGAAAGCTCGATAATATTGATCGGCAGATTGCCGATGAATTCGGCCACGAAGCGATTGGCCGGACGCTCGTAAATATCGTCAGGCGTCCCCACTTGCTGCAATTCTCCTTCGCTCATCACGGCGATGGTGGTGGCGAGCGTCATGGCTTCCCACTGGTCGTGAGTCACAAAAACAAAGGTGGATCCCATTTCCTGATGGATGCGCCTGAGTTCCGCGCGCATTTCCAGACGCAGCCTGGCATCAAGATTGGAAAGCGGTTCATCAAGCAGGATGATCTCGGGCTTCAGCGCCAGCATGCGGGCAAGCGCCACACGTTGCTGTTGACCGCCAGACAGTTGCGCCGGCAGACGATCGCGATAGTGCTCGATACCAAGCGTGTGCAATACACCGGTGACGGTCCGCTGACGTTCGGTCTTCGGTATTTTGTGCAGTTTCAAGCCGAATTCGACATTCTGCTCGACCGTCATGTGCGGCCACAGGGCGTAGTTCTGGAAGACCAGCCCCATTCCGCGTTTTTCAGGTGGAACGTAGATGCCATCATCCACGGAAACGATCTTTTGACCATCAACCAGAATTTGGCCGTCGGTCGGATATTCCAAGCCCGCGATCATGCGCAGCGTTGTGGTCTTGCCGCAGCCCGATGGTCCGAGCAGGCACAGGAATTCCGAACTGGGGATATCAAGCGTCAGTCTTGCTACCGCCGCGGGAGAGGCTTTGCCATAACTCTTGCTGACGTTGCGAAGAGTAATGCTCGACATCAGTTCCCCCCTCCAAGTCCGTCAGACAATTTGCTGTTGGTGAGCTTTTGCACAATGATCGTGCATGCGAAGGCCAGGACGCAGATCATCAGGACAACGGCATTCGCGGCCTGGGTGTAACTGTAATCGACCAGGCGCAACGCATAGGTCGTGAGGACATCGGTTCCGGGAACGGCCAAAACCACGACGAGGCTTAGACTCTTAACGCCGGAAATGAATGGCAGCAGGACGCCGGAGACCAGCGCGCCTTTCTGGATGGGTGCGACAATCGAAACAAAGCGGCGCCACCAGCCCGCACCTACGACCTGGGCCGCCTCCTCCGGAGCCTTGCCGAGTTGCATCATCGCCGAAATGCCAGCACGCGAAGAGAACGGCATCTGCTCGGCCAGGATTGCCAGAACCAGAATGATCGGTGTGCCATAAAGCGCTGGAAGCGGCCCGCGAGGCACGGCAAACATGGTGAGATAGGCAGCGGCAAAGGCCATTCCCGGCACCAGATACGGCAGGAACGTGACCTGACGCAGGAAGGTGCCCAACGATCTGATTGGCGTACGTACAGCTACATAGCCGACCAGAATGCCGATAAGTCCAGCTCCCAGCGCTGCCGAACCGACGATGATCAACGTGTTCCATGTCGCCTGCCAGAACGCACCCGTCAGCAAGAGGCCATCGTTCATCGCGGTCGTGTGGAGACCGGAGCCGATCCAGAAATCGAGCGTGAAATTATGCAACGCGAAAACGCCGGGCTCCCGCATGACCGTGGTCAGAAGCAGGGCCATCAGGGGAATGAAGGCGCTGACCACGAATATCACCATGGCGAAGGTGAAAGCCGGGACGCGATACCGTCCGAGATCGGTCTGACGGTTCATCGAGCCCTTGTTGCCGATGGTTACGAAGCGCAGCGATTCCCTCAGCAGATACATGTCCAGAAAGATGGAAATGCTGCCGAGGATGACGATCGTCGCAGCCAGAACCGCACTCATGCCGGTCTGGCTTGTGGAAATGGCACGAAACAGCGACGTGGCCAGCACATCAAAGCCGACGGGCACGCCGAGAATATAGGTGACACCAAAATCACCGAGGCATTTGGCGAAAATGAGCGTGGTGGCCGAGAGGAGAGAAGGCAGCATCAGCGGAAGGATGATGCTGCGTGCGATCACCCATTTGCCGGCACCCATGATGCGTGCCGAATCCTCCAGTGTGGAGTCGAACTGGCGCAATGCATTGCCAAACAGCAGAATTACAAACGGCATGTAGTGCATTGCGAGGATGACAGTAATCGGCAACATGCCGTAGGCAAGCCAGTCGGGTGGCGTGAAGCCCATGGCTTCCATCCAGCTCGGTTGGCCACCTGTGGTCCGGTTCTTGAACAGAGTCATCCACGCCAGCGCGAAGGTCCAGGACGGGAGCATGTAAGGCACGATCAGCGCCGTGGAGAACCATTTCCTGCCCGGCAGATTGGTGCGGCTCACCAGCCATGCCAGCGGAATACCAATCACGAGCGAAAACAGAATGGCGTTAATCGCGATGAGCGCCGTGTTCCATAATGGACGCCAGAACACATCATTGGAGATGGCTGAGAAAAAGACGCGGTTGAGATAATAGGACGTCAATTCGCCGAGGTGCTGGTGGGAACGCGCCTGGTCCGCAAACTGGACCACAACCGCATCAGACAGCAGCAGCACAACCGGTGCGACGATCAAGTAGACAAAAACCACCGCAAGAAGCAGCCCGACGAATGTCGTGGGATCTGCAGTAAAAATCTTATATTTATAGACAAGTTGTCTGTGATGGCCCATTGGTCTTGCCACTTGGAGAGTTGGCCGGTGGCGCACACAACCTTCCACGTCGCGTATAGCGCATGGGAATGAAAAGGTCGTTGCGGCGGAACACCGTAAGAATCGGGGCAAGGTGCAACGTTCTCGGCCGACATGGTGCCGACCCGGTTGTCTGCGGTCCAATGCTCTCGAGCGTGATGAGATCCTGGCGTCGCGTCAGTCCTCGATTCCATACCGGTGCAGGTCGTTGCCGCAGGTATCGAGCCATTTCTTGGCGCGTTCGACCGACGGACAAACCTTAGCAACCACGCGCCAGAAGCGCGGCGAGTGGTTCATCTCGACGAGGTGAGCGACTTCGTGGGCTGCGATGTAATCGAGCACGAAGGGCGGGGCGAGGATCAGGCGCCAGGAAAAAGACAGTGAGCCCGCCGAGGTGCAGGAACCCCAGCGGCTCGATTGATCGCGTATCGAGAGCCGCTTGACCTTGACGCCGAGCTCGGCGGCATAGGTTTGCGCCGCGCGCTGCAGATCGTGGCGCGCTTCGCGTTTCAGATAATCATGAACGCGACGGTCGATATGATCGATGCCGCCTGCAGCACACAGAATGCGTTCGCCGCTCTCGCGCATTTCTGCCCACACTGTGCCACGCTCACCGGCACGATGCACGATCCGGTGCGACACACCACGAAGTGGAATCACCGTACCCGATTGGAACGGTGCCGCCTTCGGCAGGCGACCAAGGCGCGCCGCGATCCAGCCGCCGTGGCGTTGTGCGAAATCTCTCGCGTCAACCAGCGTGCCACGGGGCGGCATGGTGAGGATGGCTTCGCGGTCGCTCGGATGAATGCGCAACGTGTAACGACGCGCACGCCGATGCCGACGCAGCCGGATCGC
>JGI24705J35276_12237848_pt1 | contig 13565 bp, 8 predicted proteins | sample TergutNt197P4_FD_35276 | JGI IMG/M metagenome (IMG submission 35276)
GCATTTGTCTTCGTCGCTGTATTCGATGCGGGCTGCATAGCCCTTGTATTGCATGGTTCTCATGGCGTAACTCCTATTGCTTCCAGAAAACCCCGCGCTGGTATGGTCTCGCGTCTTTTCCTGGGTGGGGCCGATGGAAAGTCACCACCGCCTTGCCGCATACAAAACGCACGCGCGAACCGCGTCCTTCAATGGTCCTGGCCCCCGCCGCCACAAGCAGCGTCTCTATCGCGTCCCACTCGAACATCCCTGACAGGGGATAGGCGAAAACGGCCTGAAGGGTTTTGCGATGCCTATTATGCATGGCCTTACGATAGCAAAAAATGATAGCAAATCAAGCGAAGTGGCTGGCACTATCCACCACAACCAGCATACCCGTCGTCTGTGCCCTATTGCAAGAAAAAGCACGGAAGTCCCTTCTCCGCCCACCACGCCCGTATAGTTGCCGGAAGCGGCGGCAACATCAAGGTTGAACCCTTCTGGCAGCTTCGCTGGCCTTGACACTGCCGCCGGGCGGTATCGCAACGATGAGGCCGAGGTGCTTCACAAAGGCCACGGCCACATGCCCGCTTGGGCGAAAAATTGATGCAAAGCTACGCCGTACGGGTGGCACTGGCGCAATGCAGATTGAGATGCGGTAGCAGGCACTGGCTCACATCCGCACCGCTCCGGATCGGGAGGAGGCTTTTGCAGAAGTGGTCAAAGGCATCAATATGGCTCTGGAACGGAACCGGGGGCTGGAGCGGTAGCTTTTGTGCAATTTCGCCACCGACAGTAGTGGAATACTGATCTTCTGCACGTTACGTAAGTATTACGCTCTAGAAATGGATACCCCCGCGCAGCACGGCGGCGCGCTTTGCGGCATACCAGAGAAAGGCGAGACAGACGCCGAGGGATGCGCCCCAAGAATAGCTGATGTCGTTCATGATTGCGTTTTCCATGCGGCCGATTATGGCGAAGGGGATGGCAAGGCGTAGCGGGAAGAAGAAGGCATTCGTGCGCGTCTGGCTCTGTATCTGGGCGAAAAAGAGCACCCGGGGGTTGAAAAGTCCCGCGACGGCCCACAGGGTTGCTACTGAAGCCAATGTGTACAAGATGATGGCCAGCATGTTTATGCCTCGATCATAGCCAAAGATTTTTTTTCGTCACGTTCCATCACGTCCGGTGGCTTGGAAATTCCCCCAGCACACATCAGGCAAGGGTCATACAAGAACCGTGAGATCTGGTAGCTCTGGTCTACCCAAAAGTTATATGTTACACAAGTAAATAAGATTACCCTGAGAAGTGTGCAAGCATCCCAAGATTTTTATCTCTTTGTCCTATCAACTTTCACTAAGGCTTTTGCCTATCAATCCCCCATGAAAGAAACGCGCGTGGTACCTATCGCGGCCATGCAGCATGACAATTCATCCAGGCAACCCTTTCCTATGCAAGGATAAATTATGCCCATAGAGATCGGAATCTGGCGTGTTGACCAGACACCCAAACAGATTCAACTAAACACCCTCAATGCGGAATCCAAGTTGGAAGAGTGGATTGTTGCAGATATCAGCTTGATTGCTCCGGATTTACTGGTTATCGGTCAACAGGTCATCACCCCAAGCGGTGCAAGAATAGATATACTCGCGATGAATTCCAATGGTGATTTGGTCGTACTTGAGCTCAAGCGTGATAAAACTCCTCGTGAAGTGGTGGCGCAAATTTTGGACTATGCTTCATGGGTGCGCACACTTGAGACGCAAGAGCTTGTCCGCATCTTTAAGACCTTTCAAGAACAGCGGAGGATAGGACAAAATGAATCGCTTGACGATGCATATCGTCGTTGCTTTTCTACCTCAGGCCTACCTGAAGAATACAACGGCAACCACAGTTTGGTCATCGTGGCAACTGAACTTGATGAAAGCACTGAACGAATAGTCACCTATCTTTCTGAGGCATACTCAGTACCCATCAATGCCGTTTTTTTTCGGTTTTTTAAGGACGAGGACAGAGAGTATTTTACACGAGCGTGGTTCCTTGATCCGGCTGACCCAGTTTCCCCAGAGCCTAGTGGACGTCAAATACAATGGAATAGTGAATTCTACGCATCATTTGGTCGCAGGAATTGGGATTGCGCACGAAAATACAACTACATCTCAGCGGGTGGTGGAGCCTGGTATAGCCGCACGTTGGATTTACTTGAGCCAGGCGCGAGAGTTTGGGTCAATGTTCCTGAACATGGTTATACAGGAGTAGCTATTGTGCAAGATCCCAAAATTCAGGCTGATGAATTTATGGTACAGACTGGCGATAACAAAGTACCCATCACAAGCTTAGCTGACTGTGATCCGGCTATAATAAGGGAACCCGGCGACCCGAGCTTGGCGGAATATCTTGTCCGTGTCGAGTGGGTACATAGTGTTCCCTTAGAACAAGCCGTCAAAGAGCGTGGGTTTTTCGGCAGTCAGCATTCAGTATGCAAGCCCCGAGTGCCGAAGTGGGACTTTACACTGGAACGCTTGAAGTCAAGATGGGATATTGTCTGATTAGCAGTCAACAAGAAGTTGGTATTAAATCCCATTTGATTGCAACTTGGTATTAGACTACTTGGGGTGTCATATCCAGAAAAAGCCAAGTCCCGCTTGGCTTTTTAGGCTTCGCGGGACTTGCTTAGATGATGATTTGGTGGAGATGGACGGGATTGAACCGACGGCCTCAGCGATGCGAACGCTGCGCTCTCCCAGCTGAGCTACATCCCCGTGGTATCCGCATAGAGCGGAAAAGCATCCTTACTCTTTTCCAATCACGCCGTCAATGCGGCCCCGGCGCAAAAATCCCGTCGCGAGGCGTGCATACTTATGAGAAAAATGGGCAAAAGGCGCTACCAGTTCAAGCTATTTGCTGGCCGCCAGCACCGCAGCCGCGCCAGCCTTGGCAACTGTCACATCATTAGCGACAGAACTCCCTGAAACACCAATGGCGCCGACAATCGTGCCACTCTTGTCTTTCAGAAGTTCGCCGCCGCCAAAAATCACCATGCCGCCGTTGGTAACTTCAATGCCGTACAGTTCAGCGCCCGGTACAGCGGCATCGTGCAGCTGCGTGGTGGACATATTCAAACTGCGAGCTGTTTGAGCCTTTTTGATGGAAATCTCGATACTGGCCAAAAATGCGCCGTCCATGCGGTGGAAGGCCTTCAAATTGCCTCCCGCGTCTACAATGGCGATATTCATCAGCGTACCCTGTTCCTGGGCTTTTTTGATCGCTGCATCAACGGCGATTCGGGCCAAGTCGGCGGTGACATCGCCAGGCAGGTACAGCCCCTTGGCAGGATCTGCGTCCTGTGCTGCGGCAAGCGGGGAAATAGTCAGCAAGGCCAAGCTGATCAGGGACAGAATAGTGAACTTTTTCATGGCGTCTCCTCCAAAGGGTTCGGGGTGCTCATTCCAATTCTACATCACAGCAACATCGCAGGACACAATGTTGCTGTGGAAATGGAATAAGATGCCGCAGCAACGGAAAGAGCGGCCCCGCCGACTGCCTCCAAATCACCATGATATGGCGAGCCATGCCTGTCAAGTCTGGCAGCGCTGCATATTGCCCAGATTGAAGCACTCCCTACGCAAGCGTATCCAAAATCCAATTTGCCAAGTTTGCTGGGGCGGGGTAAATTTCTCCAAGCAAGGAAAAAATCATGCTCTTCACATCGGAACGGCTTTCTCCCCAGAGTGCGCGCGTTCTGCCCTGGCTGGTCGCCGTGGCCTTTTTCATGCAGATGCTGGATGGAACCATCCTCAACATCGCCCTACCCACCATGGCCAAAGACTTGCACGTCGACCCCCTGCGCATGCAGTCCGCGGTCATCGCATACATGCTGACCGCCGCCCTCTTGATCCCCGCGTCAGGCTGGCTGGCCGACCGCTTCGGGGCACATCGCGTATTCATTGCTGCCGTATTTTTATTCACCCTGGGTTCTCTGTTCTGCGCCCTCTCGCCCCGGCTTGACTATCTCGTGCTCTCCCGCGTGCTGCAGGGCGTTGGCGGTGCGTTGATGGTGCCCGTTGGCCGTCTGGCCGTCATCAGGGCCTATCCCCGCCACCAATTAGTGCTGGTACTCAGCTTCATCACCATACCCGGCATGATCGGCCCGCTCATGGGACCGGTAGCTGGCGGTTTTCTCATCAAGTACGCGACCTGGCACTGGATTTTTCTGATCAACCTGCCAGTAGGGCTGGTTGGCGGGCTTCTGGCTCTGCGTTATTTCCCCGCCTTGCCCGGCGAAGGCAGCTGGACTTTTGACTGGAAGGGTTTTGCCCTGTTCAGCGGAGCCATGATCCTGGTTTCGTTCGCTATGGAGGGGCTGGGGGAATTGCATTTGCCCAAGGTGCAGGCCGTCATCCTGTGTGTCATCGGCCTTCTGCTGCTCGCCTTGTACTGGATACTGGCAGCGCATACGGAACACCCCTTGTTCAGCATCGGCCTGTTCCGCGTACTCAGCTTCAGAGTGGGTATTTTGGGGAACCTATTCTCTCGCCTGGGATCCGGCTCCATGCCCTTCATGCTGCCGCTTTTCCTGCAGCTTGCCCTAGGCTTCTCGCCGCTCATGGCGGGGTTGACCATGGTCCCCTCCGCCGTAGCTGGAATCGTGGGCAAGAATATCATCAACCGACTCGTAGGACGCTTCGGTTTTCGCCGTTTTCTGTCGGTAAACACTCTGTTCCTGGGGCTGCTGATAGCCAGCTTCTCCCTGATCGGCCCGCAAATCCCGTATCCGCTGATACTACTGCAACTTGCGGTTTTCGGGATCGTCAATTCCATGCAGTTTACCGCCATGAACTCCGTAACCCTGATTGATCTCGACAACACGGAGGCCAGCTCCGGTAACAGCTTGCTTTCCGTGACCATGCAACTTTCCGCGACCTGCGGGGTAGCCATGGCCGCTGCGCTGCTGGACGGCTTCTCATCCGCTTTCGGAAAAAACCTGACCTCGGAACAATTACGAACCGTATTCGCCCAATCTTTCGTCTGCGTGGGACTCATCAGTATCGTCACCTGCCTTATTTTCAGCCAGACTCCCCGCGATGCGGGCAAAAATGCCCACAGGGCTTCCGTGCCCCAGTCGGAACAGGAAGCGCAGAGGCTTGGCGATACGCGGCATAATCATACGGAGGAGTAGGCCCCCTCTATAATCAAAGTATGCGTGGCTTTTCAAACGCTAAAAAACGCCCTTCAGGCCGTGCTCTCGCAAAGCCGCGTCACAGGAGCCAAGATGGTACAGGATGTGCCCGGAAAGCATCACCAGAGTTTGAGAATGGCTGAATTCACGCGCTATGCCGAGCGCCTTCATTCGGGCCGTCAGCCCCTGATTGATATCCGGCAGATCCGTATCCTGCAGGCCATCCAGGTAGGCATCGGCTTTTGCTTTCATGCGGGCGGCGTATTCCAGCACGGCTTTTTTCGAGGGAGCCGCATCCGGAGTGGTTTGCAGCCTGCCGACCTCGTGCGGATACAGTCCTTGCTCCGGCGTCTCACCATCCTGCAGCCCCCAAAACTGGCAACTGTTCAGCGCATGATACAGATGCTGCCAGACGGGCCACCCGCCAAATTTTTTCGCCCAGATATCTTCCGGACAGACTTCAATAAATTGAACCAGCAGACCATAGGCTTGCTCAAACGCGGCTCTCTGGCCGGCAATAATCGATTGGGACATAATCGTACCTCTTTTTATGGCTATTGTTGAAGCTTCATGCCCCAATGATACAATACCCTGCAAAAAAGAAAAGTGGGGTACCGCATTACTATAGCAGATTCTTTTGAGAAGCTCGTTCCGGCGTTGTCGGCACAGGTGCATGCGCCCAGCCTGCTCTCATTCCAATTCTCAATCAAACGGCTTCATTCTGATTGAGAATTGGAATAACAAGCCCCCCGCCAGAGAATCTGACGGGGGGCTTGTATTATTCAGCTTGGGCCGGTTTGATCGGCGATTACGGATTAATGATGTTGACTTCGGCACGGCGGTTCATAAAGCGGCCGAAGGAGGAACTATTGTCATAGTAGTAGGACACGCCACGACCATCATCAACGAGGATCTTGTTCTTCAGGCCGGCCTTTTCAAGGTAATTTTTCACAGCCTTAGCGCGATTTTCAGACAGGGTCTGGTTGGCCTGCTTTTTGCCGGTGACATCAGCCCAGCCGACGATGCTGAGTTTTTCTTCAGGACGAGTCTTCAGAATAGCGGCATACCGGTCAAGGGTGGCGGTGGCGACCTTGTCCAGGTTATACTTGCCAATCGCGAAATGCACGGTGCGTAAGGTGATGATGTCCTTGGGCTGGGTGGCTTCGTAGCAGAAGACCTTCTTCACGAACTGGTCAGCCAGTTCGTCGACGGCCACGATCTCAGTGGCATCCACCAGGACGGAACCGGGCTTCAACGCAGCGATATTCTTCAGGTTAGCCGCTCCCCGCTTAGTATCGGCAAGGCTCACGATGTGGATAGTGGCATTGGGATTGGCGGCATAGATGGCCTGAGCGCCGGCAACAGGGTCTTTGCCGAGGTTCTTTTCTCCATCGGTAAGCAGAATGATGGCGGTCTTGCCGGGCAGAGCGCTGATAGCGGAGGCCTGAGCAACAAAGTCATCGCCCATCGGAGTCAAGCGGCCGTAAATGGTCTGACCGTTCTTCAGGGACCAGATACCCTTGTTAAGAGCGTCTCTATCCCAAGCGCCAGCTGCAACAACCGTAGACTTGGGGGCAAAGGTGAACAAACCGGCGTTATAGCCCAAGGTCGGCAGCTTGGCGTTAATTTTCGCCATAGCCTGTTTGGCCACGTCAATCTTCTCTTCTTTGTATACCTTGTGGGTCATCATCATGGAGCCGGAATAATCAACTAAAAACAGGAAGCTATCCTGACACTTGATATGGGCGCCCAGCGTCTGGTGCGCAATGGCCACGCCTCCCCAACACAGAACCAGTGCAAAAATACCCGCAAGAATGGAAACCTTTTTCATACTACCTCCTCATGATCTCAATGTCCTGGCCCTATGCCAGATTTTGCAAGGTGCTTTCCTCAAAAAATCCAGAAAAACCACAGGCTGTTAAAAATTACATGCCTTGTGGCGTCTCTTTTTCCTCTCTCAAAAACTCCGGCGTTTTTGAGAGTTCCCTGTTGAAAATTGCATCTCCCCCGCCAAACAACCATTACCACATTCCTACCTTCCGGCGGGATAAAAACCGTTTCCCAACAAGGCATTCAATATTGCTGCTGCCCCACAGTCCATGCAGCATACAATTTTTCCATATTTTGTCATAAACCGACTTACTAATATCACGTCACTGTATGCTCTGCAAGCCGGGAAGTCGCAAAATCAAAAAAAAACGGGAGAGCGCAAACTCCCTGGATACGTTAAAAGAAGTACTGATAAATGAAGACCTTTGCTGGCCGTCAGTCATTCCCTAAACGCATTTTCATTTTGAGCTTCCCGCTTGACGGCGAACAACCGCTGCTGTCACCATCCGCAAGCGGGCAAAAACCCGCTGACGGCTGCCGCAAGCTCGCGGCGGGGTGTACTGGCGCAAATCCTTGCAAAGCGCGCCCACCTGTTCAAAATAACTGCTCTAATTTTCGTAATACGATCGCAAGACCTGGCTGCGCACCGGATGGCGAAGCTTGCGTAAGGCCTTCGCTTCAATCTGGCGAATGCGCTCACGGGTGACATTGAAAAGTTTCCCCACTTCTTCCAGGGTGTGATCCGACTTTTCGCTGATACCGAAACGTTTGCGCAACACTTGTTCCTCACGTGGCGTCAAATCCGCAAGCACAGCGGCGAGCTGTTCAGACAGCTTGGTATTGATGACTTCTTCCGCTGGAGCAATGGCTTTCTTGTCTTCAATAAAATCACCGAGGCTGGAGTCTTCTTCGTCGCCAATGGGCGTTTCAAGCGAGATAGGCTCCTTGGCGATTTTCAAAACTTTCTTCACTTTATCCACAGGATATTCCATACGCTCGGCAATTTCCTCGGGCGTGGGATCACGGCCCAGATCCTGCACCAGATATCGCGAGGTGCGAATCAGCTTGTTGATCGTTTCGATCATATGCACCGGAATACGAATAGTGCGCGCCTGATCGGCAATGGCGCGCGTTATGGCCTGACGTATCCACCAGGTTGCATAGGTAGAAAACTTGTATCCGCGCTGATATTCGAACTTATCCACAGCTTTCATCAAGCCGATATTGCCTTCCTGGATAAGGTCAAGAAACTGCAGACCTCTATTGGTATATTTTTTTGCGATGGACACCACAAGGCGCAGATTGGAACGGATCAGCTCCTGTTTGGCGCGCATGGCGGCAGAATTTCCGCGTTTGATACGCCACAGCACTTCCTCAAGATCCGTCACATGATGACAGCATCTTTCCTGCAGGCGTTGCAGGATTTCGATTTTGCCAATAATCATTTCTTTGAAAGAAAATAGTTCGTCCACGCTCATGCGCAACATTTCTGCCGCCGCATTTGGATTTACTTCACGCGCTTCCAAACCTCTGAACAACTCCTGAATTTCACCCTGTGTACGACCCGTGGAAAGAATGTACGCGGACAAGTCGCGCTGGCAGTTGTGCATCTGCCGCACATAATCCTCGACCGTCTCAATGATACGGTCGAGCAGCGTCTTTTCCAGCTTGATGTCGCGCAGGCGAGTGACGATTTCTTCCTTGAACTGAAGAATATCCTTCTGGATACTGGCGACCCTCCGTTCCAGAGTGCAACATTCATCCAGTTTGGCATAGATGCGCTTTTTTTTGCGGAAGGTCTGCTTGATTTCCTCTAAAAGCAGAATAACCCGCGTGCGTTGATTCATTTCATCTTCGCTGGGATCATCCTCCTCAATGGTCTTGACCACATCTTTAAGCTTGATACGGTTCTGCTTGAGGTCTTCCCCGACATTGATGAGTTCTTCCACCGCCACAGGGACTTCAACCAGCGCGTAGAGTACATCCTGCTCGCCGGTTTCGATTTTTTTGGCGATGACGACCTCTCCATCGCGGTCCAGCAGAGGTACCGCGCCCATTTCCCGCAGATACATACGCACCGGATCCGTGCTACGCGAAGAATAATCCGCAGATTCCTCGTCTTCGGCAAGATCGAGGCTATTCTCGGCGGCAGGCACTTCGTCATCGGTTTCACTCGAAGTCATGGAAATTTTTTTGCCTTCCTTCTCCGAGTCCACGATAACGATTTCAAGCTGATCGAAAATGCCGATGATTTCCTCAAACTGCTCGGGCGTCCCCATTTCTACCGGCAACGCCTTGTTGACTTCGTCGAAAGTCAGAAAACCCACAGCCTTGCCTTTGGCAATCAACGACTTGATCTGCTGAATATCCTTGAGATTACTCATCATCCGTCCTTTGCGTTTCGCGTAACGCAACAATATACTCCATATCGGCGGTAAAGTCATCTGTCCCGGCAGCTCCGCGAAGGGCCGCAGCAACAGAGCTGCTTACCATTCTTTTATGTAGCGCTGCAATTTTTCGCAACAAAGGCACACGTTCCCCTTCTTCATTGTCCAGGGGCGGAGCCTCCCCCGTACGGCAACGCATCCAAAATGCCTTTTCCTGTTCATCCAGATGGTACTGGATTTCATCTGCCGGATGCGCAAAAAACTTTTTCCATAAATTTCGTCCCCTGGATGTCCGCAAAAAAACATCCGCGCCCGCTTCCTGCAAATCCTGGCATCTGTGCGGGTAACGCGCCATAAAGCGCAAAATCTGTCGCTCAAAGTCCAGACCCGTTCCACCGGCACCAGAGGAAGCTATTCCCTTGCCTGGCGCCACAGCGCCCTTTTGCCGGGCAATCACCCCGCCTTTCAGCTCCGCCTCGCTCAAGTTGAGCGCATGGGCCAAACTTGAAGCAAACTGGTAATACAACTCCGGCAATTCGACCAGGTCCTTCAAAAAATCCCGCGCCCAAATCACAGCTTCACGTGGGGCCATATGGCGCTTCACCGTCTCCAGACAAAAGCGCAAGCCATCCGGCGCGGCGGCCAACAATTTTTCAAAGGCCTCCCCCCCCTGCCCGTGCAAAAGCTCATCAACATCTTGCCCATGCGGCAGCAGCACTACCTTGCAAGCAATCCCTCGCGGCAGCAGCAGACCGCAGGCCCGTTGCGCGGCCTTGCGTCCGGCTGTATCGCCGTCAAACAGCAGGGTAACCTGCGATGTAAAACCCGAAAGACGCTTCACCTGCTCCGATGTAAGCGCCGTACCCAACACCCCCACCGCATGCTCATAGCCAAACTGATGGAGCGTGAGCACATCCATGTAACCTTCGGTCAGCAGTACGGTTCCCTTAACAGCTATATGCCGCCGCGCCTGCGACAGCGCATAGAGCTGATCGCCTTTTTTGTAGATGGTCGAATCCGCGCTGTTAATATACTTGGCTTCGTCCTCATTTCCGATGATCCGACCCCCGAACGCGATCACTTGGTTGGACAGGTTGCGGATGGGGAAGATCAGGCGCCCCCGGAAACGATCATAGGTTCGGCTATAACCGCCTTTATTACTTTGACCAAGCAAGCCTGACTTTACCGCAAGCGATTCGTCACAACCGCTGCGGCGCAGGACATCTACCAAATCCCGCCACTCAGGCAACGCGTAACCGAGACCAAAGCGCTCGACCTGTTCTTTGTCTACGCCTCGCCGTTCTATATACGCGCGGCATGCAACTCCGCCCGCGCCTGCGAGATTCTGCGCGTAGTGCGCGGCAGCCAGCTCATACATACGCAGTATCTGCTGCCGTTCACTGTGTCGCCGCTGCGGCCCGGCGCCATCGCCAGCCGAACTGCCATCCTGCAGCGTACCCAACTCAATCCCGGCCTCAACCGCCAATTGTTCCAGGCATTCTCTAAAATCCAGACCGTTGATCCTGCCATAAAAATCGAATAAATCGCCAGAAGCTTGACAGCCAAAACAATAAAAAAGCCCCGTGTCCTCGTTAATAGAAAACGAAGGCTTGGTCTCCTGGTGAAACGGGCAAGGCGCCATCCAGCGCAAACCGTTGCGCTTCAGCTCTACATAGCGCCGCGCTATGTCCACCAGCTTCAGGCGTTCTTTTATAGCCCGTATGGCATCACGTTTTTGCATAGCAATCAATTTTATAGCATGTCTTTTTTGATACCACGCATCTTCAACAGGGCTGGGATACTGAAGATCGTGTCAGCTCCGGCATGTCCCGGCGGCAATGAATACCGCCGTTATTTAAATATAACCATCGTCATGCCGTCGCCCCCCAGCTCTTCCGGCGCGAGGGTAAAACTGTCAATGCCGGGAAAGGTACGTAAAAAATTGTGTACCTCGCGACGCAGTACACCGGTGCCGCGTCCATGGACAATTTCCGTGCCTTCAAGGTTCGCAAGCAGAGCCTTGTCGAGAAAGGCCCCAAGCTCACTCAGCGCCACATCGGCCCGTTTACCGCGCAAATCAAGACGTAGCGACAGCCCCTTCCCGTTCGGCCCCTGCACGCGTTGAGGAGATAGAGAATCGCCATTCTGAGCTGACACTTCAATATCACGAGGATCAGCCCATAGAGATACTCCGTTCATATCAAGACGAACACGGTTCTTGCGCGCATCGGTTTCAAGAATGCCGGCCAGCCTCCCGAACGGACGGTACCTTACGCGCTGACCCGGCCTGAGTGCGGCGACTTCCGGCATGGACGGAACTTCCTGCCCCGGAGCAGGCTTGGCAAGCGACGCACGCAGGCGCGACATCTCTTTTAAAGCCTGCTTGTGAGTGGCGCGGCCTTCCTTCCAGGCCCGCATGAGGCCGTTAGCCTTGGCGCATATTTCTTCATACAAATTCTGGCGTTCCCGCTCAAAGCGCTCCTGAAGCTTCTCCTGCTTGACACGCTGGCGTTCCCGCTCCTGTCTCAATCCCTGGATCTCCGATTCGCGGGTCACGGCAAGTTCGTTCAGGCGCGCAATAATTTGCCCGGCATCTTCCGAACCCGGCAGAAGATACTGGGAAGCCCGTTGCAGAATGTTCTCCGGCAGGCCGTGCTCACGGGCCACATCAAAGGCCTGGCTGCTGCCGACCTGATCGTAGGCCAGACGAAAAAGCGGTTTTTTGGTGGCCGGGTCAAACAAAACCGAGGCGGCGCGCACCGAAGGACGGCTGAGAGCATACAGCTTAAGGGCCGGAAAATGCGTGGCCGCCACCACGAACACCCCGAGCGAGAGAGCCTCGTCCAATACAGCCTGAGCCAAGGCCGCCCCCTGTGCGGGATCTGTACCGGCACCAAACTCATCAAGCAGCATCAGGCTGCGGCTGTCAAGCTGTCCCCATAGCTCGGCAAGATAACGTATCTGCGCGGTAAACGTGGAAAGATTGTCATCCAGGCTCTGCTCATCCCCGATAAAGGCGTGGATATCCGTCCATACAGGCAAACGGGAACCTTTGCCTACAGGCACGGGTAGCCCGGTCAGCGCCAACGCGCTGATAAGTCCCAGAGTCTTGAGACAGACGGTTTTGCCGCCTGCATTGCCTCCGGAAATAATAAAGCCGCGCTCGTCGGGGTGCAGGATAATGTCCACGGGACGCGCCGCGCCGTTCAAAACCAACAAAGGATGGCGGGCCTGCAGCAGTTCCACGCCCTCCTCCTCGCCCAAGGTCAGGCAGACTGCGTCCAGCATATCGGCAAGTTTGCGCTGAGCCAACAGCACATCCAGGCGCACCAAAAAATCAAAAGCCTCCCGCACCGCAGGCAGCTCTTCACGAATAAGGACTGTAAGCCAAGCCAGAACTTTGCGTTCTTCTTCGCGCTCCTGCTGTTTAAGTTCCTGGATCTGATTATTGATGTCCACCAGAAAGACGGGCTCGAAATAAAAACTTTCTCCGGTCTGCGACCAATGATGGATGATACCCTGCATGCGACCTTTGAAATTGGCCTTGAGCGGCAACACATAGCGATCTGAGGCAAGTCCCATGAACTCGTCCTGTAGATAATGCTCCATGTTGTATTGTTTGGCGAAATCCCGCACCTTGCGCAGGCAGTTCTGATGATGGCCGCGCAACTGCCGACGCACAAGAAGAAGATCCGGCGAACTTGCATCGCGCAGTTCAGCATCATCATTCAGACAGCGTTCCAAAGCGCTTTGCGTCCGTCCCGGCAATGGAAAGGAAGCCAGGGCGGCAAGACGGGGCCAAGCGGCGGCTTGGGCCTGCTGCTCCCGGGTGCCGTCTTCCGCGTGGATAAGGGATATTGCGCGGCGCGCTTCACGCAACACTTCCCGCACGGCCCATAGAAGATCCGGTTCCAACAGGGCACCGCTCCCTACAAGTTGTTCGGTAAGGCGGATTTCCGGAAAGCCCCCGAAGCGATAACCGTGGTGCGCCGCCAACGTCGCCCAGGTGCTGGCTTCTTCAAAAAGTAAGGCCGCCTCGCACGCCTCATGGCAAGAAGGCTGGGGACGCAAGTGTAGAGCCGCCTCCTTACCACTCTCAGAAACACAACACTCCGCGAGACGTTGCAGAACTTTGCCGTACTCCAAGGCCTTCAGCGTACGCTCATTCATGGTCAGGATGTGAGCTTGGCGCG
>JGI24705J35276_12237846_pt1 | contig 13542 bp, 11 predicted proteins | sample TergutNt197P4_FD_35276 | JGI IMG/M metagenome (IMG submission 35276)
CGCCGAGAGCGAAACGGACGGGGAGCAACCGGCCGCCCCTGTTGCGCCGGCTGCGCCAGTTGCGGCAGACGAGATGGAAGTGGTCTACGACTTCAACCACTATTCCGGACTCTGCCGGGTAGCGCTTCGGGTGCGCGTCCCAAGAGACAAGCCCAGTTTGCCGAGCATTTCCGCCCTGTATCCCGGGGCTGACTGGCACGAACGGGAAACTTACGAATTTTTTGGTATTGTCTTTGAGGGACATCCCGATCTTAAACCGTTGCTCCTGCCCGAGGACGCCGATTTCCACCCATTGCGCAAGGACTTCGCCTCATGAGCGTGCACGCTACGTCCCACATCGGAGAAACCTTTGTCCTGAACCTCGGGCCGCAGCATCCGGCCACTCACGGCGTTCTGCGCATCAAGCTCACCATGGACGGTGAATACATAGCCCAGGCGGAACCCGTATTGGGGTACTCCCACCGCATGCACGAGAAAATGGCTGAAAACCGTTCCTGGCACCAATTTTTACCCAATACCGCCCGTATGGACTACCTGCATGCCCTGGCCTTCAATCTGGCCTATGTCTGCCTGGTGGAACGAATGACGGGCATTGAGGCGCCCGAGCGCGCACAGTACATCCGGGTCATCACTACGGAGTTGAACCGCATAGCAAGCCATCTGGTGTGGTTCGGAGCCTTTGTCCTGGATCTCGGAGGTTTTTCTCCGCTTCTCTATGCCTTTGACGACAGAGAGTATATCCTGGATCTTTTGGAAAACGTCACCGGTTCGCGCCTCACCTACTGTTATTTCCGCTTCGGCGGCGTCTATAACGACATCGACGAGGATTTCGTCCCGGGCGTCAAGGATTTCATCAAGCGCATGCGTTCGCGCATCCCCATGTACCACAGCCTTGTGACTAAAAATATTATTCTCGTGAAGCGTCTCAAAGAGATCGGTCCGATCCCGGCGGAAATGTGCCGCAAGTACGGCGCCACAGGGCCGGTGGCCAGGGGCGCGGGCATCAACTTCGACGTGCGCAAGCACGAGCCTTACTCTCTTTACTCCGCATTCGACTTTGACGTGCCCGTCTATCCGGAAGGCGACTCCATGGCGCGGTACATGGTGCGCATGGACGAAATCCTGGAGAGCCTGCGCATCATAGAGCAAGCGGTAAACCGCCTGCCAGACGGTTCCGTCATGGCCGATAAAGTGCCGAAGTCCATAAAACCGCCCAAGGGCGACTGCTATCAGGCTGTGGAAACGGCGCGCGGCTCCTTCGGCATCCGGGCTGTCAGCGATGGCACGTCTACCCCGTACCGCATGAAGCTGCGCTCCCCCACATATTCCAATCTGAGTCTCTTTGCCGAGGCCAGCCAGGGCATGCTCCTGCCGGATGCGCTGGCATTGCTCGGCAGCTTGGATCTGGTGATCCCGGAGATAGACAGGTGAGGATCCTCTGATGACACTTCATCCAGAACTGGTCGAACTCATACGTATTGTAGCCTATATTGTTGGGCTTATTATTTTTATTGCCTTAAACGCCGCCTATCTGGTGTGGGTGGAGCGCAAGGTCGCGGGGCATATCCAGCGGCGGATCGGCCCCAAAGAAGTCGGTCCCTGGGGACTTTTGCAGCCCATAGCCGATGGATTGAAGCTTATGACCAAGCAACTCATCATCCCCTATGGCGTGGACGTGACGCTTTTCAAAATCGCCCCCATCCTGGTCATGATCCCGTCCGTCATGTGTTTTGTGACCATACCCTTTGGCGAGAACCTGGTCGCCAGGAACCTGGACGTGGGGCTTCTGGCCATCTTCGCCTTTGCCTCTGTGAATGTCCTGGGTTTGCTCTTCGGGGCATGGGGATCGCGCAACAAGTTCGCAATCATTTCCGCGGCGCGCGTGGTCTCCCAAAACGTAGCCTATGAAATTCCCATGCTGGTGGTGGTGATTACCATTGTGATGGTAAGCGGCAGCATGAATCTGCACGACATCGTCACTCAGCAGATGGGCGGGTTCTGGCACTGGAACATCTTCAAGTTCACGGCCAGCCCACTCATGCCTGTGGCCTTCATCATCTTCTTCGTGTGTATGCTGGCCGAGACCAACCGGGCGCCCTTCGACATGGCCGAATCCGAGAGCGAACTCGTGGCCGGAGCCTTCACCGAATACCCGGGCATGGGGTTCGGTATCTTCTTTATGGCTGAATATGCCAACATCGTGGTGGGAGCGAGCCTTGCCACCATCCTCTTTTTGGGCGGATGGGACAGCCCCGTCGGAATCTTCCCCGGAGTGATCTGGTTTTTGCTCAAGATGTACGCCCTCGTCTTCACCGTCATCTGGATCCGCTGGACGTTTCCCAGAACCACCTTCTATAGCCTGCTCAATCTTTCCTGGAAGATACTCATCCCGATATCTTTCGCCAATCTTGTCCTCACCAGCGCGATGCTCAAGGTGTTCTAACATGTATACCTACCTCAAGGAAATCTGCGTCGGAACATGGAGCCTCCTGGTGGGCCTGGCCATCACCATCAGGTACTTTTTCCAGCCTGTGGTCACGGTGCAGTACCCGCACCAAGCTCTGCCCATGCCGCCGCGATTCAGAGGACACACCGAACTTGTATGGGATGAAAAAAAAGCGGGCCACAAATGCATCGCGTGCATGGCCTGCCAGCGGGCATGCCCCTCCGGCTGCATCACCATACTCGGAGAAAAAGGCGAGGGCGTGAAGCAGAAGACCACCCTCGCCAGCTACAAACTCAACTTTACCACATGCAGCCTGTGCGGTTTATGCGTGGAGTCCTGCCCCACAAAAGCCCTGGACTTTTCCAAGGAGTTCAATCTTGCCGGAACCACGAAAGAAACCTATGTTTATGACCTCTTAAAGCGTTTTGAGGAGAAGTATTCATGAACCCGTCCCTGTTCTCGTTCGAGGGGCTTGCGGGGCTCATCTTCCTGGCCTGTATCGTCTGCACCCTGGCCGGGGCGCTCATCGCCACCAACACCCTCAGGCTTATCCGGGCGGTCGCCGGGCTTGCCATGTGCTTTCTCGGGCTGTCGGGGGTTTATGTGTTTCTCGGCAGCCCGTTCGTAGCCCTCATGCAGCTTCTCATTTACGTAGGCGCGGTGTGCACCACCATCATCTTCGCCGTCATGCTGGCCGAAACCAAAGCGGCCAGGCACGTAACCCCGCGTGGGAAGCCGCGCGTCGTTTTGGCCATTATAGTGAGTTTTGTTCTCGCCTGGGCGCTCATTCAGCTCGGGCTCAACACCGAATGGCCCAATCTCTCCGGCAATGCATGGGAACAAGGACTCGGCAGCGTGGAGAATATCGGAACATCGCTCCTGACTACCTATTCCATGAGTTTTGAACTGATCTCCCTGGTACTTCTGGCGGCCATTGCAGGTTCGCTCGTTCTCGCCCGGACGGGAAGGCACAAATCATGAACATACTGACCTTATACACAAATTTGGGCGTCTACCTGGTACTGGGAGCTCTTCTTTTTGCTCTTGGCTTCTACGGCATGGCGCGCCGGCGGAGTTTCATCGGGATGCTGATCGCGGCGGAATTGATCCTGGCCGGAGCTTCGGTCAACTTTATGGCCTTCAGCCGCCTGCTGTCGCCGAGCCCCGCCACCGGGCAGATCGTCACCCTGTTCATCATGGCTGTGGCCGCAGCCGAGGTAGCCATCACGCTTTCGATCATCATCGCCGTGTACCGCAACTACAAGTCCATCGACGCCGAGGATGTCTCGGAATTGAAAGGATAGAAGGAAGGGCCATGGACGCCATTGTTTCCGTCAAGCCGCTTCTGGCCGTGCTTGCAGCCTTAGCGGGATCCCTGCTGGTCATGCTTTCCGGGAAGCGGCCCAACGTGCGCGAGAGTTTTTCCACGCTCGCCGCCGCGATCATGTTTTGCATCGTCCTCTCCATGGTTCCGGACGTGGCCCCGGCCCCTCTGGGGCAGGGCAGAACCCTGGTCTGTCCGCTTGCATCGCTCCTGCCGGGGGTGAATATCGCTTTCCGGGCCGATCCGTTCTCCATGATCTTTGCCCTGGCCGCCTCGTTTCTGTGGATTATCGCTGTGTTTTACTCCATGGGCTACATGCGGGGCCTTCGCGAGCACGCCCAGACCCGCTTCAACGCATGCTTCGCCCTGGCTCTGTTCGGAGCCATGGGCGTGGCCTTTTCGGACAGCCTCCTCACCCTCTATCTTTTTTACGAGATCGTAAGCATCACCACCTATCCGCTGGTGGCCCACCACCAGGATGAAGAAGGGTACGAGGGGGCAAAAAAGTACATTGTGTATCTCACGACCACGGCCAAAGGACTCATCCTGCCGGCCATGATCCTCATCTATGTGCTGACCGGCTCGCTCGACTTCGCGCACAACATACGCCAGGGCATTTTTCCGCCGGACGTGAACGCCCTTCTGGTGACCATCCTCTATGTCTGCTGCATACTGGGCTTTGCCAAAAACGGCATCATGCCCTTCCATAACTGGCTGCCCGGCGCCATGGTGGCGCCCACTCCGGTCTCGGCCCTCCTGCATGCGGTGGCCGTGGTCAAGGTAGGCGTCTTCTGCACTACGCGCGTCATGCTCTACGTCTTCGGCACGGATATCATGCAGGCGTTGAACCTGGGCGTGCCAACCGCCTACTTTGTTTCCTTCACCATCCTGGCCGCCTCAATCATCGCCCTGTCCAAGGACAATCTGAAGGCGCGGCTCGCTTATTCCACCGTGAGCCAGCTCTCCTACATTGTGCTTGGCGTGGCCCTGCTCACTCCTGACGGCATCCAGGGCGGACTTATCCACATCGCCAACCACGCATTTTCCAAGATCACCCTCTTCTTCTGTGCCGGCGCCATATACGTGGCCACCCACAAAAAATCCATCTCCGAGATGAGCGGACTCGGGCGCGTCATGCCCTTCACCTTCGCGGCCTTTGCCGTAGCCTCGCTCTCCATGATTGGAGCTCCGCCGGTAGCCGGTTTTGTGACCAAATGGAAACTTTTGGTGGGAGCAATGGAAATGCCCGCGCATTCTACAGGCATCCTCCTGGTGCTTCTGGCCAGCACAATCCTCAACGCCGCCTATTTCGCGCCCGTCACCTACCGGGCCTTTTTCGGCAAACGACCGGACGGAGAGGCCGACACAGGCATCCAGGAAGCCCCTCTCGCCATGGTCGTCCCGTTGATGATTGCCGCGTTTATTTCGCTCATAATGGGTATTTACCCGGATTTCTTTATGATGTTTGTCAAGGCGGTGACAGGATGATAGTTCGGCTCATCGACTTTTTGCGTGACAGGCTCGGTCTTGTCATCAATATCTGTTACGTGGCGCTCGGGCTTCTGGTGCTCTGGGACACGCTTTTCGTGGACAAAGGGCACGCCGAATTCTGGTTCGAGAAGCTGCCCGGCTTCTGGTCCGTGTTCGGTTTTCTGGCCTGCGTGGTCATCATCCTCTTCTCCAAGTGGTTCGGCCACCTGGGCATCATGACCCGCGAGGATTATTATGATCGCTAACGTCTGGCTGCACCCGACGCTTATCTATCTGATCGGCGCATTTTTTCTGCCCCTGATCCCGCGGGGGCTGAGAAAGCCGTATCTCGTTTTCGTACCTTGCCTGGCCTTTCTCGGCGTGCTCACCATGAACGGCAGCCACGGCGTCCACGGCGTGTTCCAGTATCTGGACTGGACCGTGATATTCGGCCGGGTTGACGCCTTAAGCCTGGTGTTTGCCCACATTATGACGCTTATGTGCGTCATCGGCACCATCTATGGCCTGCATGTGGAACGCGACGCCGAACACATCGCGGCGTGGCTCTATGTGGCCGGCTCGCTTGGGGTCATCTTTTGCGGCGACTACCTGACGCTTTTTCTCTTCTGGGAGCTCATGGCCTTTTCGTCGGTATTTCTTATCTGGTTCAGGGGCCGCAAGCAGTCGCTCGGCGCAGGCTACCGCTATCTCCTGGTGCATGTGGCCGGCGGATTGTTTCTTCTGGCCGGGATCATCCTGCGTTACAAGGCCACCGGTGGTGATCTCTCGTTCGGCCCCATTGGCGTGGACCATCCCACCCTGCCCACCTATCTCATCATGATCGGCTTTATCCTGAACGCGGCAGTGCCCCCGTTGCACGCCTGGCTTCCCGATGCATATGCCGAAGCTACGGTCAACGGCGCGGTGTTCATGTGCGCCTTTACCACCAAGACCGCTATCTATGCCCTGTGCCGCGCTTTCGCCGGCATGGAGATCCTCGTGCCCCTCGGGGTGTGCATGGCCCTCTACGGTGTTGTCTATGCGGTGCTTGAAAACAACATCCGCAAGCTCCTGGCCTACCACATCATAAGCCAGGTGGGGTACATGGTGGCCGGAGTCGGGATAGGCACCGAGCTGGCCATTAACGGCGCCTGCGCCCACGCATTTGCCCATATCCTTTACAAGGGCCTGCTCTTTATGGGATGCGGCTCAGTGCTGCACATGACCGGCAAGAGCGACTTTTCGGAACTTGGCGGGCTGTACGACAAAATGCCCAAGACTTTTGTGTATACCTTGATCGGGGGCCTTTCCATATCCGCGTTCCCGCTCTTCAGCGGCTTTGTCAGCAAATCCATGATCGTGGCGGCCGGAATGGAATCCCACCACGCCACGGCGGCACTCCTTTTGCTGGTGGCGTCAGCGGGCACCTTCCTGCATACAGGTCTTAAGGTGCCCTATTTCATATGGTTCGGGAAAAACAATTGCAGCGCGCAAACCCGCGAACTGGCCAAAGACCCGCCGAGCAACATGCAGTGGGGCATGGCCATCGCCGCTTTTCTCTGCATCTTCATCGGCTGCTACACGCCCTATCTTTATTCCATGCTGCCCTATCAGGCGGCGGCCGCCGAATACCATCCGTACGAGCTCTCGCACATCTCCGAAACCCTGCAAATCCTTTTGTTCACAGCCCTGGGATTCTTCCTGCTGCTTAAAAAGCTCACGCCTGAGGCCAAGATCAGCCTCGACATGGACTGGTTTTACCGCATGGGGGGACGCGCCTTCGCGTGGTTCGCCCAAAAGCCCGTGCAGGGAGCGGACAACGTGGTCAGCGAAGCCTACCGGACCACGGGGCTTGTCCCGCTTATGGCTACCGCCCGCTTCTGGTCCTGGTTTGACTGGAACGGCATCGATCTGGTTGTCGACGGCATTGCCCGCACGGTGCGGAACGCCGGGGCAAATCTTCGGCACATGCAAAGCGGCCAGCTCCAGGTGAGCATCCTCGCGGCAATGTCTCTTGTGGCGATAGCCCTCGTACTGTATGTTTTCGTCTGATTTTCCAAGGGAGAACGGGGAATGGATTTTTTGACCATAAGCACGCTCGGGTACCCGCTGCTGAGCATCCTGATCTTTCTGCCTTTGGCCGGCGCGGCGGTGTTGCCGCTTTTACGCTCCGACAATGCCGCGCGCTATTGGGCCCTTATCGTGACGATCGCCGTGGCCGTACTCTCTTTGCAGCTGTATTCCCACTTCGACCCGAGTTCCGCGCGCTACCAGTTCGGCGAGACCATGCCCTGGATCACCTCGCTCCACATCAATTATACTGTGGGCGTGGACGGCATATCGCTCCTGTTGGTGCTGATGACGACGCTGCTCATGCCGCTTTGCGTGCTGGGGTCCTGGCGCTATATTGAGAAACGGGTCAAGGAGTTCATGTTCTGCCTCCTGCTTATGGAAACTTCCATGGTGGGGGTTTTTGCGGCCTTGGATTTCGTGCTCTTTTACGTGCTCTGGGAAGCCATGCTCATCCCCATGTATCTGCTTATCGCCATTTGGGGAGGGCCGCGCAAGGAATATGCCTCCATCAAATTCTTCCTGTATACTCTGGCAGGTTCTGTGCTTCTCCTGGCGGCCATTATCGGCCTCTATCTCTCCCAGGGCACCTTCTCCATCCCGGCCATGATGGGCAAGCCCTATTCCATGATCTTCCAAACCTGCGTTTTTCTGGCCTTTTTTCTGGCATTCGCCATCAAGGTGCCCATGTTCCCCTTCCACACCTGGCTTCCCGCCGCGCATGTGGAAGCGCCCACGGCAGGCAGCGTCATCCTGGCCTCGGTGCTCCTTAAAATGGGCACCTACGGTTTTTTGCGTTTCTGCCTGCCCATAACCCCGGACGCTACCCGCATGTTCCTGCCCTATGTACTCTGGCTCTCGGTGGCGGGCATCCTCTACGGCGGCTTTACCGCCCTGGCCCAGAAGGATATGAAAAAGCTCATCGCCTATTCGAGCGTGGGCCATATGGGCTTTGTGACGCTCGGCATCTTCGTGCTGAACCAGCGCGGCATTGAGGGCGCCATCCTCCAGATGTTGAACCACGGCATAACTACCGGCGCCCTTTTCTTCTGCGTGGGGATGATCTACGAACGCACCCACAGCCGCGAACTGGATCACGCCGCCGGAATCGGCAAATTCGTTCCCATTTACGTCACGTTCCTCACAGTTTTTTCGCTCTCCTCTCTGGCCTTCCCCGGCACCAACAGCTTTACGGGAGAATTTCTCATCCTCTCCGGCAGCTTTGCTAAGCACAAGCTGCTTTCCGCCTGCGCCATTCCCGGCGCGGTACTGGCCGCCGCTTACATGCTCCGCATGCTCCAGCGCATGATCTGGGGAGGAACGAAAAATCCCGAGCATGCAGGCCTCACGGATTTAAGCGCCAGAGAAGTGATCATTCTGGCTCCACTTCTGGTTTTTGTCTTCTGGATCGGGTTTGCGCCGGCACCGTTCATGAATGTGATGCACGCAAGCGTCAGTCAGTTGATCGAACAGGCGGGGGTCCACTCGGCGCAGGCGCCGTCCATGGCCTCGCTCATGTTCCCGTAACCCCGCAGTGTCCCATGGAGACATAAAGGCACCATCATGAAGCTTATATTGTTCGCACCGGAACTGATACTCCTGCTCGGCGGCCTGCTGCTTTTTTCCCTCAGTCTCTGTAAGCGCCGCGCCGGATTGCCCCGGCGGCTGACCCGGCTTGTGGCCCTTGCCGCCACCGTGGCCTGCGCGCTGACTCTGCACGCCCAGGGCACGCTCTTTTTTGACGCCTACCGGATCGATCTCTTTTCCCAGCTCATGAAGTGCATCACGTGCGCGGGCTTTGCCGCAGCGCTTTTCGCAAGCAGCAGCCTGACAGGCGTTGCCGAAGAAATCCGGGCGGAGTATTACTTTTTTCTCATCCTTTCCTCTCTGGGGCTGGTCCTGCTGGTCAGCAGCGCCGATCTGCTGACCATGTTCATATCCCTTGAACTCTCTTCGTACTCTCTCTACCTGCTCGTGCCCATGCGCGACGACAGGCAGGGGCTTCGCATCCAGATGGAGTCAGCCATCAAATATATTCTTTTCGGCGTGGCCGCCACCGGAGTGATGCTTTTCGGCATGAGTTATCTTTTCGGCCTGACGGGCACCATTACATTCCACCAACTCCTTCCCGCCCTGCGGCCCATGATGCACAACCCCGCGGCGCTGGCCGCCATTGCCATGACGCTTGGCGGCTTCTTCTTCAAGCTTACAGTCTTCCCCTTCCACTTCTGGGCGCCTGACGTCTACCAGGGCGCATCCAACGAAACCGCCGCGTTTATTGCCTCCGTGCCCAAAGTGGCTGCTGTGGGCCTGCTTGTCCGCATAGCTTCCCTCGCCACGCCGGACGGATCTTTTCTGGTTCTCATGCTGGCGACTCTCTCGGTCTGTTCCATGTTCTACGGCAATCTGGCGGCCCTTGTGCAAACAGACGTCAAACGCATGCTGGGCTTTTCCGGCATCGCCCACGCCGGATACATCATGCTGGGGCTGGTCACCCTTGGAGAGACAGGCTATGCGACAGCCATCTATTATGTGATCGGCTACCTTGTGATGATCCTCGCCGGTTTTCTGGTGGTCTGCGCCGTATCCAAGGATGGCGAAAACGTGCTTGTATCCGACCTGAACGGCCTCTACAAACGCTCGCCCCTTTTGGCCTTTACCCTGGCGGTGAGCATGTTCGCCATGGCGGGGATTCCGCCTTTCGCGGGATTTATGGGCAAATTCATGCTCCTTACCGCAGCCTACAAGGCGGGCTTTTTACCCCTGGTCATCATTGCGGTGGTGAACACCGCCATATCTATATATTATTACCTGTGCGTGGTGAAAGCGGCCTATTCCGGCGATCCCGGGGACAGCCCGGGCCTTGCCGTTGCGCCTTCCACCAAGGCCGCCAGCGCGCTTTTGACGGTAGTGACCGTTGCCCTCGGCGTTATGCCGGATCGCGTCCTGGCCATAGCCACAGAGGCCGTCAAAGCCATCTTGTAGCGCTTGCTTCCGCCACCGCATCTTTGCCTTCTTCCAGAACACTTTCACTTTGAAAATGGCTCTGTTATATGAAATGATTGATTTTCTATCTCGTATAACAGAGCAAAAGGCACGCTCACTCTGGCGTTATACGGCGCAAGTATATTGCGCCTACGCCGCCTTCGTGGCGGGCAGCCGCCCAAAAGCAACAGGCAAGAACAACGTGCTTATGATAAGGAGCTTTACAAGGCTCGGTATTTGATAGAGAAAGCTTTCCTTTATTTGAAGCAATGGCGCGGTATTGCCACAAGATATGCTAAAAATACGGCCTCTTTTCTGGCGGCGATACACATCAGATGCATTTTTCTTTGGGCTTAAATCTCGTGACTATACTATCTAAAAGAACTCTATTCTAATGAGCAAAACTACAATAAAAAGAATAAAATAGAGATCATACCATATGATCAATACCTGGAGATACAAAGAAGGTCGCGGTAACAGTTTAGACGACGCTACCTCATGAATCGCCTCTCCCCGGCCTCAACACAGATTTTTGCGCCTGTTCTGTCAGCATGTCTGGCGACTTCCTGCGGCGCCATGGACCACTGACTGTTTCCGGCTGGACATTCCAGCCGCTAATCCCTTATCATACCGGACTCTCAGGGAGGACCCCCTATGCCGCTCTTGCATCCCAAGCGCAACCCGGTTGTTATGACCCTCAAGGAAAACTCCGCGCCTGAATTGTTTCGGGACATGTTCCCGTATACCAAGGTCAGCCGGGTAGCCTTTGACGGCATTTATGTCGAGCCGCGTCCAGCCTCGCCCATGTTCATAACGGATACCACCTTCCGTGACGGGCAACAGGCCCGCCCGCCCTACACGGTCGCCCAGATCGTCCGCCTGTATGAAATGCTTCATGAACTTGGCGGTCGTGGCGGTCTTATCCGGGCGTCGGAATTTTTTATGTATTCCGAAAAAGATCGACAGGCCATAGAGGCTTGCCGGGCCATGGACCATGCTTTTCCCCAGGTGACCGGCTGGATTCGCGCCACTAAGGAGGATCTGCGTCTGGCCAGGGACATGGAATTCAAAGAAATCGGCATGCTGACAAGCGTGTCTGACTACCACATTTTTTTAAAACTTGGCTGGGACAGGCGGCAGGCTTTTGATCACTATGTCGCGATGGCCTCCCAGGCTCTGGAGTGGGGCATAACACCGCGTTGCCATTTCGAAGACGTGACCAGGGCAGACGTGCAGGGCTTTTGCCTGCCCCTAGCGGCCAAGCTGGTGGAACTCGGCAAAAGTAGCGGCCTTCCGGTAAAAATACGCCTGTGTGACACCATGGGCTACGGCGTGCCGTATCCGGGCGCGGCCCTGCCGCGTTCCGTGCCGCGTCTGGTGCGGGCTTTCACCGATGAAGCGGGCGTACCCGGAGAATATCTGGAATGGCATGGGCATAACGACCTGCACAAGGTTCTGATCAACGGCACAACGGCCTGGCTGTACGGCTGCGGCGGCGTCAACTGCACGTTGCTGGGCTTTGGCGAACGTACCGGCAACAGCCCTCTCGAGGCTATGGTGATCGAATACATCTCTCTTACCGGCGACGACAACGCGGCCAATCCCAAGGTCATCAGCGCCATCGCCCGCTATTTCGAAACGGATCTGGATTATCGCATTCCGGACAACTACCCTCTGGCAGGGCGCGACTTCAACGCGACCAGCGCGGGCATTCATGTGGACGGTTTGGCGAAAAACGAGGAAATTTACAATATCTTCGACACCAGCGCCATTCTCGGTCGGGATGTGCCCATCATTGTCACGGATAAATCCGGCCGCGCCGGTGTGGCGTACTGGATCAATCAGCACTTGAATCTTGGACCGGATAAAAAGATCAGCAAGACGCATCCGGCTGTCGGCATGATGTACCACCGCATTATGACCTCCTATGAACACGGCCGCAATACGTCTTATTCCAGCAAAGAAATGCTGGCCCTTGCCAAACGCTACATGCCGGGCTTGTTCCCCTCCGAACTTCGGCGCCTGCATGACATTGCCGCCAATTTGGCCAGAAATATCATGTTGCACGTCGCCAGCAAATGTGAAGTGCGTGGCGAAGGAGCGGAATTTTATCCCTGGATGCCAGGGTTTTTAAAGGAAAATCCTTTTATTCAATATATCTACATCACGGATGCCCAGGCCCGCCTCTTGGGGATGGCCATCAGTGAGGCGGCGTATAAGAATGAGGTCTACCGGGAGAACTACAGCCGTCTGCCCCTGGGATTCGACTTTTCAAACCGGGAATGGTTCATCAACCCGATGCGTGACGGCGGCCTGCATATCAGCAATATCTACCAGTCCCAGATGACGGCCAAGCTCGTCCTGACCGTATCCACCGCCATAACGGACAACAATGACGAAATTACCGGCGTTCTGGGCGCCGACATAGAACTGGAGGAGCTTTTACTCCGGGCGGATGGTCTGGAAACGGAAAAAAACGCCGATTGTGACCGACCGGAAGAAGTACATAATCACGGGGAGGCGGTATGATTGAAGTGCGCGGAAAGTCTTGCCTGAAAAAAGGCAAATGGCTTGCAGCCGAACCCGAAGCCAGGCAAGGCGCCGGTACGTTGGCACATTCGATCATGGCCGCGCACCAGATCCCCGGACATGGCCCGGGGGTCGCGCTCCGCTTTGATTCCCTGGCCTCCCACGATATAACCTTTGTCGGCATCATCCAGACTGCCAGGGCAAGCGGGCTGCGGCATTTTCCCGTTCCCTACGTACTCACCAACTGTCACAACAGTTTATGCGCGGTCGGCGGGACTATCAACGAAGATGATCATGCGTACGGACTGTCCGCAGCCAGGAAGTACGGAGGGGACTTTGTACCTGCGCACCTGGCGGTCATTCATCAATATGTGCGGGAAATGTCAGCCGGTTGCGGCAGGATGATCCTGGGGTCGGACAGCCATACCCGATACGGAGCGTTGGGATGCATGGGGATTGGCGAAGGAGGCCCGGAACTGGTGAAGCAGTTGCTCGGCCGCGGTTATGAACTTGCATCCATGCCGGAAGTGGTTGCCGTGTGGCTGGACGGCGCGCCGAGGCCGGGAGTCGGCCCTCAGGATGTGGCTCTTGCCCTGATCAAAGCCGTTTTTGCCGACGGTCTGGTAAAAAACAGGGTTATGGAATTCCTGGGGCCGGGGGTGGAGAAGCTGAGCGTGGATTTCCGCATGGGTATCGATGTTATGACCACGGAAACCGC
>JGI24705J35276_12237845_pt1 | contig 13540 bp, 13 predicted proteins | sample TergutNt197P4_FD_35276 | JGI IMG/M metagenome (IMG submission 35276)
CACGACATGATCATCAACCACAGCGCCGAAGAGATTTGTAACCGATTGCTCTTTAAATGGTACGACACCGGGGAGCTTCCTCAGGGCGCTTTGTATACCGAGGAGAGCCTCAAGGGCATTGCCGCCGTATGTGAAAACCCGCAAAGGGCAGAGAGTAAATTAGACATCGAAATCCTCTTTAACGCCCTTTTTGCCAATAAAGAAAAAATGATTGAAATATTTAAAGATTAAGACCATGAGTGCTACTTTTACCTTTTCGAGAATCCGGCTCCTTTTTGTACGTTATTTTACCGAAAACTGGCGCCGGGACCTTACCACATTAACCGCCTGCTTTATTGCTTTTGCGGTGATTCCTCATTTGTTCTCCTTTCCCCTTTCCATTCTTCCGATCATCCTCTTAACCACCTTTTTATTTATTGGGGGGATGCACTTTAGCGCCCATATTTTTCAGGAAATGCACCATCCGTCCAGCGGCATGCACTACCTGCATATTCCGGCATCGCGGGCAGAGAAATTCTTTGTTAACGGCATCCTTACCTTTTTGCTTTATCCATTAGTCTGTTTCCTCCTTTTTTATGCTGCCCTCTTCTTAGGTAACCTGCTGGAACCCATAATGCCCGCTATATTTAATTACCAATCTATTGATATTATGGCCCTGATCTCTGCAGAAACATTTGGATCCATAGTGTCGAAGTATATTACTTATCAATCCATCTTTATCCTTGGATCTCTGTTCTTTAAAAAACACCCCACCACCAAAACCATCCTCTCGATGATCGTATGCAGCATCGCCTTTGGAATCATTCAGCTCATTTTGGCGCGGATCCTCTGGATCAACGCCGATTTCACCTCCATGGGGAGCCTGCAGGAAAAAATGATTCAGTGGGGAAAAGATATGATCGGTTCCCGCCTCCTGATCTATGCAGACTATCTGTTGACCGGAATGGTTGCCCTCTTCTTTTGGACAGTAGCCTATTTAAAATTCAAGGAAAAAGAGGTATAAGATCATGGAATTCAAAGAAACCCAGGCGATATATTTGCAGATCGGCGATTATATTTGCGAGAACATCCTGACAGGCAAATGGATACCGGGAGAACGCATCCGCTCGATCCGAGAATTGGGCGTCTACTTGGAAGTGAACCCCAACACCATCATGCGCACCTACGATTTTCTACAAAACCAAGGGATTATCTATAATAAAAGAGGTATCGGTTACTATATATCGGAGGAGGCCCCAGAAAAAATCAGGAGCTACCGCAAAGCCATTTTTATGGAACACGAACTTCCTCAATTTCTAAAAAATTTAAAACTGCTTGGCATGAGCATAAACGATATTTTGCCTTATGAAAACCCAATCAAAACCCATCAAGACCAGCACTAAAGTATTAATCGTTACCGCCGCTGTTTTGCTGATTCTACTTGTTATCCTGAATTTTGCGTTGAAAAATTACCTGCTCGGATAGGCCGACTGACTTTTTGTCGCATTTGTTGAGCTGGTACGCTATTTGAATCTGCATAGCCTTAAAAATAATGTCTATGTCTGAACAGAACGATCCACAAAAAAAAGGGGGAACCATTGGCGTTACTACCAATAATATCTTTCCCATTATCAAGAAATTCCTCTATTCCGACCACGAAATCTTTTTGCGGGAGTTGGTGGCCAATGCGGTTGATGCCACCCAAAAACTTAAGGCCTTGGCTGCAAACGGAGAAGTTGCAGAAGAAATCGGGAATCCGGTGGTAACTATTACTGCTGACTCCCAAGCCGGCACCATTACCGTTACCGACAACGGAATTGGCATGACGCAGGAAGAGGTCGAAAAATACATCAACCAGATTGCCTTTTCCAGTGCCGGGGAGTTTTTAGATAAATACAAAGATCAAATCAATAATATTATAGGGCATTTTGGACTGGGGTTTTACTCCTCCTTTATGGTAGCATCCAAGGTCGAAATTATTACCAAATCGTACCTGTCGGAGGCCCCTGCGGTTAAATGGAGCTGTCAGGGCGATCCCGAATATACGATGGAACCTGCCGATAAGGCAGAGCGGGGCACCCAGATCATCCTCTATTTGGATGAGGAGTCCAAACCTTTTGCCGAATCGGCCAAAATACGCGAGTTACTCCTCAAATATTGCCGCTTTTTGCCCGTAGAGATTCTGTTTGAAGAGAAGGCTATAAACGAGACTCAACCCCTTTGGACGCGAAAACCGGCTGATCTTTCAGAAGAAGAGTACCTGAACTTTTACCGTCAACTCTACCCCATGCAGGAAGACCCCCTCTTTTATATCCATTTGAATGTAGACTATCCCTTTAACCTTACGGGGATTCTCTATTTTCCTAAAATAAAAGACCGGCTCGATATTTCACGTAACAAAATTCAACTCTATTGCAATCAGGTTTTTGTAACGGATTCGGTAGAGCATATTGTGCCCGACTTTTTGACCCTGCTCCACGGTGTCATAGATTCTCCCGATATTCCCTTGAATGTGTCGCGGAGCTATTTGCAGAGCGATGCCAACGTAAAAAAGATCTCTACCCACATTACCAAAAAGGTGGCCGATCGTTTAGAAGAACTTTTTAAAAACGAACGCAAAAACTTGGAAGAGAAGTGGGACAACCTTAAACTCTTTATTGAGTACGGAATGTTGAGCGACGAAAAATTTTACGAACGGGCCGAAAAGTTTTACCTTTTTAAAAATAGCGACAAGGCGTGCTTTAGTTTTGAAGAGTATAAAACGGCTGTCGAACCCAATCAGACCGACAAAGAAAAACATTTGATTTATTTATACGCCAGCCACTTGCAAGAACAATACGCCGCCATAGAAAGCGCCAAAAATATGGGCTACGATGTATTGCTTTTAGACACTCCCCTGACCGCCCACTTTGTAAACCTGCTCGAATCCAAATGGAAAGATACGCGCTTTTGCCGCGTGGACGCCGACGTGCTCAGCAAATTGATTGCCAAAGAGGAGTTGGAAAAGCCATCGATAAGCGATGAGGAGCAGCAAGATTTGCGTATGGCCTTTGAAGCCGTGGTTCCTAAAGAGGGGCATTATTATGTACACTTCGAAAACCTCCGTCCCGACGATCAGCCCGTATTGATTACCCGTTCCGAATTTATGCGCCGCTACCGCGAAATGTCGGCTATTGGCGGAGGAATGAATTTTTACGGAAGTATGCCCGAATCTTTTGAACTGACCGTGAATTGTAGCCATCCGCTGATTCAACTGATTTTGGAACAGAAACATAATCAAACAGAAGAAGAGCTTCATACCCTTGCAGCAGAGCGCCGCGAACCTCAATCGACTTTGGATGACTTGCACAAAAGCATGGAGAAAAAGAAAACAGAAGAAATTTCCCAAGAACAAAAAGAGGAGGAACAAAAGCTACAGGAAAAAATTACGGAATTAGAGCGTCAAAGACGTAAAGTTATGGAAGCGTTTGCCGGAACCTGCCCCTTGGTGGGTCAAGTTACAGACTTGGCCTTACTCTCCAATAATTTGTTACAGGGTCAAGCTTTAACTGCCTTTATTAAGAGAAGTCTGTCGCTGTTATAAATCAATGGCGCTCCCCTCGTTTTGTTCATAAAAAAAGGAAAATGTAACATTTTCTTCACAAAATTATCCCTACTTTTGCGGCCAAACATCAAGTATGGAACTCTATTTTGTCGTCATTCTGACGTTTTTACTCCTTCTTGCCGCTTTTGACCTCTTTGTGGGGGTGAGCAACGATGCGGTAAATTTTCTGACTTCGGCTGTAGGCTCACGTATTGCGCCTTTTAAAGTGATCACGATGGTAGCAGGCTTAGGCGTTTTGATTGGAGCAACATTCTCCGGCGGAATGATGGAGGTTGCCCGCAGCGGGGTATTTAATCCTCAGATGTTCACTTTTGAGGAGGTCATGATTATCTTTTTTGCTGTGATGGTTACCGATGTGTTGATGTTGGATATCTTTAACTCTTTTGGACTGCCCACCTCCACTTCGGTTTCAATCGTCTTTGAATTGCTGGGAGGGGCGGTAGCCATGGCAATGCTCAAGTTATTCAACCACCCTCTGTCGGGACAAAGCGTGGCCGACTTTATCAACAGTGAAAAAGCCCTGAAAATCATCTCCGGCATCCTGAGTTCCGTTATCATTGCTTTTACCGCCGGTATTATCATACAATATATTGTTCGTCTGATATTTACTTTTAAATATCAAAAAATTTACCGCTATGCAGGATCTTTATTCGGGGGCATTGCTATAACGGCTATTCTCTATTTTTTGGTGATTAAAGGTGCCGGTGGCGCCTCCTTTATGCGCCCCGAATATTTGGAATGGATACGTAACCACACCTTGACCATACTTTTGTATACTTTTTTGGCCACGACTTTCTTTTTTCAACTGTCGATCACCCTCTTTAAAGCCAATATTTTCAAAGTTGTCATTTTAGCCGGAACCTTTGCCTTAGCTTTTGCCTTTGCCGGCAACGACTTAGTTAATTTTGTGGGTGTTCCTTTAGCGGCATTGGACAGTTTTAACGCTTATAAAGTCAGTGCCATGGCCGCCGATTCCATGACAATGGAAGTATTGTTGGGTGCAGCCCGCACCCCCACTGCTTACCTTTTGTTGTCGGGGTTAATTATGGTAGCCACCCTTACTTTTTCAAAAAAAGCAAGGCGGGTCACCCAAACTTCGGTCAACTTGAGCAGCAGTAGCCGCGGCGCCAAAGAGCAGTTCGGATCCTCTGTGGTCGCCAGAGCCATTACACGCTCCTCTTCTAACTTTGCCAAGGTTGTTCAACAATTATTTCCTCCGGGTGTACACAATGTCATAAACCGAAGGATGGCAAAAGTTAAGCCCCAAAAAGGCGAAGTACAACTCCCTTTTGACCACATACGCGCCTCCATCAACTTAGTGGTATCGGCCATTTTAATCGCCGTTGCCACTTCCCTTACACTCCCCCTTTCTACCACCTACGTAACTTTTATGGTGGCCATGGGTTCTTCTTTGGCGGACGGAGCTTGGGACAGAGAATCGGCAGTTTATCGGATAAACGGGGTCTTGAGCGTAATCGGCGGATGGTTTCTGACCGCTTTTTGCGCCTTTACCTGTTGCGGCCTGGTGGCCGTTGTTCTTTTCTTTGGGGGAACTATCGTAGCCGTTATCCTCCTTATTATTGTGTTGCTCGTTCTCATAAAAAGCAACTTTTTTCCTAAACGCAAAGAAGAGGCGCTTCCTGCCAAATTTGATAAAGTAGATAAAATCTTTATCTGCCACAATGTGAACAATTCCGTATCGCTCTATTTTGATTCCATCCTCCGGATATATAAAGATGCACTGACCGAATTCCTTGACGAAAATTTGAGTACCTTGCGTAAGACCAAGAACAAAGCCATTCAACTATACGACGAAATGGCTGCAAAACGCGGTGAATACTATCGGTTTGCCTACGAAGGTAGCGAAGATAAGGTCAGTAGCGATGCACGATACTATTACTATCGGATTTTTACCAACTTAAAAGAGATCGGTTCGGGCCTCAAAGATGCTTCCGGAATGGCATATAACCACATAAACAACAACCACTCTGTATACAGGAGTACCCTGCGGAAAAATTTATTGGTAATGATCGAGGATTTGGAAGATTTGCGCAACACTTTGATTGAGTACGCACAATCCCCTTTTCACGGTGATGATCGCGTTACCGAGCGGACCAATCAGAGCATTGTACTCATCAATTCTCTTCAACATCAATTACTTACCCGTATTGAACGGCATAACTTGTCCTTGCGGAGTTGCGAACTTTACCTCAACTACCTCCAATTTTCCCGCGATATTATCAACCGATTCTCCTTAGTAGCCTTGCTCCAGCACGAACTAAACGAAAAATGCAGGATTAATCCCGACTAAGCCTCAGCCGGATGCTCGTCGTCAAACTTAGCTTTAATTCGATAGGAAGCAAATACTTTTAGCATATCTTCGTACTCTTCCACCGTCGGAACCGGAACTCCTCTGTTCATGCGGTTATAAAATGCTGCATTGGTGCAGTTATTCATAGCCGACCTCATTTCATTTCTAAAACTTGCCTGATACTTTGCCGGTATCAGGTCATAACTTTTACGAAACGCATAACACCTTTTCTTTCCCATTTGAATATTTTCTATTTTATTTTATCTTTGTAAAAATTTTAAGAACGATTTGGCACAAAAATAAACATAAATTTTATGTATACAAAATTATTTTGTAACAAAATTGTATAAGTATTGATTATAGCTGGTATCGATAATTATTATAGCATGATGCAGACACCACAAAATCCCAATGAAAGAATCAGGGTGCTGATTGACCACTTTACCAAAGGAAATGCAGCCGCCTTTGCCAGGAGTATCCACGTTGTGCAACAAGGTTTTGACAGATTGCTTAAACCGGATAAAAAGACCGGAAAGTTTCCTTTTGTCAAGCATGAAATAGTGGATAAGATTGTAGGTCAATACCCCGATGTCAGCAAAATCTGGCTGCTTTCTGGGGGCGGCCCCATGCTCCTCTCCATGCTTCTTTTAGATCCCATCCATACTTTTCATTCGGAACCCTCCTTGGATTTATTAGCCGGCGGCCAGACAGAAAGAGTCTCCTGTAACTTTTACCTGCCTGTTGATATAGACCAAAAACTAAAAAAAATATCGGAGTCAAGCGGGAAGTCGTGTGGACAGATACTATCGGAATTGATTGCGCAAATAGATTTTTAACTCAGTGATCTGGTTGGGATTCGAACCCAAGACCCACAGCTTAGAAGGCTGTTGCTCTATCCAACTGAGCTACCAGACCCAAAAATGAGGTGACAAAGGTAGGAATTATCCTGCTCTTCTCATCCGTTTAGCCAAAAATTCGATTCCAAATACCATGATAAACCCAATAAGGATGAAGAGTGCGGCTAAAGATATTTGTGAAGCCAAGCCTGTGTGGGTAAAATGTTTGGCAGGCCATATTTTTGCCACCGACCCAAACATAAAGCCGGCCAGCAGGCAAACCGTTTGGGAGTAGTATTTTTTTAACACCCAAGACAAAAAATGGGAAAAAGAAATGATCCCAATCAAAGCCCCGGAGGCAAAGACCAACAGCACATCCCAATATAAACCCGAAACAGCCTCCATAATAAAGGCATATTTTCCCAACAAGACCATAATAAAACTCCCTGATATCCCGGGCAAGATCATGGCACATATAGCTATAGCTCCGGTTAAAAATATAAATCCATACCCATCAGGAGTTTGAGTAGGCGATAAGGTACAAACCAAAATACCCAGTCCTACTCCGACCAACAAAGCCAATACGCCAGGCACCTTCCAATTTTTTAGATCTTTAAGAATATAAATAGCTGATGCCACAACGAGTCCTGTAAAAAAAGACCATACAGGGAGGGGATGGGTTTGGAGCAGGTATCTCATGAGGTTGGCCAAACTGTAGATACTCGCCAAAATGCCGCAGAGAAGCGTAAATAAAAACCAACCGTTGAGTTGTTTCCAAAAAGCGCTTAATTGTCCTTTTATGAGCAGGGAGCATACGGAGAGGTTTATCGACCTGATTGAATCCAGCAACTCTACATAAATACCCGTTACAAAGGCAATCGTTCCACCCGACACGCCGGGCACCGTATCGGCAGCTCCCATACACAATCCCTTGAGACCAACAATCAAATAGGACCAAATTGATCGTTTTTTTGCATTCATACTCACGGAAGTTTAACATGTTTCAGACTTTGGTCAAGTAACCGAACAAAATCATCTCCGTCTACTGCATGTTCAATGCCCAGCACCAATTGATACGGGCTATAGGGTTGGATATAGCGGCTGACTTTTAACCTGGCCCTTGTCAGGGCAGCGATATACGAAGTAGTAAAATAATACTCAGGGGACAAATTGATTAACAGATCAAAAGGTTGTTGCACAAAGCGGTCTGCAACTCCAGTGCGAATTAATCCATACCAATTTACATGTTTGGGTTGAAGCACCAGCCAATCGTTGGCCCCCCAGGAATGGGGAATAATTAATTTATTGTTTTTTTGATAAATACACACACTACACAGGTCACCCTGGTCGGCAAACAACCGGCAAAGAATATCTACCATTTTTAACTGTTCAACATTACTGAGACACAAAACTAATCCCACTTTTCTAAACAGGGTGTCAGAGGGAGGGAGCATCGGTTTGGGACGATTTCGGAGGACAGAAAACTTTTTGCTCTGCAATAATGCTTTTATTCCCATGATGTTCTTGTTTTTATTAATCCCGCAAAGTTATATAGAATTTATAAATCCTATAGTTTTTTTACCTTTACTTTTCAATATTCTCTATGAAATCCGATAACAAAGCCCTTATTTTGGCCATCTCCGCTGTCCTGTGCTGGTCTACCATCGGCAGTGCGTTCCGTCTGAGTTTGGATTTTTTACCTCCCCACCGTCTCATCTTTTACGCCGTACTTACTTCATTTATTTTTACGGGCGTCTACATGACGCTTAACGGAACTATTGGCAACATCTTTACATTTAGCTTTAAACAATATCTCTATTCAGCCTTTATTGCCCTTATCAATCCTTTTGCCTATTACCTGATGCTCCTGAATGCCTACGATATGCTCCCCACTCAGGTTGCCGGAACGATCAATTATATATGGCCTGTACTCTTAGTGTTACTCTCCGCTTTGGTACTCAAACAAAAAATAAACGCAAGATCCATCCTTGCATGCCTGATTAGCTTTATGGGGTTGGTGATGATTGTTACGCGCGGACGTTTTTCCGGCCTCTCTTATAGCAATCCGGTTGGTGTTGGGTTGATTCTCTGTTGCAGCATTTTTTTTGCGCTCTACTGGATATTAAATATGAAGGATTCGAGAAGAGAGGCAGACAAACTCATCCTGACCTATTTTTTTGCCCTCCTCTATTTTGTTCCCGTGCAGTTTCTGATACCCGGAAGTTGGTGCATGCCTCCGATTCAAGGTCTTTTGGGCGCCGTCTACATCGGTATTTTTGAAATGGGCCTAACCTTTATCCTTTGGCTAAAAGCGCTAAAAATCACCACCAATACCGCTCGGATAAGCAACTTGGTTTTTCTTTCTCCCTTTATATCTTTATTCTTTATATCGATTTTTATAGGAGAACAGATCGCTTTTACTACCTTTGCAGGATTAATTCTAATTGTCTTGGGCATCATCCTCTCCAATATGAAAACAAAGAACGTCGCTAACGCATGAACGCACGTTTTTGTTCTCTCCTCCTAAAGTCACTTGGCTGGAAAACCCAAGGACCTCCCATTCCGGCGGCTAAATGTATTATTCTGGGTGCGCCCCACACTTCTGTATGGGATTTTATTATTTCCGTTCTTTTTTACAATGCTATTGGAGGTAAAGCCTCTATTTTGGTGAAAAAGGAGTTTTTTTTCTGGCCCGTAAAAGGCTTTCTCCTGCGCCTTGGAGCCATTCCTGTTGACCGCACAAAAGGCGTCTCCCTTGTTAAGCAGGTGGTAGAAGCCTTTAATAGTCGAGAACACCTGCAAATCGCCATAGCCCCCGAAGGCACCCGCAAGCCCACAGTCAAATGGAAAGGAGGATTTCATACCATAGCCAAAGCCGCCCGGGTACCCGTATTTTTTGGTTATTTTGACTGGGGGAAAAAAGAGGTAGGCGTAGCCGAAGAATTTCCTTTGTCTGACGACCAAAAGGCCGATATCAAAGTGGTACGTCAGTGGTACAAAGACAAAGGCGTGGTAGGAAAACATCCCAAAAACTTTATTACCGGAACAGATCTTGACTAAATAAATAATATGTATCCCAATAACCCCACCCTCAAGAATAAATTTGACGATAGTATTCATACATTTTCCGATCGCCCCCTCTTTGCTTTTACCCAGGGGGAGTCCATCAATTATACCCAATTCGGCGCCCTGACTAAGAAACTGAGCACTACTTTTGATCAAGCCGGCTTGAACCAAGGGAGCAAAATCGCTATTTTGGGAGCGAATATGCCCCATTGGCCGGTAGCCTATTTTGCGGCCGTCACCTCTTCCCGGGTAGCCGTTCCCATTCTGCCCGACTTTACCGCCTTTGAAATCGCCAATATTTTGGAACATTCAGAGGCGCAAGCCTTAATTGTCTCTAAAAAACTACAATACAAAATTCCCGACCACCTCCTGCAACAAATCCCCTTAGTGGTGTGTATGGATACTTTGGAAGTAGTGTCGATGCATTCGGCAAATGCCTGTACCACTTTAGATCCTAATCCTGAAGATCTTGCCTCCATTATCTATACTTCGGGAACTTCGGGAACTTCTAAAGGAGTAATGTTAAGCCATTTTAACTTATGCGCCCAATTGGATATGATCTATAACCTTTTCCCCATTTATCCATCGGATGTTTTTCTCTCCATATTGCCCCTCTCCCACGCATACGAGTGTACGATTGGTATGCTTTATCCATTTTTCAACGGCGCATCTGTACGTTATTTGGACGGAGCCCCCACCCCCACGCTGCTCATGCCTGCCTTAAAGGCGGTAAAACCATCCATCATGTTAAGCGTCCCGCTGATTGTTGAAAAAATCTACAAAAACAAAATCCGTCCCACTTTTACCAAAAACTTCTTTCTGCAATTGATTTACTCTTTTCATCCCATACGTCGGATGCTCCATAAAATTGCAGGAAAAACATTGGTGCAAACTTTTGGGGGCAACCTTCGCTTTTTTGGAATAGGAGGATCCAAATTGGATGGTGTAGTAGAACATTTTCTCAAAGATGCCGGGTTTCCCTACGCCATTGGTTACGGCTTGTCCGAAACGGCCCCCCTGATTGCAGGCGCTATTCCCGGAAAGGTAAAATTTCAATCTACCGGCCCGGCCCTCCAAAAACTTGAAGCACGCATCGCTCAACCAAACAGGTATGGCATTGGAGAATTGCAGGTAAAAGGAGAGAATGTAATGATGGGTTATTACAAAGCTCCCGAGCTAACGGCCTCGGTCTTTACTCCGGAAGGCTGGTTTAGAACCAACGACTTGGCCAAAATCGACAAAGAAGGAAATATTTCGATCATGGGACGTAAAGACAATATGATTATCGGACCCAGCGGCGAAAACATCTATCCCGAAGAGATTGAAGCGGTGATTAACGAGCACGATTTAGTATTGGAATCTTTGGTGGCCAAGGTCAAGGGAAAAATGGTTGCCATGGTCCATTTTAACTATCCCCAAATTGAAGCGTGGCATCAGTTTCGCGAAGAGGCAGTCAAAAATATGACCGAACGGGTAGAAAAACTAAAAGTCGAACTTATTGCCTATATCAACGAACGGGTTAATAAATTTTCGCGAATTGCCGAAATCATTGAACAACCTATTCCCTTTGAAAAAACCGCTACCCAAAAAATCAAACGGTTCCTGTATGTATAGGATTTAATTTCTAAAGATCAATCCCTCGTCCAAACAATCCACCACCACTCTTTTTTGATCTTGAAGCCGGCCCGAGAGAATTTGTTTGGCCAATTCATTTACCAACTCCCGTTGCAGTACCCGCTTTAAGGGTCGGGCTCCGTAAGCGGGCTCATATCCTTTATCGGCTAAATAATCGAGTGCATAATCGGTAATATCCATTTCGATTCCGTTTTGCTCCAACATTTTCTTTATTTGGGACAATTGGATCTTAAGAATGCCTTTCAAGTCTTGAGGGCTTAGGGGATGGAACATAATGATCTCATCGATCCGGTTTAAGAACTCGGGACGCATCGTTTGTTTAAGAAGTTCCAATACTTCCATTTTGCTAACCTCCCAAGGTTGTTCCTGAATAATATGAGAACCCGCATTGGAGGTCATTACCACAATGGTATTTTTGAAATCGGCAGTGCGCCCTTTATTATCGGTCAAACGGCCATCGTCCAAAACCTGCAACAAAATATTGAATACGTCGGGATGGGCTTTTTCAATTTCGTCGAGCAAGACTACGGAATAGGGTTTGCGGCGTACCGCCTCGGTCAGTTGCCCTCCTTCGTCATAACCTATGTACCCCGGAGGTGCGCCTACTAATCGACTTACCGTATGGCGCTCCTGATATTCGCTCATGTCGATGCGCGTCAAAAGATTTTCGTCGTTAAAAAGGTAATCGGCCAAAGCGCGCGCCAATTCTGTTTTGCCCACACCGGTACTCCCCAAAAAGAGAAAAGAGCCAATCGGTTTTTTGGGATCATTCAATCCGGCGCGAGAACGGCGGATGGCGTCTGCCATGGCAGTGATCGCTTCGTCCTGACCGACGACCCGTTTATGCAACTCCTCTTCCAAATGCAAAAGTTTCTCCCGTTCGCTCTGCAACATCTTTTTTACGGGAATGCCTGTCCATCGGGCCACCACTTCGGCAATATCTTCGTCGTCTACCACCTCGTTAATTAAGGTGTAGTGATGCGACTCTTTTTGTTGGTTGAGTTTTTCGATCTCCTGTTCCGCTTCTCTAATTTTGCCATAGCGAATTTCGGCTACCAAACCATAGTCGCCCCGACGCTCTGCCTCCTCTGCCCGAAACCTCAGATTTTCGATCTCCTGTTTCTTTTGCTGCATCGACTCCAAGTTTTTTTTCTCCTCCAACCATTTGGCCCGCTTAATATCTCGGTCGCCGCTCAGTTCGAGGATAGTTTTGCTCAAGGCTTCTACCTTCTCTTTATCCCCATCCCGCTTGATAGCTTCGCGCTCTATTTCTAACTGACGTATCTTTCTATCCAGCTCGTCAATAACCGTGGGTACCGAATTCATCTCCAACCTCAGTTTGGAGGCAGCCTCGTCCATCAGATCAATAGCCTTGTCGGGTAAAAACCGAGAAGTAATATATCGGTGAGATAATTCAACCGCAGCAATAAGGGCGTCGTCTTTAATGCGCACCTTGTGGTGGTTCTCGTAACGCTCCTTAAGGCCGCGCAAAATAGAGATGGCCTCTTCGGGGGTAGGTTCGTCTACCATCACCATTTGAAAACGGCGTTCGAGCGCTTTGTCCTGTTCAAAATATTTTTGGTACTCGTCCAAGGTAGTAGAACCTACCGTCCGTAATTCGCCACGAGCCAAAGCTGGTTTGAGAATGTTGGCGGCATCCATCGCCCCATCGCTTTTTCCTGCCCCCACCAAAGTATGGATTTCGTCAATAAAGAGAATCACCTCCCCCTCGGCAGCGATCACCTCTTTGACCACCCCTTTTAACCGCTCTTCAAATTCGCCTTTATATTTGGCTCCGGCAATCAGAGCGCCCATATCTAAGGAGTAGACCTGTTTAGACTTTAGCGTTTCGGGCACGTCTCCGGCAACAATACGCCGGGCAAGCCCTTCGGCAATGGCGGTCTTCCCTACTCCGGGCTCGCCCACTAAGATGGGATTATTTTTGGTGCGCCGACTCAAGATTTGGAGAACGCGGCGGATCTCTTCATCTCTGCCTATTACCGGATCCAACTTGCCCTCGGCGGCCAAACGGTTCAGGTTTATGGCAAACTGATTGAGGGCCTCAAAATTTTGCTGATTATTATTCATGACTTATACCTTATATATATA
>JGI24705J35276_12237844_pt1 | contig 13508 bp, 11 predicted proteins | sample TergutNt197P4_FD_35276 | JGI IMG/M metagenome (IMG submission 35276)
CGGATCGATTCCGCAGTCTATCAGGGCTACACGATCCCGCCTTACTACGACTCGCTCGTCGGCAAGCTGATCGTGCATGGCAAGACCCGCGGCGAATGCCTGATGCGACTGCGTCGAGCACTGGACGAGATGGTAGTCGACGGCATCGAGACCACGCTGCCGCTGTTCCGTGCCCTGGTACGCGAGCCCCAGATCATTGATGGCGACTACCACATCCATTGGCTGGAACAGTATCTGGCCAGCACCAGTCGGGCGGCCGATATCTAGCTGTGGAGCCTCAACAGGTTATTCCTGTTTGCTGATGGGGTGGCATCGAGCCGATGCTGCCATGAGGCCGGTGCAATTGTAGCAGTGAAGCTATCGCGGCAGCTCAGCGGCTCGTTCTCTTGAGGTGTAGGCGCGAGCGTAGGCCCATTTCCGCAAACTGGTCTTCGGCCTTCAGGTTTGGTGCGGATATGCTTGAGGCCGAGGGCGCCGCGCGCCGGCTGAATGCCGGCGCGCAACGCTATCGTTGAGGTCACTGACCGCCCAACTTGTAGTTCAGCCCGACCTTGACCTGATTGATCCACAATTTGTCGGTGATGACTGTGTCAAGGTCATCGGTGTTGGAGTTGTGACGCCCGAAGGACAACACGTCATACTCCGACTTGACCGACCAGTTGTGACTGAGATCGAATTCCGCACCGAGACCCAAAGTGTAGCCTACTCGCACGGAGCGTGGTGTGCCGAAGTGCGCCAATTGGTCCTTGCTAGCCGGACTGGTACATTTGGCGCTGGTGCCGAATGAAGGGTCAGGGTCACCGTAACTGGATGGGGCACCCGATGGGCCGAAAATGCAATCGACGCTTGTGCTGCTGTCGGCAAACGCAACACCACCTTTTGCATAAAGCAGCGTCCGATTCCAGTTGTAGCCCAGGCGGCCAGCGACTGTGCCCGCCCAATCAGATTTGGTGGAAGCCGTATAGAATGCAGACGAAAAGGCCCCGGTACTCCCTCCTACACTATTAAGGCCGTTATCCGCCCCAGCGGGCCGCCCACCATGAACATTCCCGGCACCGATGTCCGCCTCGATGCCGACCACCCAGTTGTTGGCAAACTGATAGTTATAGCCAAGCTCGATGCCGCCGATGCCGCCCGCGAGCCACGGACTGCTGGCGTTCACGTTATCTCGCACGTTATCCCTGACATAGCCGATGTCATCGCGGCCGGAAGCTGCGCCAGCAAAGCCGCCGACATAAAAGCCGGTCCAATTGGTCGGCTGAGAATAAGACTGAACCGCCTTGGTCGGCATCACCGAGCCGCCCTTCTCGGGCGTGAATGAATAACGGAGACCGCCGCTGGCGCCCCAGCCTTCGATGTTCTCACCATTGCGATAGTCGCCACGAACATAACCGACCAGGCCGGTGTTCACGAACTGCGCGGCCAGACCGACCGAATATTGGCCGTAGGTACCGACACGGGATGTCGTCGTGGTAACATTGTCAAAGATCCCAATCGAATTAACGTGCAAATTTGGAAACGTGGTAGTGTTTGACACGACATCGCCAGCGAATTCATGAACCACGCTGGCTGTAACAAAGGGTTGCCAGATCACGTTTGACGTTTCAACACTCTTCGCCACGCGAAGACTCAGGCGGCCAAGTGCGCTTTCAATACTATTCGTATTGAGTGTACTTTGATCCATGCCGAGACTCCCCGCATCGACGTAATGGTCAACCGAGGTATTGGAGTACACAAAGCCGGCCGATGGTTCGATTGACCAGCCATTGCCCGCGTCAAAATTGTAACCTGCGTTTGCTGATATTCCGATCCCCTGCGCGCCGAGATGCTGGTTGTAACGATCAGGCACGCCTACGGCAGTGGGAGTATTGAAATTGAAGTCGTAATAATCCCTGCGAACCATGAAGTCGGCAAAGAAACGCCCCTTTGACACCATCAGATACGTTCCAAAGAACGGAACCTGGACCGAACTGGTGGTCCAAAACATCTCGTCGTTAATTTTGGAGCCAACATAGCCGGCCATCCCGCCGAGATGAATGTTCCAGCCGTCCAGGTTCAAGCGAGCAAAATCCGCGCCGACTTGCGCGCCAGCAAAGCTCTGTTGCTGCGCATGGCTGCATGTTGTCGGCTGGATGATATCCGTTGATGTAGGGAAAAAGCGAGTGTGAGCTGACGTTGTAGTTGACCAGGTGGTGGCCTCACCGCCAAAAGACCGCATCCAAACTCCGCCACCCTGTTGATCAGGCTGACCACTCCCCGACGAGGCAACAAAAGCGCTCTGCCCCAGGAAAATGCTGTTGATGTTACCGATTGCTCCAGAAAGCGCAGATGGTGTATTGCTGAGATAATCGCTTATCTCGTGACTACCATTAGCGTCTATTCGGCACTCGGCCAACGCGGGCGCCGCAGAAAACAACACACCCCCCAGTGCGATCGATGTACTGATCCCTATTCCAACTCTCGATCCATTCCGAAATATATTTATCTTTTTCATCACTCTACGCCCACGCAAAACTGCTGAAAGTCAGCAAAAAGTGCCTTCAATCTTTCGGATGCATTCGTCCATACCCCAAACGGGGTATGCGACCCAACGTTCTTCCTGGTGTGGCTGCCATGTCACAGATTGCGTGACCGCCACGCCACATTATGCCATTGATTTTGTCTCATTCGAACACCACTAACCAATTGCCTCTCGTCCTCTGAGAGATTGCATTCGCCTTACCACCGCGGCGCGCGCCGTAACATCCCGCGTTTAGGGGGGCATTTTTCTGAACTATGTTGCAAAAAAAATACGATGGCAGGACTCCGACCGCGTAGGTTCTACCAACGTCGACCCGAATTGGAGATGCGGGAAATGTGAACCGCATAGCCGGTTTTCAGGATCTCTTTGCTATTGCCGTCGATCAACGCAACCTCGCCGACGTCGCGTAGCGTCACCGAGAACAGATTGTCGAGGTCGAGCTTGTTCATCTTCCTGGTCGGCCCCAGTTCGGCATACCAGCAGGCGAACCATAGGTGATGAAGTCGCGCAGGTAGCACTCAAACAAAGGGATCAGGGCTCGCCGAAAGTTGGTCGATCAACCCGTCGCAAGCGTGGTCCGACCCTGCTAGTCTTCGCGAATGGCAACGCGCGACTCGACCTCATCTGAAATCACTCCCGCTGTGCTGTTGCGCGCTTATGCCTGCGGCATCTTTCCGATGGCAGAGAGCGCAGACGACCCGACACTGTTCTGGGTCGAGCCGGAAATGCGCGGCGTGATTCCGCTCGACCGTTTTCGAATTTCCTCGCGGCTCGCGCGTACTGTGCGCTCCGACGCCTTCCGGGTCACCGCCAATACGGCGTTCAAGGCCACCATCGCCGGCTGCGCCGAGCCGAAGTTCGGGCGCGAGGATACTTGGATCAACAAACGCATCCGTGACCTCTATGGCGGCTTGCATGAGCTTGGCCATTGCCACAGCGTCGAGGTCTGGAACGACAATGATCTTGTCGGCGGGCTCTATGGCGTGAGTCTTGGTCGCGCCTTTTTCGGCGAGAGCATGTTTCACCGCGCCCGCGACGCCTCAAAGGTCGCACTGGTTCATCTGGTGGCGCGATTGATCCATGGCGGCTTCGAACTGCTCGACACGCAATATGTCACCGAACATCTGCGCGGTTTTGGGGCGGTCGAAATTTCGCGGCGGCGCTATACCACCCTGCTCGACAAGGCACTGGCTGGCGAGCCGGCGGACTTCCTCAAGCTGCCCCCCAATCAGCCGATCCCAGGCTCCCGCGCACTCCAGATCATCGCCTCAAGGCAATAATCAGTGACCGCCGAACGGCGGGAGAGGAGCTGGCTGCTGCGGAGGGGGCGATTGCGGATAGGGTTGTCCCTTCGACGCGGCCTTCTTCGGCGCGGCGGCCTTCTTCTGCCCAGACGGCCTGGCCGCAGGATCGGGCGCGGCGCTCGCCGACGTGGTCTGCGGCTCTTTGCAGTCGGCGAGCCAGATGTCGTAGATCGGGTGCTCAACGCCGTGCAGCCCCGGGCTTGCCGCAAACATCCAACCTGAAAAGATCCGCTTCACCTCGCCCTGCAGGGTGATCTCATCGACCTCGACAAAGGCGTCGGTGTTGGCGGCTTCCGTCGCCGGGCGGGTGTAGCAAGCATCGGTTTTGACCCGCAGCGCGCCGAACTGCACAGTCTCGCCAACCTCTTCATCAAAATTGATGATCCGGCCAGTGATCTTGTCGAGGCCCGAGAAGGTCGCTTTCTTATTCACGATCTTTTGCGCAGGCGGCTCGACGACAACCTCATCGCCCGGCAGGATGCTGGGTGGCGCCTGCGGCACGCCAGCCTGTGTGCCTTGAGGAGTCCCCTTCGGCTGCCGCTGCCCAGGCGGCAGGCCGGGAAGGGCTGGATTAGTACCGGCCCCCGGCTGCGGCGCGGCCTGAGGAATCGGCGGTGCTATCGCAACCGGCTGGTTCGAGGGTGCGGCGCTGCTACCCGGCGGAGGCGGCAGCGGCTGCGACTGCACCGCCCCTGGCATGGCGTTGCCCTGCTGGCCCGGAGGGAGACGATTCGGGGCGGGCAGCACGCGGCCTTGCGGCAGCTCCGGCGGCACCTCCTCCTCCTCATCATCAGGGATTTGGTTACCGCGGGGAACGCTGCCCGGCGGTCGCGGCGGTGGGTCGGAGAAAATCGTGCCGATCTGCGCCTGTGCTGGCGGCACAAACGTAATCGCTGTGGCGGCGAAAAGCGCCGCAAGACCAGTGAGGATTAAGTTTCGAGACATCTCGCTCGGCTTTGACAGCGAATCAGCTTGGGCATTGTGCGGAGGATTACCACCGCTTGCAGGGCATCCGGTTAACACGCCGAATACGGCGGGGAAAGGGCGGGCCTCCAGGTTGCGTATTTCTGGCCCCAGTCGAATGCGGTCGCCCCGCCGGTTGACCTCATCCTGGAGCGAGACAAATTCTTCCACGCCTCTCGCCGCAGCGCCCCAGGCCCGCCTGAGGTCGATCATGGTTATGTCCGAAAACGAGGGAAGTTTGTCGTTTCTTGACAAAAAGCCATCATGTCAAAGTGCCGCCGTCAAACTGATTGGAGACTCCCATGTCGTCGCCGCTCCAGATCGGACTTCTCGTCTTTCCACGCGTCACCCAGCTCGATCTCACCGGCCCTGTGCAGGTGTTTTCCAGTGTGCCCAGCGCCCAGGTCCATTTGATCTGGAAGCGCATCGAACCCGTGTCCAGTGATTCAGTCCTTACCTTGACGCCGACAATAGACTTCGCCGACTGCCCACAGCTGGATGTGATCTGTGTACCTGGCGGCTCCGGCACCGATGAGCTGGTCGAGGACCAGGAGGTGTTGGACTTCCTGGGCAAACAGGCAGCGAACGCCAAATATGTCACGTCGGTTTGCACGGGATCGCTGGTGTTGGGAGCGGCGGGCCTGCTCAAGGGCTATCACGCCACCACCCATTGGAGCGCCATGGAGTTGCTTACACTATTCGGTGCGACACCCACGCAGACGCGTGTCTGCATCGATGGCAACCGCATCACTGGCGGTGGCGTCACCGCAGGCATCGACTTTGCGCTGACGCTGGTGTCGATGCTGATCGACCGTACAACAGCCGAAGCAATTCAGCTCCGGCTCGAATACGATCCGGCGCCGCCTTTCAACTCAGGCTCACCAGAGGCTGCACCAGCAGAGGTGCTTACACTGATGAAAGAGAGGATTGCGCCGGCACAGGTACGCCGCATCGCCGCCGCCAAGCGCGCTGCGGCGCGGATGATGTGATCGAAAAGAGCCGACCGCCTATTGAAGTCAGCCCGGCGTCCAGGGCTGGTAGTCGCCTGTCGCCTTGGGCCGCTTGCCGCTCGCCAGCGTCGAGCCGGAGGGACGATAGGCCCTGGGCGTGCCGGTCGGGTTCGGCTGATGCGGCTTTTCCCACTCGCGCGGCTGATAGTTCAATTCGGTCGGCGGCGTATCAACGACATTGTGCAGCCAGCCATGCCAGGACGGCGGCACCCGGCTTCCATCGGCGTAGCCGTTGTAGATGACCCAGCGCCGCTGGAAACCGAGGGTCGGATCGATGGCTCCGCCACGGGTGCGGTAGTAGCGGTTACCCTGTTCGTCCTTCCCGACCAACTCCCCGAACCGCCAGGTCCAGAGTTGTGTTCCGAAAGTCTGGGTATTCCACCAGGTGAAGAGCTTGAGCAAAAACTGTTTCATGCGGCGAAGGCCCTGATTTGTGGAGCCGTGATGCCATCCGACGGGGAAATTGTCCAGTTGCAGGTGGCGCGAATCTGGTCGCCGCCCACTGCCGCAAAGAGGTCTAGTTCCATTCACGTCTGGTACAGCCCCACAATGAGAGGCTACCCGGGCAAAAGGAGCTGGACATGAATAGTCTTAAGATTTTGGGCGCCGCTGCTGCTCTGGCGCTGGTTTTACCTCTTGTTGCGCCGACCACGAGCTTTGCCAGAGGTGGCGGTGGAGGTGGATTCCACGGCGGCGGAGGTGGATTCCACGGTGGTGGAGGTGGATTCCACGGTGGTGGAGGCGCCTTTCATGGCGGTGGCTTTGCGGGGCGGACGTCGGGCGGCTGGAGAGGCGGCTATCGCGGCGGCTTCTGGCCCGGCTTCGCGGTCGGCGCCATGGCCGGTTACCCCTATTATTACGATTACGGCCCCGGCTATTACGATAACGACTACTACGACGACGGCGCAGTCAGCCCAGACGGCGACGCGGGCAGCTATTGCGCGCAGCGTTTCAGGTCCTACGACCCGGCATCAGGGACCTACCTTGGCTATGACGGCCGACGGCATCGCTGCCGGTAATCTCGATCTCCACGTTTGATCAAGGGCGCTGTCCTAAAGGGCGGCGCCTTTGTCGTGTGTGCGGCTCACGCACGAAAGAAATGCGCGGCCGGGGAACCAGCGCCTCCTGCAGAGTGTTGTTTTGCGCGGAATTATCATGCGACTCCGCGTGAGTGGATGCTTGTTTTGGCCAACGCGACAAACCCAGGCGTTTGCGAAAATATCCGCTCAAACAAAGAGATAAACGTGATGCGATTCGATTGAGATCGCGTCTGTCCCCCAGGAGCTGAAGATGACTAGCCGCAGGATTTTTGGCGCCGCCGCAGCGCTGGCGCTGGTTTTACCCCTCGTCGCCTCGACCTGGAGCTTCGCCCAGCAGCGCAGAGCGGTCGGTGGCCACCGTGCCGCCGTCGCCGCGCCCCGGACAGCCGGGGGCGCGCGGATGATCCAAGGCGGATACCAAGGCCGAATCCAAGGCGGATACCAGAGCGGTGCCCCGGCCGCCATTGGACGCGGTCAGCGCGCAGCGGCCATTGCGGCGACCCCTGGCCTGCAGCCCGGCAGCCCTGGCTGGCAAGCTGCTGCCCGCAATCATCCCGGCGGCTGGCGGACTGGCGCGTTCTGGCCCGGCTTCGCCACAGGCGCCGCGATCGGATCACTCGGCTCCTACGCCTATTATGGCAGCCCTTACAGCGATTCCGATTACAGCGGCGACGAATACGCTGAGCAGCCATCCGTCGCTGCCATGCCCGACACCGGCGGGGACGCGATCAGCTATTGCATGCAGCGCTTCAGGTCCTTCGACCCGGCCTCAGGCACCTACCTCGGCTATGACGGCCAGCGGCATCCCTGCCCGTGATCTCGATCTGTCGTGATTGATCAAAGAAGGCACTGACCTGCCTTGGCGCCTTCTTCTTGTCGTGTCGCTTGTGGTTTGAACTTCAAAGCCCGCTTTGCGAGTTCGCGGGCTTCTTCAAGCGTGAGCGCGACACGCTTGCCGGAAATAGCCGCCGCACAGCTCGCGGCGGATGGAAGCCCGCGCGAAGCTCCCCTGCAAGCTTCAAGTCCTTGCGTGTCCATGCGCAGGAAATTGACCGGCAACGCCGCCGCTCGGCGTCATGCATTTCTCTTTACACTACCTCGCCGAAAATCCCCGGCTTCGACGTATTCAAAGATCAGGTAAGTCATTCATGTAGCCTCGGACAAAATTGTCCGATGCCTCTTCGACAAGAAATTGTTTGATATGATTTAGGAATTCGTCTCGAAACTCAGGCGCGCGCAATTCGTCCATGGTCATCGGCCTACTCCCGACCATATGACAAAACTCCCATCCAAGAGCGAGACGCTCAACGAACGTATCGAACGACTGTGCAGGACCCAACAAAAACTTGCCCTTGTCCGTCAGTCTGTAACTGTACGATGGGTGAACATCTGCACAGGTGATGTACCACGTCTCCTCGTAAAGCTCACGATCAATGTCTGCCTCACGGGGGGCTAACCAGTACGAAGCTTCGTGAACCAGCCCCCAGATGGCCCAGTCCTGGCCAATTATATCTTCATACCCTGCATACCGTTCATGGAAGTCGAGCCAGGGATCGAAAACTGGAAATCCCTGGCCGCGGATGATTGCCTCAACCTCCTTAGCTGGAATTGAGGGGTGTCGCTTCAGTGTCTTGAGGTAGTTGTTTGCGCGAGTCGTTAGCATTGTGCCGGAATTGAAATGCTGAAGTGTATGCGTTGTGAGAGCTGGCTCTGTTCGTGTGGGAGCCCTTCACCTTGACGGCATGTGTGAGACCAGGATCATCAAAACCATGTCGCGGCCTGTACCGACCATAACAATGCGACGGAAACATGTGTTATTTTTGCCAGATCAGCCAGTCCTCGCCCGGTCGTAATCCCTTATCGATGGCAGCCTGATAATGGCTGACGATGCTGTTGATCGCGCGGCGTAACGCATAGGCTCGTGTTTCGCTGCTCGTGCCTCTTGGCCGATAGGCGCGCGTCTGTAACGGCGTTTTAATGGCGTGGCTGATCTTGAAATCGAACCATCCCGGCATCTTCACCGAGGGCATCAGCATGATCAAAATCTCGGTCTTGAGTGCGCCGATCTGCACGCAATAGAGACCACGCGTGTTGTTCGCGGTGGCACGCGCAATGAGTGGATGCGCGAGCACGTCATTGATTTTCAAATCCACCATCGTTCTTTCCACGCGCCAGAAAAGGGGCTGCCGTGACCAGTCACCCAGTCACAGAACGACAGCCAATGCGGCAAAAATGGTTGACGCCGCACTCCCAAGCAATCCCGCGTTCAGGGGAATGACTCCTGAAACGCGCAACATTATCATTGAAGTACAGTTCACTTTTCCGCCACATTTGCCGTGGCTGCACGAAGGCTGATTGTGATGCAAAAGGACGCTGGCCGGCGACTACTTGACCTGACCGGACGCTTCCATCTTGCGTAATGCCTCTTCGGCATGGGTGAATCCCTGGGCGGCAGCCTTGCGGTACCAAGCAACAGCCTGCGCATGGTCCTGCGGAACGCCTTGGCCTTCCTCGTACATCGCACCGAGATTAAATTGCGCCACAGTGAGCCCCTGGTCGGCAGCCTTGCGGTACCAAGCAACGGCCTGCGCATAGTCCCGCGGAACGCCTTGGCCTTCGCTGTACCTCGCGCCAAGATTGTGTTGGGCGTCCGCATACCCCTGGTCGGCAGCCTTGCGAAACCAAGCAACGGCCTGCACATCGTCCTGCGGAACGCCCCGACCTTCGCCGTACATCACGCCGAGATTGTGTTGGGCATTCGCGAGCCCCTGTTCGGCTGCCTTGCGTAACCATGCAACAGCCTGCACGTCGTCTCGCGAAACGCCTTGGCCTTCGGCGTACATCACGCCTAGATTGTATTGCGCCTCAGTGAGCCCCTGGTCGGCAGCCTTGCGGAACCACACGACGGCTTGAGCGAAGTCTCGCGCGACGCCCCGGTTGTTGCCGTAGGCCTGACCAAGATTGTATTGCGCCTCAGCGAGCCCCTGGTCGGCAGCCTTGCGGTACCAAGCGACGGCCTGAGTATCGTCCTGCGGAACACCCTGACCTTTGCCGTACCTCACACCGAGATGGAATTGGGCGTTGACGTCCCCCTGATCGGCGGCTTTGCGGTACCAAGCGACGGCCCGCGCATCGTCCTGCGCAACGCCTCGGCCTTCGTCGTACATCACACCGAGATGGAATTGGGCTTCAGCGTGCCCCTGGTCGGCAGCCTTGCGGAGCCACGCAACGGCCTGCACATCGTCCTGCGCAACGCCTCGGCCTTCGTGGTACGCCACGCCGAGATTGTGCTGGGCGTTGGCGTCCTCCTGATCGGCAGCTTTGCGGAACCAAGCAACGGCCTGCACATCGTCCTGCGCAACGCCTCGGCCGTTCGCGTACATCACGCCGAGACTGTGCTGGGCCTTGGCGTCCCCCTGATCGACGGCTTTGCGGAACCACGCAACGGCCTGCACATCGTCCTGCGTAACGCCTCGGCCGCTCACGTACATCAAGCCGAGATTGTTTTGGGCGTTAGCATACCCCTGGTCGGCAGCCTTGCGGTACCAAGCAGCGGCCTGCGCATCGTCCTGCGCAACGCCTCGGCCTTCGTCGTACATCAAGCCGAGATTGTTTTGGGCGTCCGCATACCCCTGGTCGGCAGCCTTGCGGTACCAAGCAGCGGCCTCCGCATCGTCCTGCGGAACGCCTTCGCCTTTGTCGTAACTCACGCCGAGATTGTACTGCGCTTCAGCGAAGCCTTGATCGGCAGCCTTGCGGTACCACGCGGCAGCCTGCACATAGTCGTGCGCAACTCTCATGTACATCACACCGAGATTGAATTGGGCTTCAGCATCACCCCGTTCGGCGGCAGCGTGAATCTCGCGAAATTTCGCAGTAAGGGCCTGTTGTGTTGGCTCTGCGTTCTGGGCCAACGCTGGCATGGAAGCACCGAGACAAAGGGCGAGCACAAACGCTGCTTTCTTCATGACAATCGGCCTCATCAGGGAAACCCGCAGATAGTTGTCAGTTGACGGCGCTTTTATAACCTCACGGCCAATCCCGTTATTCCGTGGCGGAGGCGCTCGCGGAAGGTAAGGGCAGCTACGTTTCGGCAAGTTCGTAAACGCCGTTTGTGAGCTGCGCTTACGGGAGCCAGAGTAGACCGGAATTCTCAATTGTGATGTTGCGCGCTGAGCGCAAACGATTTGATCGGCCACGACGATGTGGCAAAAAAGTAGCCTGTGCTTATTTCAAGTGGTGTAGCGTGCTTCAGCCCCTAGAACCATTCCCCTGAATAGGGGATGTCTGGAACTGGCAGCGATCCCCGCCTTGCCGTCTCACCCGTGAACGCCTGCCAGCGGGCAATCGCCGTCTGCTATCGACCGTTGATCGCGCGGCGGCCACGTCATCGTAATAGAAGAACGCGCACGCCGTCTTTTTGGACCTCGAGCGATTCCGGATATTGGATCAGGCGCGGCTCGGTCAGCTGCTTCTTGACGACGCGGGCGTCCCAGCCTTCCTCCGCGATGATCGCGCGGACTGCAGTGGGGCGGTGACAGATCGGGGTACCCTCTTGAGGTCGCCCTCAACGCCAACCACGCTGCGGAAGGCGGCCTGCTGAGTCGCACTGATGCAAGGGTCCAGGGCGAGAAAATGACTGCCCTGTGAAGAGCGGGACGAAGCCTCGTGGAAAGATTTTCCCGGTTGGGAATCTCTGAGGACTCGCCGATACTTGCCGGCATAACAGGGACGGTTCCGCCCCTGTTATCCCCGCCTTCCCAACCATATTTAGTATTTGATTAGGGAACCCGCACTAGTTCTTGACGTGCACGACGGAGTCGGCCTAGCTTGGGACTTGTTCGGCGCGAGTGTTTCGTACCCCCGCCGGCTATTCCCAGGGTCCGCACATCAGCACTCCGTCGGCCGTCTCCCGGCTTTCCGGGAGCGGGGTTTGCCCGTCGGATGCCCGTCGGATTCTTGGGTTGGATTCGTGGGCTCACTCCGCTTGCTGCGGGGATTGGCGTTGGGGCGTTGATTGCGTGTTGCTGCATCCGTTGGGGCGGTTGCCGGCACAAGAAACTGGGTCGGGACCACCGGCTTGATACTCGCGAAGCCTTCAGGCTCTGAGGCCTGGCAGGCGTTCGCTCATTGAGATGCCGCACCGCTTCAACGCGAGGTGGTCCGGTAGAAGGAACGGGGCAAGACGATGCGAATTGAACGGCGCCACACGGTTCAGGGACAGTCACCGTATGCGGGAATCGATTTCCGAATGACTACGTCGGAGATCCGCAATCCCGACGGTTCGGTGGTGTTCCGCCTTGAGAATGTCGAAGTGCCCGAGTTCTGGTCGCAGGTCGCATCCGACGTGCTGGCCCAGAAATACTTTCGCAAAGCCGGCGTCGCCGCGCGCCTGAAGAAGGTCGAGGAAGAAACGGTCCCGTCATGGCTGTGGCGTTCGGTGCCGGACACCGAGGCGCTCGCCGTTCTGCCCGAGAAGGAGCGCTTCGTCAGCGAGCTCAGCGCAAGACAGGTGTTCGACCGCCTCGCCGGCTGCTGGACCTATTGGGGCTGGAAGGGCGGCTACTTCTCCTCCGATGAAGACGCCCAGAGCTTCTTTGACGAGCTGCGCTACATGCTCGCCAAGCAGATGGTCGCGCCGAACTCACCGCAATGGTTCAATACCGGCCTGCACTGGGCCTATGGCATCGATGGCCCCGGCCAGGGCCACTATTACGTCGATTACAAGACCGGCAAACTGACGAAGTCGAAATCGGCTTACGAGCATCCACAGCCGCACGCCTGCTTCATCCAGGGCATTGAGGACGACCTCGTCAACGAGGGCGGCATCATGGACCTCTGGGTGCGCGAGGCGCGCCTGTTCAAGTACGGCTCGGGCACCGGCTCGAATTTCTCCCGCCTGCGCGGCGAAGGCGAAAGACTGTCCGGCGGCGGCCGCTCCTCGGGGCTGATGAGCTTCCTCAAGATCGGCGATCGCGCAGCGGGCGCGATCAAATCCGGCGGCACCACGCGCCGCGCGGCCAAGATGGTCGTGGTCGATATCGATCACCCCGATATCGAGACCTATATCGACTGGAAGGTGAAGGAGGAGCAGAAGGTCGCCGCCCTCGTCACCGGCTCCAAGATCAACCAGAAGCACCTGAAGGCGGTGTTGAAGGCCTGCGTGAACTGCGAAGGTTCGGGCGACGATTGCTTTGATCCGGAAAAGAACCCTGCCCTGCGCCGCGAGATCAAGCTCGCGCGCCGCAATCTGGTGCCCGACAACTACATCAAGCGGGTGATCCAGTTCGCCAGGCAGGGCTACAAGGACATCCAGTTCGACACCTACGACACCGACTGGGATTCGGAGGCCTATCTCACCGTCTCCGGCCAGAACTCCAACAATTCGGTGTCGCTGCGGGACGATTTTCTGCGCGCGGTTGAGACTGATGGTGATTGGAATCTGATTGGCCGCACCACCAGGAAGGTGACCAAGACGCTGAAGGCGCGCGACCTCTGGGAGAAGATCGGCCACGCCGCCTGGGCCTCCGCAGACCCAGGCCTGCACTTCAATAGCACGATGAACGACTGGCACACCTGCAAGGCGTCCGGCGACATCCGCGCGTCCAATCCGTGCTCGGAATACATGTTCCTGGACGACACCGCGTGCAATCTCGCCTCCGCCAACCTG
>JGI24705J35276_12237843_pt1 | contig 13502 bp, 12 predicted proteins | sample TergutNt197P4_FD_35276 | JGI IMG/M metagenome (IMG submission 35276)
ACAAATTAGAAGACAGCAGCAAATAGGGCCTCTTTAAGAGGCGGCAGGTAAGGCGTGCCTGTGAAACCCGCCTTTAGGCGGTGCCAGCACCCGGGCCCCGGAGGGGCCAACCCCAAACCTCCACTTGAAGTGGAGGTAAGTGACTGGTTTAAGTTTGTGCAAAGACCGCTGTGTAACCCATATTGCTCGTCCAAATGACGATGAGACTCTTCGTGTTGTCAATTATCACACCATTATCCGGTTGCAGAGCATTTGGTGCTCCCTTTGGGCAAAATGAAACGGCCCAGTTAATGGCGACGGCATGTGAATCTGGGATCGAAGCAACAAGTGAAATTCCACTATTTTCAAATAAAAGGGGATGGGAACCCGCATTATCTGTGAGTATATTTCCCTGAACGACCACCCAGGCATCATTAAAGACGATTTTGTCGCTTGACACAAAGAGGGTATCAGCATCTGGAGAAGAAGCACCCGCTTTCCAATGCACCCCTGGATCATCAGGGTTATAATAATTTACTGCATAAGCCACTTCTGTCCAAGTACCTTGCAAGCTCGAATAATTCCCAGCTTGGATTTGTGCGAGGTCCATTCCTGTTACTTCGCCTACTTGTAATGTATTCGTGAATGTCACAAATCTGTCTCCGGTATCTGTCGAACTGTAGCCCGGTATCTCGTCTTCTGTCACGGTGTATACATACGGCACCTGGTTTTCGTCATACTTGTCAAGCCCGCCGAATGTGTAACTGTCCCATGGCGCTTCCATCGTATAACTCTCAAGTTCCACATCGTTTTGCAGCAGCCTGAATGTAACGCCGTTCTCAGGCCTCGTGTTGTCGCAGTTATTGCTATCAATCCAAGCATTGCAGACCGTTACTTCCGTCTTGTCTGCTTCAAGTGCATTCGTGAATGTTATACTCCCGTTAATAATTCCTGTATCTGTACTTTGGATATTTTGTGATGATGTGCTGCCATAATTACCGCAGGCGGCAATGGACAATATTATCGCAAAGACAGTACAAAGGCAAAACACTTTTTCAAACTTTGAAATCCTCCCAATTTTAATTGAGTTCATAATATAAACCTTCTGTTCCTTCCAGTTTAAATTGTTGTTTTCCCATTTGTCACATCTGGCATATTAGTACAAGCAAAAAAGTGAGTGACACGACCCCGCCGCCGATTGTTTGACTACCACCTTGTTGAGCAATGTATAATTCCTGCCAAATACCAATTTCCATCCAAATGCTCCTGATATATTAATTTCAACCCACCCCAGTCCAGTAGATGCCATTCTTCAGTACCTTCATATATGTGATATACTGAAATGCACTTGTCATAAAAAACATATTCATTTGAATCCACGTAGTAAGGAGATGCTAAGTTCCCCCGTATCGGATTACAGTTCCCTGCCGCCCACCTTGAGGACGGCCTTGGCGGTCAATGCCCCCCAGCCGTCGTAGGTGACATAGCTGGTGACTTTGCCATCGGCACCAATCACAACTCCTTGCAAAACAATTTGTCCAAAGCTCACACTCCTACTACTACAATGCCGGCTACCAAAGCTCTTTATACCCCGACCCGTCTTTGTTTACCGTGCACAGCCTGTTTAAGTTGTTATAAAAATACAATCTTTCTTTCTGTACGCAAAGGTCAATATGTGCTTTGTCTTTAATGACGCAAGAGATTTCCGTTGTTGCAAGATTGATTTTATAAATAGAGCCCTCCTGAACAAAATAATAATACTTCTCATCAAATGTATCATTCATGCCAGGTATGTATGCGAGGCCGCTTTTTTCCAAATCCAATATAATGTCTTTCTCTAAGCTGTCTATGTCAATTCTGTAAATGCGCTTATCTGCTACGACAAAACAACCGTTTTCATTAACAACAACCGCATATATTGCGTTTTTGTCAAATAATGAAAAATCCTTTTTAATGTCCGCAAGTGGTATGGCATTGCGAACACTGCCTTTAGGCGGCGCCGGTAAAAGGCCTCGGAGGGGCTAACTTCAAACCCCCACTTGAAGTGGAGGCAAGTGACTCTGACAAAGCAGCCGGACTTGCCGAACTGATACGTTGACTAAAGCCCCAGCTTCTTGAGCCGCTTTTCGGTAGGCACGCCTTGTTCGTCCCAACCACGGATGCGGTAGTATTTTTTCAGCATGAGCGCGAGCTGTACACGGCTTTGTGGATCGTCTCCTCTTTGGAGATCTTCAGTGAGCCGGCTCGGCAGCGCATCGCCGCCTGTTAACCCTTGCCGAATGTTGATCAGGCGCTCCAAGTTGTAGATTCTCTCGCCTGAGCGGACAAAGCTCCCGATGTTCGTATTGCAGCCGGTAACCAGCTTGTATGCGTAAGGGTAGGGCACTATGCCTTTCGCATTTATCGAAAGCAGCCCTGCATGCTCATGCAGGAACGCAACAAGCCCGCCAAAGCTTGGCAGCAGCGAGCAAACCATTTTGGAAAACGGGCTTTCCGGGTGCTTAACCAAATACGACGGGAATACCGCATACGTGGTGAACAGGCAGCTTCCCCCTGCCGAAACAGCTTCCATCAAGTCCTGAAAAAACACTGTGAGCGCAGCTTTGCCGTGCGTTGCCTTGCCGCTTACGTGAAGCCCCAGGCCTTCCAGCACGACGAGGTAGCCGCCGTTCAGATGGCAGCCGCCCCGGTTTGCCGTCGCGTACCCCAGGCCCATGCCCTGCGCCGCCCTTGGTTCGTAGGCTGCGAGCTCCAACCCTTTGGAATGGATGGCAAACTCGCTGCCGCCATAGGTTTCTGACATGCGCTTGACGCCTTCAGCCAAGGCGGCGCCGACGCCCTTTCGGTGCGCCACCTGCTCGGCCAGTGATTCAAGCTCTTTGCATTCGCCAAACCGCAGCCCGTTCTCCCAAAGCCCTTTTTCATTGAGTTCCATGGCGAAGCCCAAAGAGCCGCCAAAGGACATCGTGTCAATGCCAAGCTCGTCGCACAGGTGGTTGAGCCTTATGATTCTCGGCAGGTTGTCATGCATCAGGTTTGGCCCAAGCAAGCCCAGGGTCTCAAGTTCGGGGCCTTTTACTTCAAGGCCGTCCAGCCTTACGACTCGCCCGCATTGAATGGGGCATGTTGCGCAGCCTTTGTTTTTGATCATGTGCTTATCGCGCAGCGTTTCGCCGCTGACATTGTTGAAACCGCTGAAACGGCCGCTCGAATAGTTCCTGGTCGCAAGCAGGTTGTTCGCCTGCATCTTGCGGACGAGCGCCGCAGTGCCGAGCTGGGGCAGCTGCTTGCCTGTGAGGACGTGTTTTTTCAGCGCTGCTATCCATTTGCGGTTGAAGCTTTTCAACTTTTCCTGATTTTGCACGGTCACGTGCGCTTTGCCGTTTGCCAGGATGCCTTTTACCTGCTTGTGCCCGAACACTGCGCCAATGCCGCCGCGCCCTGCCGCACGTTCCTCTGATACGACGCAAGCGTAGCGCACGAGGTTTTCGCCTGCAGGGCCAATGACCAGTTTGCCGCCGAACCCCATCGCTGCCTGCGTCTCTCCGGTGCTCTTGCCCCAGAGCCCTGTTGCGTCAGACAGTTCGATTCCTGCCTCGCTGACGCGGATGAGCACTTTGCCGGGGCTTCGCCCTGATATGACCAGGGCGTCGTACCCTGCGCGTTTCAGGTGCAGGCCGAAATTGCCGCCGCAGTTGGACGAGGCGAGCAGACCGGTAAGCGGAGATATGGTTGATATGTTGAACCGTGACGAACTGGGGGCGCCGGACGTGTTGAGCGGAGATGTTGTTATGACGATCAGGTTTTCGTCTGAGAGCGCATCCACCTTGCTGTCAAATGCGTCGTACATGATTTTTGCGGCAAGCCCTTTGCCGCCGAGGAATTTCAGGAGCTCGCCTTTCGGAGGCATGAAATTTGTGACGGCGCCTGAAGTCAGGTCAATGCGGGCCATTTTGCCTGCGTACCCGTGCAGGCCGGAGTTGCCCGTCAGCCTTTGGTAGACGCTGACGAAATCATCGCGCGTGAATATGCATGGCACGGGGTAGGTGGGGTTGGCTTCGTGGAAAGCGCGGCTCGCCATTACTGGTATGTCGTCTTCGAGTATGCCGTCGATAGTCGTCGGTATGCCCATGCTCGCATTGAGGCCCCGCACTGCGCGGATGAACGCTTTTGCCTTCTGCTCATGTGTATCCCCTTGCAGGTTCACCACATCGGCTAATTCGGAAAGCGGTTTGTATATGCATTCGCCGTAGTCGTCGAGCACATGGGGGAGTATGACGGCGTTGGCAAGGCCGTGGGGCACGGAGTACATGCCGCCGAGGGTGTGAGCTATCGCATGCACGTTGCCTACGTAGGCGCGGGTGAAAGCGATGCCGCCGTAATACGCCGCCCGCTGCATGTTGGCGCGGGCTTCCATGTTCGAGCCGTTCTCGTACGCTGCGTACAAGTTGTCAAATACGAGAGCCACGGTCTTTTTAGCCATGTCAAGCGTTTCACGGGTGTTGCTGCGGCCGATGTAAGCCTCTACGGCGTGGGTGAGCGCATCCATCCCTGTGGTTGCCGTAATGAACGGTGGCAGCCCGGCGGTGAGAATGGGGTCGAGCACCGCTTCAAGAGGTATGAGGGCAGGATCCATGACAGCGTATTTTTCATGGGTCTTGCTGTCTACCACGACTGCCGCAACTGTAGCCTCGCTGCCCGTCCCAGCCGTTGTAGGCACAGCGTAGAGGGGCGGCAGGCGCTTGATGACTTTTAGTAGGCCCTTCATGCGCGTTATGCTGGTCTTGGGCCTTGCCACCCGGGCGCCGACGCCTTTTGCGCAGTCCATGGACGACCCTCCGCCAAAGGCGATTATGCCGCCGCAGTTGTTTTCCTTGTACATTGACAGGGCTTCCTCGATGTTGTCGATGGTGGGGTTTGGCACGGTCTTGTCGTACACAGCCATGCTTATCCCCGCGCTCTGCATGGCTTCAAGCAGCGCGTTTGGCAGCCCAAGGGACATTATAGCCTTGTCCGTTACAAGCAGGACGCTGGTTATGCCCTTTTCGCTTATGCGGCCGGGGAGCTTTAAGATGCAGTTTTCGCCCTCAAGCAGCGCCGGCTTGCGCCAAGGCAGCACATTGGCTGCGATCTTCATTACAAGTTGAAACAATCTGCAAAACAGCTTAAAAAATATAAACATTTTTTATACCCCCTGTGCGTTTTTTACATTATATCACTGCGAAGCGAAGCTGTCATTCAGTTTGACAAGAAACAGTAACATTTTCTTAACATTGCATTCATTGACTTTGCAGGCTCGATATGGTATCTTATCCGAGTTAGCAAAGCAAAATTTTATCGCAAAGGGGTGGTTCAGATGACAGCAGCGAATAGACAAAAGGCGAATTCATTATAACGCTTAATTGATGACCATGAGCCAAAAAATCAAAGCGCGGCACGATGGGAATCGTGTTTTTTTATTGCAATTGAAGATTCAAGGAGAAATAAGTGAACAACAAAACCACCATAATAACAAATGAGAAAAACTGGCTGGAGCACACGGCGGTATCGCAGCTTGATGCGCTTGCAAATTTGGGCGGTGTGGTAAAAGTCGTCGGGCTGCCTGACCTTCACGCCGGCAAAACCCCCGTTGGGCTTGCGGCAGTAACGGAGAATACAATCTACCCGCACCTTATAGGGAACGACATCGGTTGCGGGATGAGCCTTTATTCTACGAGCATTGAAAAGAAAAGGATGAAGCTTGACAGGTGGGCAATGCGGCTCAACCATGTCAGGGAACTCGCCGATCTTGAAACAGCAAACCATTTTGGCGAACCCAGCCCAATTCACGATCTGGGGACGATAGGCGGCGGGAACCACTTTGCAGAGTTCCAGCTGGTTGACGAAATTGTTGACAGGCAGGAATTTGATGCGCTAAAGATGGACGAAGACATGGTTCACCTGCTGGTTCACAGCGGTTCGAGGGGATACGGAAGCAGTATACTGTCGGAGTTTGGCGGTATAGGATATGAAGGCCCGGCTGTTGCCGCTTACTTTGAAAAACACGATGACGCGCTGAAATGGGCCAGGCGCAACCGTGACGTTGTCGCAGAGAAACTGGTCAGCTATTTGGGCTATGCCCAAGCGCTCAGAAAAACAATTGACTGCAGCCACAATTACCTGGAAAAGCGCGAAGGGGTGTTTATCCACCGCAAAGGCGCGGTGTCGACTGAAATAGGGCCGGTTGTGATCCCAGGCTCGCGTGGGTCGCTCACGTATGTTGTCAAGCCAGCGGAAAACCTTTGGCAAACCGCCTATTCGATTTCCCACGGTGCCGGGCGGATATGGGCGCGCAGCCTCAGCAGGCCGCGCATCAGGGACAAATACGACAGGGACACTATCCGCCGCAACAAATACAAGGGGAGGGTCGTGTGCCATGACACGGACTTGCTGTTTGAGGAGGCGCCCGAAGCTTATAAAAACATTGACGTTGTAATACAAAGCCTGCTGGATTACGAGCTGATCAACGTGATAGCGACGCTGAAGCCGATGCTGACGTACAAGGGGTGATAAAATGAGAATACAAATATCGTCAGGCAACGGGCCTGTGGAATGCGAACTTGCCGTGGGTAAGTTCCTGGAAGCGCTGAAGGATGAAATTCCAGACATGGTGATAGTTAGCGAAGCAAGGTCAAAGAATGCAGGCTGCTTCAAATCTGCTGTAGTTTCAACAAGCATGGATGTATCGCACCTGCAGGGGACGGTAAAATGGATTGCCCAGAGCCCGTACAGGCCAAGGCACAAGAGGAAAAACTGGTTTATTGACATTAGTTTGTTTGACGAGGCGGCTGACGAAACAAGTTTTGACGGCGACTTGGTGCGTTTTCAGACTTTTCGGTCAGGAGGGCCAGGGGGGCAAAACGTGAACAAAGTCGAAACAGGAGTCAGGGCGATCCACGTCCCCACCGGGGTTAGCGTCACTTCAACCGAAGCGAGGACTCAACACCTCAACAAGAAAATCGCCCTTAGCCGGCTGGGCGACATAATAGCGCAGCAAAACCTCGACGCAAAGGCCCTTATGAAACAAACCATGTGGGTGCAGCACAATTTGCTGGAGAGGGGCAACCCAGTCAGGACCTATGAGGGGGTCGGGTTTAGGAGGATATACAAATAAACAAAGCTTGACATCGAGGGCAGAAAGACCTATAATTACATTACCAATGGTAATTAACGGTGAGGGCTTTATGAGAAAGAACATCACAAGAGAACAGGTTGTAAGCACTGCCCTTGAGCTTATGCAAAACAAAAATGACCTGCGCGGGCTTAACATGCGAGAGATAGCGCGGGCGCTTGGCTGCGCACATACCAACATTTACAATTACTTTCCCTCTTACAACGATTTGCTTTGGGAAACGCACGCCGCTTTGCAGGAGGCGTTTATGGGGATGCTTGCAGAAAAGCTGAAAACCGCCGATAGTGCAGAATTAAGGCTGAGCTTTTTTTTCAAGGCGTTTGTTGATACGTATTTGGACAAAAAAGGATGGTTCCGGTTGGCATGGCATGAATATATCGGTGGCGAGCGCCCGCTAAGGGACATTGAAGCAACGGAAAAAACAAATGCGGAATTAAACAGGCACATAGCAGGGATTTGGAAAGGGCTTACAGGCGAAGACCCGGACGAAGAACAGGCAAGAAGGGTTTTGCACAACACGCATTGCTACATTGTCGGTGAAATATCGAATTACCTTTTGGGGCGCGGGCTATTTGAAAACGAGGCTGAATTAAAGGCGTACATTACCGCCGAAGCAATCCGCATGTTCCGGCTTTGCCTTGCTGGGGGTGATGCAGATTGAGCTTTGAGATTGTTCCCTTTGTTTCTGGCTTAGTTCAGGAGCAAGCTGCCCTGGAAGTCATGAAGTGCAATGATTTCACTGCAAGGTTTGGCCTTGTGCTCACGCCAGCACAGGCTGTAGAGCTGGTGGAGACGCGCTCTGCTTCTTTGCGCGAAAATGGCCGCATAGAGTTTGGCGGCGGCGTGATCGACAAAATCATCAAAGAGTTTTGCGACTCCCCATATATTTTCAATCACAATTATGCGCAGACAATTCACGAGCTGCTTGAAATTTTTTATTGCTACAAGAATGAAACGCTGGATTTGATTGGCGACGACGACCTGGTCAAGCACATGAAAACCGCATTTGACGGCATCTGCCAAGGCTCTCTCGATTTGCTTTCGGGGCGTGAACTTGCACGCCTTGCCAGAAACCTCCGTTTTGGGTACCGCTGGGATTATGCCGAGGACGATTTCTCGGAGGGCGAGGGGGACGACGATGAACAGTAGCTTGGAAAAAACCAGCATTATCGAAAAAGAAAAATTGAGCGGCGAGTTTTATTTTCAATCCCTGCTTGAGCAGGGCAGCGTGAAAGGCATTTTTAGCGACAGGGACATTGAACGCTTGCAATTCGAGTGCATTGATCTTCTGGCAAATAAGGTGGAGCGTTTCAATGCCGGCGACAGCAGTTCCATACGGGTTGAAATAGCGCAGGACATAATGGAATCAAACCTGTTTACTGTAGGCTTGTGGCTAAAGTCCTATCAAAACCCGGACGACGCAGCAGCAGCAATCCAAAATGAGCAGATAGCCGAGCTGTACCAAAAGGGCCGAAAGCGCATTGATGCCATGGTTGAGGCTGCAAAGGCCATTCATTCCAAAATGCTTGTGCAGCTTTTTGACACTAAAAACGTGTTTTACCGCGCAACGATTGTGGGCGGCATAAACGGCTTTTTCAAGCTTTACTACCCTGACTTCGGTGCGCACGAAATCCATATCACCGCCGACTACCCTGTACTCAACGCTATGCCGAGGCTGGCGGGCATTGAGTTTATTCACGCCTACTTGAGCGCCCTTGACTGTGAGAATCAGTTCTGCCTTTATTTTTCACCTGACGACATGCACCGTTTGCTGTGCAGCTATGAAAAAGGTTACGAGAGAGGATATCAGGAATTGTTGATCAACATTTACGAGCCGGCCTTAACGGCGGCGGTTGGCTGTGTTTTGACCGGAACGGATGCGCATACGCTTGACATGCCCGCAGGCGGCACTGCATATCTTGGCCGCTTTTTTGCCGGAAAGGCAACAATCGAAATCCTTGCAGCTGTTCAAAGCGCCGCCCGTGAGCTAAAGCGCATCTTCAATTTTTCGGACAAGCTTGAGCTGTATGTTCAAAAGAGCCTTCCGATTGTCGCAGACAATATCGCAATCGCTGTGCGATCGCGGTCAGGAAGCAAACATTAACTCTGAAATTGACCCTAAGTCACTGCCCTGCATTGTCCAATTCCATTTTCAGCTGTTTCACGGTGGGTTCATCTTCATGCGCCCTGTCCATTTCCCACATTTTGCGTGAATGGTATCTCGCCCGCTCGTCAGGGTTAGTGCTTATTGAGCTCAATGCTTCCTGTGCCATAGAGATCGCCTCCCTTTTTTTTGTTATTTCGCTTAATAATCCCTTATACTTCGGTTCGCCTGATTTTGCGATGAAAACCGACCGTACTGCAAATCGTTATAGTTGATCCCACGCCCATTGCTGACTCCTGCATAGGGGCGAGCCTTTAGTTTTTTCAGAACACCATTTTGCCTAGCTTGCATGCGCCAGCCCATGTTTGCAGCAGCGATGTAGAGGAACCGTGGGAATTTAGGCGCTGCAAATACGTTTTGCCGGCTTCTCTTCTCGCACATGGCACTTGCTATGCCGACAAGAGCTGCATGTACGCTGCTTGCCGGCCCTTTGCTCCAGTTGCTACCCATGGAGGCAAGCATGCCTCCGCACCCGATGCCTAGGCCGCATCCCCACGTAAGGCCGGCACGCTCAGCAAAATATCTGACCATGTCCAGCGCCAGTGCAGTATGCTCTGGCTCGTGAAGGCCGCAGTTTACGATGGCATAGACATAGGGCTTTGCCAAGTTGCCGTGCGCGGCTTCTTCGAGCCTTGTCAGCAGCTCAATAAGGGGTGCTGGCAGGGAATCCACGTACAGCGGGAAAACGATCAGCAAAACGTCAGTATCGAGCACTGCTGCTGCATTGTCAGGCGTTGTCTCGCCCTGCACGAGCCGTACAGCCTGATGCACTTGGATTTTTTCGCCAAGAATCTGTTCTGTCTGCTTGATGATCACTTCGGACATGGAGCCGTTTGCTTTCGGGCTGCCGTTGATTGCTGCTATTTTCATATGCCTTCCTCCAGAAATTCCAATATTGAACGGCCAGCTTCCTCATGTGTACCCTCGCTTTTTATTGTCAGCGATAAAAACTTGTCGGGCCGCATGTTCAATGCATTGCGCTGCGTCAGATGTGCAAAGGTCTGCCGCTCTGCTTCGCTTGCATCGCCGTAGCCCAATGCTATCCAAGCGGGAAAGCGTGTGTAGCGCATTTTGTGGCGCATTTCGCCTTTATAGACTTCAAAGTCTGACGCTATGTTTTGGATGGACCGGTCGAGGTACGACTTGATGTCCGCAGAGAAGCCGCCGTAAGTAATCTTGGTAAGCAGCAAGACGGCATCCGAGTTCATCTGCTTTTCGGCGATGCAGTTTGCGCCGTCGTTTTGGGCAACGCACCGGCCGGGCGTCTTGACCCAGCAACCGAAGCACCCAAGGCAGGGCTTAAAATCCTCGCGGCTGAGCGTTACGGATGCTACATCGTGCCCTGCACCTGCCAACAGGCTTTGGAATCCGTCCTGCAGGCTGCCTGTAAGCGCGCTTTCCCTGTCGCACAACATCAATATCTTCATGGCCTAAGCTCCTTTTCCAGTTTTTCGATGCACGCCTGAGCCCATTTGGCGGTTGCTTGCGTATGCATGATGCCAAATTCCAGCGTCATTTGCCAGTACAAGCTGTTTTTTTCGCCGCCCGGTATGACCGCTGCATAGTGGTCGATGTTTGCCTGTATGCGCTTTGGGTATTCTGCCGCAGCGTCAAGGCACATGCTGCGGCAGGCCTTGAGGAGCGCAAGCGTGACCTCCGGAACGTCTCCGCCGAAAAACACCCTCATCAACAGCGGTTCATGCGGACGCTCAAACCCCGGTGCGCTTTCGGACAGCCACTGGTGCAGCGCACCTCGCCCGTCATCCGTTATTGAGTACAGCCGCTTGTTGGGGCGCTTGCTTTGAACGATGTTTCGCGAAGCCACCCAGCCTTTTTGCTCCATGCGGTCAAGCTCGCGGTAGATTTGGGCCGACTGCGCATGCCAGAAGTTGTTGAGCGAATCCTCAAATATCTTGGCAAGGTCGTAGCCGGTGCTGGCTTGATAGCTTAAAAGCCCCAATAACCCATATGGCAATGACATGATAATCACCTCGTTATATATTATACTGGTATTATATATAACGGATAGAATACTGTCAAGGAGTTTTTTCTGCTTTTTTTGACGGTGCAGTTCAACATGGCAATCTCACAGCAAAATGGATATAAATGTGTGCAATATAATCAAATACATCCAGATATTTTGTCAAATATTATTGCATTTTCTACTTATGTATGTTATATATTTTTGTATAGCATGCTAGGTTGAGAGGTGACCCATGCGGAAAATAAGCAGTTTTTTCAAATTTGCGGGTGTGTGCCTGATCTTTTTAGTTATTCTGTCCTTGCTATTTGTCGTGCCTGTGTTCGCAAACAGCATCAATAAGGTTGAAATCTGGGTGAACATCCTAAGCGACGGGTCTGCCACCGTAAAAGAAGTCTGGGACATTGACGTAACAAATGCTTCCAACACAGAATGGTACGTAGCAAAACATAACTTGGACAACATGGATATTCTTGACCTGTTAATGGTGGAGAACAAGAGCGACAGCAGCATTGTCTCCTTTGAAACACTGAGCGCATGGGACGAAAACGCCTCACGCAGCGAAAAGGCGTGGAAATGCGGTTTGCTGAAAGCTGACGGCGGATACGATATCTGCTGGGGCTTTGGTGAGCTTGGGCATCACAAATACACATTGACGTACAAAATCACCAACATCGTGAAAGGCTATCAAGGCGGAGATGCCATGAGCTTTAAGTTTTTAAGTGAAGCCGATGGCGGTGCCGGTTCGCTGAACATCTACCTTAAGGCGAAGGATTTTGCATTTGAAAATCCAGAGACCAGAGTCTGGGTGTTTGGTTACAACGCAACCTCAAGTTTCGTAGGCGGCGGCATCAGTGTTGTTGGAAATGGCCGGTTTTTGCAAGATGATTATGCCGTCATAATGTTGGTCTTTAATACTGGCTTGCTGTCCCCAAGTGACCAACGAAGTGAAACTATTGGCCAGATAATGGACCTCAATTTAAAAGGCTCCGCACTGGCAGATGGGAACAGCCCAACACCCACGCCCACTCCCACGCCCACTGCCACGCCCATGCCCACGCCCGTACGCAGTTCTTCAGGCTTCAATTTCTTGCACATCATTATGAACCGCCAATTCGTTTCTTTGCTGATCCTGCTGCTTATTCTCAAATTAATGCCATGCCTCAAAATAAATGATCTAAAAGCAGAAATATTACCGCTATTATCGCATTATAGCAAGGTGCCCTACTGCCGGGAACTCCCGTTTGATGGAGACGTCGGCGCTGCATATGTTCGCCTCCGTGATATTGGCTATGCTAAAGAAAGCAGTATCGTTGGTTGCTTTTTGCTGAAATGGATACGGACAGGCCAGATAGAGATCGTCAGTGCCTCCGATGGTATTTCTGGCAACCGCGAGAAGACCGCCATTCAGCTCTACGCTGCAGAGCCTGATCTGCCATTGCTTGAGGCAAAGGTGTACCGCATGATTACCACCGCATCAGGGCGGGATGGGGTTGTACGGAATAAGGATTTCAGAAGATGGGCGAAAAAAAACTATGGTGATATAATACGTTGGTTGAAAGCGTATTATGACTATAACAAAGATGAATTAGTCCGCATGGGTGTTTATGAGGTGGTTCATGACAAGCGCATGTTTGGGCGAGGGAGCGTGACCTTTTTCCATGACACGCCAATAACACAGGACATTACATTGAAAGCGCTTGGTTTTAGAAGGTACCTTGTTGATTTTGCCAGCTTTAACGAGCACGAGGCGCAAAAGGTGGAACTGTGGGGCCAATACCTCGCTTTCGCTCAGCTTTTCGGCATTGCAAATCGTGTGGCGGCGCAATTCAAAGACTTGTACCCGAGCAGGTTCGTTCAGAATAATTTGGAATATGACGATAATTTCATGGCAGCCGCAGCGATTTCCCACTCTTTCTCAAATTCTATGCAGCAGGGATTCAATTTGGCGAGAATTGCATCAGTCGGTGGTTGGGATGGCGACTCCGGTAGTGGCGGCGGTTCGTCAGGCGGTGGCGCGCAGGAGGGCGTTAAAGGGTTTTCAAACATGACAAAAGCAAAATACATAATTCAAAAAATACTGGCTATCGGCCTGGCGCTGGGGCTATTGGCCGCGTACTCCTTGCTTGCGCCTGATAAGGGATTGCCCGACCTAGCCGTCGGCACCTGGGTAGGCAATGGCGCAAACCCCGGTGACGGCCACCGCA
>JGI24705J35276_12237842_pt1 | contig 13483 bp, 16 predicted proteins | sample TergutNt197P4_FD_35276 | JGI IMG/M metagenome (IMG submission 35276)
GAGCCGTCGTCGGTATCGCCGATATACATGCCCGGCCGCTTGCGCACGGCGTCGAGGCCCTTGAGCACACGGATCGATTCCGCGCCGTAATTGCTCACATTGGAGGGCTCATTTTCGGCACGCGGCAGCCGAGCAGGTTCTGTCATTGAGAGGCCTTCGAGGATGTCCTGGAGTCAGCGGCGCAAGGTGCTGATATCGGCTATTTGTGCCATGAAAGAAAGGCCGCGCCTAGCGCAAAGTATCTTCCTGCAACCCTTTGATGAAATAGCCATTTTTGGCTGCATTTCAAGGCGCCGGAAGGTGAATTTTGGGCGCTGCAAAAAGGCCGATTCGGACCCCCGTCCTTGATCCCCATGGGGCTTCATTTTTCGGGACAGGATGGGTCGATTCTGCCCCTCCTGATGAGGTCCGGCGTGATGATGGTGGGGCTCAGTTTCCAGGATGCGCATGCAAGACCTGCGGCCACTGGAGCCGTGGTCTCGTGGCTGGTTCATTCAATCAAAGCGGCTGCGTGTTCGACGAGCAGTGCTGTGCCATTCTCCAGTGTCAATGCTGTGCTTTGAGGTCGCCAGCCCTGTTTGAGGGCGAGACGGATCAAGATGGCGGCCCATCTGGGTGTATGCAGGTTGACCTCCAAGGATACCGAATCATCACCCAGTAGCTGAGGGGTGCCATGGCGAAGCCCGCTGCCGCCGTAGAAACTCCCCCACGTGATGAAGCGGATGCGTACACGGCTCCTTCTGTAACCTTCAGCAAAAGCCACGAATTGATCGCTGTACAGGTAAGACAAACGTGGACCGGGCACCGGTGGCTCCGGCTGCTGGATGTGACCGGAACTGACTGCCCAGAGGTACGGCGCACCATCAACGATGATTTTTCGAAGTTTTTTCTTGCCCATGCTGGAAGGATCCATTCCTGACTTCAGTACAGTCATGCGAGTAACTGATCAGGTTCAACGGCTTGCGCTCGCGGGACGGCGCAGAATACGGCCGCTCTCGACATCGAAAATCTCGCTGGACGGGCCGATCTCCGCAAAGGCTGCGGGATCGGCGCCGGTCAACCAGACCTGCGCTCCGAGCTTTGCAAGCTCGCCGAACAAGGCGTTGCGCCTGACGGGATCGAGATGCGCGACCACCTCATCGAGCAGCAGAAGGGGTGCGATGCCCGTCATCTCCGCAACGAGCGTGGCGTGTGCCAACACGAGCCCGATCAGAAGCGCCTTTTGCTCGCCGGTCGAAGCATCGCGCGCCAGCATGTTTTTCGGTGCGTAGATGACCTGCAGATCGGTGAGATGCGGCCCGTCCGTGGTGCGGCCGGCGATTGCATCGCGTGCCCGGTTGTCGCGCAGGATCTGGCGATAGCGATCTTCCACGGACGTGGCCGGCTCCGAGAGGAGCGCGTTCTCCATCCAGCCGTGGAGCGCGATCCGCGCCGATGGGAAGGCGGAAGCCTGGCCGCGGGCATCGAGCATCTCGCCCAGCCGGGCGGCAGTCTGACCACGGCTCGCCGCGACCGCTACCGCGAGCTCGGCGGTTTCGCGTTCGATGGCATCACACCATTGGTCATCGTAGTTGCGCGTCTCCAACAGCCGGTTCCGGGAGCGCAGGGAGCGGTCAAGCGCCGAAACGCGACTGGAATGCCCGCCATCGATTGCGAGCACGAGGCGGTCGAAGAAGCGTCGCCGCTCCGAGGCGGCACCCAGGAACAATCCATCCATTGTGGGTGTCAGCCACACCATACGGATGTGGTCGCCGAAGGCTGTGGCAGACGTCACCGGTTCGCGGTCAATGCGACAGCGTCGGCCGGGAGAGGGATTGTCGGCGCGCGGCGCATCGATTCCGGTGCCGAGTGTCGCCAACCCCAGAGCACCTTCAACCTGCGCCGACACCGCCCAGGAGCCGTCTGCCTGATTGTCGGCGACATCCTCCAGGGTAGCGCGCCGCAGGCCACGGCCCGGCGAGAGAAAGGAGATTGCCTCCAGGCAATTGGTCTTGCCGGCGCCATTGGGCCCGACCAGCGCCACCATGTCGGCCCGCGTCTCGATCCCCGCCGCCCCATAATTACGAAAATGCGTCAACGTCAGGCGATAAATGCGGGAGGGAGTCATGCTGGCTCGTCATCAGTCCGCGTTGTTACCTCTCCCCTTGTGGGAGAGTGGCGCCTCACGAAGTGAGGCGACGGTGAGGGGTTCTCACCGCGCGCCGAGCTCTGCAAGCAAGAATGTCCTCCAGCACCGCGGAAGGCCGCTGTAGCACATCAGTCTCTACACCCGCATCGGCATCAAGACGTACAGCGCGCTCCTGTCGTCGCGGTCCTGCACCAGGGTGGGTGAGCCGGGGTCGGCGAGCTTCAACGACGCGACCTCGCCCTCGATCTGCCCCGCGATGTCGAGCAGATAGCGCGAGTTGAAGCCGATATCGAGCGCGTTGGAGGCGTATTCGACCTCAAGCTCCTCTGTCGCGCTGCCGGAATCCGGATTGGTTACCGACAGCACCAGCTTGCCTGACGACAGCGACAGTTTGACCGCGCGGCCACGCTCGCTGGAAATCGTCGAGACGCGATCCACCGCTGCCTCAAAATCCTTCTTGTCGACGATCAGTTCTTTGTCGTTGTTTTGCGGGATCACGCGGCCGTAATCCGGGAAGGTGCCATCGATCAGCTTCGAGGTCAGCACCACATCGCCAATGGTGAAGCGAATCTTGGCCTGCGACAACTCGATTGATATTTCCCCCTCGCCGTCCTCGATCAGACGCTGGACCTCGCTGACTGTTTTGCGTGGCACGATCACGCCAGGCATGCCCGCGGCCCCTTTGGGCTGAACCAGGTCGATCTGGGCGAGACGGTGTCCGTCGGTGGCTACGCCGCGCAGGGTTGCAGCCACCACGCCGTCCTTGGCGCTGTCTGCGGCATGCAGATAAATGCCGTTGAGATAGTAGCGCGTTTCCTCGGTTGAGATCGCAAACTGGGTGCGGTCGATCAGCCGTTTCACGTCCTTGGCAGCAAGCGTGAAGGAGTGCGTCATGTCGCCAGCGGCGAGATCAGGAAAATCGTTCTCGGGCAGCGTCTGCAGTGTAAAGCGCGAACGGCCGGCGCGGATCGCCAGGATCGAACGATCGCTGTCGCCCTCAAGCACGATCTGCGAGCCGTCGGGCAATTTCCGCACGATGTCATAAAACATGTGGGCTGGCACCGTTGTCGCCCCGGCAGTTGTGGTTTCGGCGGCGAGCGTCTCGGTCACCTCGAGATCGAGGTCGGTCGCCTTCAGCGACAACTTCGCGTTCTCGGCGCGGATCAACACGTTGCCGAGGATCGGAATCGTGTTGCGGCGCTCGACCACGCGGTGGACATGGCCCAACGATTTCAGGAGTTGCGCGCGTTCGACCGTAACCTTCATTGCACTACCCGCCCGATCCCCATGTGAGCGACGCCGGGCGGCCAAGAAGGCGCCGCGGCAGCGAGAAATCCCGGAAGCCGGATCAACCGGCAGATATGACCAACCTCCAGGGGCGCGCAAGGTGACGCGGATGGGCTCCAGATTCAAGGCTTGTTCGAGCCTTGGGGCGCAGTTCCCCACGACTTACGGGCAAAACCCATCAATTGGCCGCCCAGAGTGCCAGACAGGCACCCCCACGCGTCTCTCGCAGGTGGCACGGATCGTAATCGTACGGGTCTAGCCTTGCCGGTCCTTGCCGTTTGCGTCCTTGTCGTTTGTGTCTTGGCGCCTATTCCTGAAGCTGGCGCTTCAACGATTCCACTTCCTCTGATAGCGCCGTGTCCTTGGCAACCAGCGCCTCGATCTTGCGCACCGCGTGCAGAACCGTGGTGTGGTCTCGTCCGCCAAAGCGGCGGCCGATCTCGGGCAGTGAGCGGAGAGTGAGTGTCTTCGCCAGATACATCGCCACTTGCCGCGGGCGAACCACGTTCGCCGTGCGGCGCGAGGACAGCAGATCGGAGCGGCTCACACTATACTGGCGCGCCACCACGCGCTGAATATCCTCGATCTTGATGCGCTTGGGTTCCTGCGGCCTGATCAGGTCGCGCACCTCGCGCTCGGCCATTTCCAGTGTCACCGGCTGATGGTTGAGTTTGGAATGGGCGAGCAGCCGATTGATCGCGCCTTCGAGATCGCGCCCGTTATGGGTGATGGTGCGCGCAAGGTAGCTCAGCACATCATCGGGCACATCGAAGCTTGCATGATGGACGCGGGCGGCGGCGACTCTCGACCTGAGAATGCCAAGCCGCAGTTCCTCACCGAGCGATCCCATCTCAACGACGAGGCCGCCAGCGAGCCGCGAACGCACACGATCATCAAGGCTTTCGAGATCAGACGGCGCACGGTCGGCGGCGATCACAACCTGGCGGCCCGCATCGATCAGCGCATTCAGCGTGTGGCAGAACTCCGCCTGTGTCGATTTGCCCTGGAGGAACTGCAGGTCGTCGATGACAAGCACATCAATGCCGCGCAGCGCTTCCTTGAAGGCCAGCGCCGTCTGCGTCTTCAGTGCGGCGACGAAGCCGTACATGAATTTCTCCGCCGTGAGATAAAGCACCTTGCGCTCACTGCCTGAATTGCCGGCCCAGGTGACCGCCTGCAGAAGATGCGTTTTGCCGAGGCCAACCCCGGCATGGATGTAAAGCGGATTGAACATCACGGGATCGCCGTGGCGTCCCTCGGCGACCTGACGCGCAGCGGCGTGGGCCAGCGTGTTGGAACGGCCGACAACAAAGCTTGAAAAGGTCAGACGCGGATCGAGCGGCGAGCCGCCGAGCGCGTCGTGATTGGCGGAGGCCGGCACTGTGGCAGTTGAGCGCAGCTCGGGCGCTGGCCGCCCATTGTTGTGACGCGCCTCGACTGGCGCGGGCGCTTCCCGAGCCGGAACAGCGGGGCGCACCGCCGATCGGACCGTGAGATCAATACGATGCACTTCCGGCATTTCGGCCTGCCAGCAGGACAATACGCGTTCGGCGTAGTGGGCCTGAATCCAGCTCTTCAGAAAGCGCGTCGGGACCGAAAGCCGCACGCTTTCATCGTGCACGCCCTCAAGATCCATGCGGGCAAACCAGCTTGTGTAAATATCCTCGCCTACGCTTGAGCGCAGCCGACCCTTCACGCGTGACCAGCGATCCTGTTCCGATGTCATCGTACGAAAACACTTTATGCTTAAAGATTAGTTGCCTTGTGAATGCTGCGCGATTTCTCGCGCCAGCGCGACCTCTGGCGAACGAGCCATCATGAAGACACAAGCCAACCCTCCGGCGGAATCGCCGTCAGGCAGATCAGGTCTTAAAGATGGCGAATCCGCGAGGTCAGCGCGTACTCAGCGCCCCCGGGTGCATCAAAGGCTGAAGGTTGGAAGGATCCAAGACAGTATCGTTAGAGAAAAGATACTGGGCTAATACCGCGTTAAGTTCGTTACACATGTTGACTCCCCATCCTACCGTGATTGCTCACGGCAAGTCGTGCGATTGAACGGTGGGGCGGAGCTCGTTTCCGCCGGCAACGTTCAGTCAGTCTGTTCTGCTTGTTCGCGGGCTTAGCCCTTCTGCATGTCGGAAAGCCTATCAGTGTTCCTCACTTGCGTCTGACGCAAACGGGATACCAATGCCTCCCCCTGAGGCACCTGGAAACAACACAGCGATTTCCAGATTGCTGATAGGTCTTGATCCGACAACTTCGAGAGCGCCGCCCACGTGCACACCGCCGCCGATCTACACGTTCGCCCCGTTTCCAAAACCGCGCTGGTCTCAAGATCGTAGGCGCCACGAACGGCATAACAAATACACGATGCGCCAAGACTGGCAATGCGCTTGATTGTCGCTTGATGCACCCAAGACCATATCCGCGTTGGCGTCGACCGCGCGGTTGGATGGCAACCGAAAGCAAGTTTTTGAATCAGCGTGCAGAATCGAAAGCGGTGCTTGCGCTGTCATAATTCTCGAAGGACGATAAAAAAAATTTGCAGGCTCTTCAGGCCGATGCCGCGTGGACGGATTTTTCAGATGCTTGTCGTCGCTATATCCATAAGTGATTATCGAGACGTGATTTTTCGGGGCGCGTTTTGCAGGGTAACCCCCCGAGCCTCGTCGCGTGGGTTTTGACACCGGAGTGGTGCGGCGAGGCCACAGGCAAGTGGAATTGTTGATCGAGCAAAATCAAAACCGAGTGCTCAACCTGCGTTCCTCAATGGATGGAGTGCGAATGCATCCAAAGAAAAAGCCCGGTCAGTGCCGGGCTTCTTAAGCGTTCGATTTCCGATCAATTCATTTACCAAGTTTGGCAATCTGATGAGCAAGTCGCGAGACTTTCCGGCTCGCATTATTCCTATGAACGATGCCAAGCTGTGCTGCGCGCATCAGCGCAGGCTCGGCGAGCGCCATCGCTTTCAGCGCAGCGTCGCGATCGCCGGTGTCGATCGCTTCTTCAACCTGGCGAACTGTGCCGCGCATCTGCGTGCGGCGCGACTTGTTCACAATGGTGCGGCGGGCAATCTTGCGCGTCGCTTTCTTGGCGGAAGTGGTGTTGGCCATAGTCTCAAATATCCTCTGCGGTGACCGGTCGCTCTGGGTCGGGTTGGCGCCGGATGCTTGTCCGCGTTAATCGACGCTCAATCTTGGGTGTTCGGGTCTCAGGGTGTTCGATGCAAGGCAGTTCCCGGAACAGGCGCGACAGCGTTGCGGCTATCGTCTGGCGTTGTTCAAAGAACAGCGACGGCGGGATTGCCCCCACCGCCATTTGGCGCTCTTATAGAGGTGGCCCGTGGCACCGTCAACGCCTCCAAAGCCCGACAGACGGGCCCCCTGGTGACTACGATGGTCGTAACCTACTGATGAGGTTGATTTTCCACTCCAGCCCGGCATCGGAGGACGTTTCGAACCTTCGCAGCCGAGCGGCGACATAAGGTGATGCATGATCCGCGGCTTTCTTCGACTTATTGGGCTGTTGCTGCTGGGCGGCGGTTTCGTCTTCCTGGTCTATGACGGGGCTCGCTGGGTTGCCGATCAGACCCTCCACTTTACCCAATTCGGTCAATTCTGGATCGATGTCCACCAAACCAGCGAGGAGGCCTTCCACGCTTGGGTCAAGGCCAAGGCACCGTGGCTCTGGACCACGACCGTCCAGCCGTTCCTGGACCAGCCAGTGTTCGCCGTGCTCGGCATCCTGGGCATCGTCCTGATGATCGTGTTCCGGCCTCGGAAGCCTTTGATTGGCTATACGCGCAACTGATCCGCAAAAGCGGAACCGGGTAAGCCCTATATTATTGTACCGTGATCCTGCTTCCCAAGTACGTTGACTGGACGGGCTTGCGGAAGGGTTGGGCGTGGGAGAGTGATCATGATGTTCATGCGCAAGACCACCGCTTTGCCGAGTGCAGCAGAGGCGCTGCCGGGCCGCGCGCAACCGATTCCAACTGCTGCCACTCATTTCGTCAACGGCGAGAAACTCAAGCCGCCTTATCCCGCCGGGCTGGAGCAGGCCGTGTTCGGGCTTGGTTGTTTCTGGGGCGCCGAGCGCAAGTTCTGGGAGCTTGGCGACGGAATCCATGTGACCGCCGTCGGCTATGCCGGAGGACACACGCCGAATCCGACGTATGAAGAGGTCTGCTCGGGTCGCACCGGCCACACCGAAGTGGTCCTGGTGGTGTTCGATCCAAACAGGGTCTCCTACGATCGGCTGTTGAAAGTCTTCTGGGAGAGCCACAACCCGACGCAGGGCATGCGCCAGGGCCATGACGCCGGTACGCAATACCGAAGTGCGATCTACACTAACAACGATGCACAGCGCCAGGCGGCCGAAGCTTCCAAGGCGCTGTATCAGAAAGCACTCGCGGAAGAGGGGCTTGGTGCGATCACCACCGAGATTGTGCCGGTCGGCGAGTTCTATTTTGCCGAAGACTATCATCAGCAGTATCTGGCCAAGAACCCGGCCGGCTACTGTGGCCTTGGTGGCACCGGTGTGTCGTGTCCGATCGGCACAGGCGTCAGCGCCTGAAACCAGGCGCTGCCATTCCCTGGGGGCGCTTGCGCCGGCAGGGTGCGGGAAACACTTTGTTAACCATGAATGATGCAAGACTGGATGCGTCCAAATCCAACGGATGACTCCAGTGCGGGTTGTGCGCGCATTTCGATTGCCGGTCATTGCCGCAGCCAGCGCACTCGCGCTGGTAGGCTGTATGCGGACGACCAGCCCAGTGGCTGTCGCGCAGCCTCGCGCTGATCTCGACGCGATGGCCTATGGCCAGCCCTACAGTCGTCCGCGACCAGTTGCTGCCAATAACGGCGGTGGCGCCATCGCCGCCCTGCGCAACTCCCTAGTCGCCGCGCCTGTGCCTGTGGCCTATGCCGGGTCAAACGTTGTCCGCGGACCGGTGCTGAATGACGCATCCTATCGCCTCGATGCCGGCGACCGGCTCCGCGTTGTGGTCTATGGCCAGGAAGGTCTCACCAATACTTACGGAATCGATGCCGGAGGTTCGATTACCATGCCGCTGATTGGTGCGGTGCCGGCGCGTGGCCGTACGACTGCGGAATTGGCGACCGCGATTTCGGCGAAGTTGCGAAACGGCTTTATTCGCGAGCCGTCGGTGGCGGTTGAGATCGAGGCTTATCGGCCCTTCTTCATTCTCGGTGAGGTGTCAGCCCCCGGACAATATCCGTATGTGCCGAACATGACGGTCGAAAGTGCTGTCGCCATCGCTGGCGGCTTCTCGCCGCGCGCGCAGCGCGACTCCGTCACGCTGACCCACAGCGATCAAGCGGGAGCGACGCGTATCGTGGTGCCGCTCGGTACCGCCGTCGGGCCCGGCGACACCGTCTATGTGGGCGAGCGCTGGTTTTGACGAAGAAGACTTCGTCGCCCATCAAAGCGTGATCCGCGCCTGACATCCGATGCGCATCACGGGGACCCGCGGCTTCACTTCATATGTTTGGCGAAGAACGCCATGCTGCGCGGCCAGGCGATGTCGGCGCTGGCCTTGTCGTAGCTTGCGCGCGCGTCGCAATTGAAGCCGTGTTGGGCGCCTGGATAGATGAACACTTCCACGTCCGGCCGCTTGGCCTTGATGGTCTCGACATCGCTCAGCGGAATGCTGGTGTCCTTCTCGCCAAAATGCAGTTGCGTCCGTACTTTCGGTTTCTCGTCGGCGACGCGGGCAATGGCGCTGCCATAGAAGCCCACAGCGGCCGACAGGCCGGAGAGCCTCGCCGCGGCGAAATAGGCGATGCTGCCGCCGAGGCAGAAGCCGACGATGCCGACCGGGCCGATCGTCTTCACGGCGTCGATCGCGGCCTGCGTGTCGCGCAGCATCGCCGCCCAGTCGGGGTTGGCAATGAACTTACGCGCCTCCGCGACGTCCTCTGGTGAGTAGCCACAATGGAAGTCAGGCTCGATGCGATCGAAGATCGATGGCGCGACGGCGACATAACCTTCCTTGGCCAGACGGTCGCAGATCGAGCGGATGTGATGATTGACGCCAAAAATCTCCTGGATCACCACGACCGCCCCTTTTGGCGCGCCGTTGGGGTCAGCGCGATAGGCGCCGAGTTGAAATTGGTCGGAGGCGGTCAGCTTGATGTCTTTTCCCATGGGCCATCCATTCGTTGCTGGTTGCTGATTTCAGCGTGCTCCCGCAAAAGTGGAAACAGGACTTTGCGCTCAGCCCGAGAGCGCGTCTAGTCCCACATCCAGTTCTCGCCGTAATCCTCTTTCCAGCCGGTCAGCCGTCCTTGGCGGAATTGCAGGAACAGCCGATGGTGATGCGGCACCAATTCGCTGCCGCCAATATCTCGCAAGGCGAGATACGTCTCGTTTCCGGGACGTCCCCCCACATAATTCAGTGGTTGTCCTAATGCCCGTGTCGCGGCTTCGATATCCATTCCGAAGGCGAGCGGGGTATTGTTCGACAAAGTCGCGACGAAAGGACGGCGCGGTGACGGCATCTCAAGCTGTCCGGCATGCGTCAGGTCAGACGCGAGAAGCGCCACCATTGTGCTGATCATTAACGTCGCGTGCCTCATTGCAGCATCCTTTCCGCGCCGGCTCTGAGTGACAGGTTCTCAAGGAAAAAGACCGCAACGTCAACAAAGGTCTGTACCTGCCGAGGCGGGTTTCGGAGGGCGCAGGAGCGCAAAGCGTCCCCCGGCCGGTCTGACGGTTGCGAAGCGCTCGCGAGCTCTTATGATACCTTGAGGTTTACGGCAGGAGTACCGGATCACGATGGCATGTCGCGGAGTGTTTTTTGCAATTACGCAAGACGAGGCGGACGCGCTGCTCGCAGCAAATGATGATGAAAGTGTCATGGCGGTTATAGAGGCCATTGAGGAAGCATGGGACGAAGACAATTTGGTCGAATGCGACAAGGCCTGGGATGCGATGCATCGCTGCCTCACAGATGGCCGGCTGGAATATGGCAACGGCCCCGATCCGCTGAATCATTGCGTTCTCGGGCCGCAGCAATTGCATCAGGACGACTCCTACATCGTTTCGTTCGTACCAGCGGAAAAGGTCCGGGAGGTGGCACCCGCGCTTAAAGGTGTCACTGAAGAGTGGTTTCGGAACCAGTATCGTACGATCGTCCCAAAGGACTATGCGCCCGAGTATGGCGAGGAGGATCTGGACTACACCTGGGGTTGGTTCGAGGGCGTACAGGAGCTCTATGCGAAGGCGGCGGAGCGAGGACGCGCTGTCATTTTCACCGTAGATCAGTGAGGGGCCCCAGAGGCCTTGTCGTGCCTTTTTGTTAGTCTATCTTTCATCCGCGTGGATTGGTTGAATTCTGTCGGGACTTTGCGCTTGAACGCACAGGAGTATCCCATGCAACCGCACAAGATCGTATCGCGTGAAGAATGGATCGTAGCTCGCAAGGCCCACATGGTGCATGAGAAGCACCTGACCCACGCCCGCGAGCGGGTGAACGAGGAGCGCCGCCAGCTTCCCTGGGTCAAGGTCGATAAGAATTATGTCTTCGACGGTCCGAACGGCAAGGTCACACTCGCCGATCTCTTCAAGGGCCGCCCGCAACTCGTGGTGCAGCATGTCATGTTTGCGCCCGATTGGGATGCGGCGTGCAAGAGCTGCTCGTTCTGGGCCGACGGTTTCGAACGAATGGTGCCGCATCTTGCCGCGCGCGACACGGCGATGGTCGCGGTTTCGCGCGCGCCGATCGCGAAGCTTGAAGCCTTCAAGAAGCGGATGGGCTGGACCTTCGACTGGGTCTCCTCGGGCAACAATGACTTCAACCATGATTACGAAGTCACGTTTACGCGCGAGGAGATCGACAAGGGCGAGGCGAAATACAACTACGGCACCTCGCCGTCCTACGGAGAGGAGTTGCCCGGCATCAGCGTGTTCTATCGCGACGAGGAAGGACGCATCTTCCATACCTATTCCTGCTACGCGCGCGGCCTCGACATGATGAATGCGGCCTATCACTACCTCGATCTCACCCCGCTCGGCCGTCATGAGGATGGCCTGCCCTATCCAATGGATTGGGTGCGGCTGCGCGATCAGTATTAGTCGGCCCGACAAGGCAACGGGCTGACGAGATTGGGCGTGCTCCACGATCCTTGTTCGTTGGCTCCTTGCTGCCATCAGCAAGGTGTCGCCTGCAGTTGCTGGACATGACGCGCACGATTGACCGGCGCTTCGCGGGTGAGTGCCTTTGACGTGGCCGACGCATCCGTCGATCACGTGATGATCAGTCACGATTTGCCCGTTAACACGCCCGCAGAACCAAAGGCCTTCAGCATCATCCCCCACAGAACGTCGATCCAAGCCGGCATCCCTCTACGCCCGAATTCCGAGACTGCGGCGGTTGTTTGGCCATCGACGGTAGATATTTCTCCGGCTTGTGGCTGACGGCGCTTGCACTTGCTTTGCGATGCGGTATGCTTTGCAATGCAAAGTTAATGCTTTTGCCTTATCGAGGAAGGCAGTGAAACGAGGCTAAGGAACGGATGCGCGATCTCGACAAGGCCCTGGCCGATATTGTGGCCATCCGCAGCCAGATAGCTGCGGGGACCGCCTTTCGCGGATACGGCTCGGCCACCATGGCGGCGACCGGTGGGATCGCGCTGTTCACCGCGTTCCTGCAATTCTGGTGGCTCGCTGATCCAACCGGCCGGCCTCTGACCTTCTTCCTCGGTTGGACCGCGGCTGCGGCGCTCTCCTGCCTCATGATCTGGATCGAGATGCGGGCGCGCTCGCGCCGGCATCATTCGGGGTTCGCCGACGCCATGATCCATCAGGCGATGGAGCAGTTTCTGCCCGCTGGCATCGCTGGCGCACTGCTTGCGGTGGTAATTTGGAAGTTCGCGGCAGAGGCACTCTGGCTGGTGCCGGGCTTGTGGCAAATTCTGGTTTCGCTCGGCATTTTCGCCTCCGTCCGTTCGTTGCCGCGCAGTGTCGCGCTGGCGGGCGCCTGGTATTTCGTTTCGGGCTTCGTCGTCGTTGTGCTGGCGAGCCAGAACCACATGCTTTCGCCCTGGACCATGGGCCTGCCCTTCGCGATCGGGCAGTTGCTGATGGCGGGCATTCTTTATTTCGCATCAGAGGATCATGATGTCGAAGACTGACACCGCGCCGTTCTCCTATGAGGGCCTCGACCGCATCATCCACGAGAAGGCAAGACTCGGGCTCTTGACGTCCCTGATGACGCATCCCAAGGGATTGGCGTTTGCCGATCTCAAGCAGCTCTGTGGATTGACTGACGGCAATCTCAGCCGCCATCTGCAGGTGTTGCAGGAAGCAGGTTTGGTCGATGTCACCAAGGGCTATGAAGGCAACCGTCCGCATACAACCTGTCGCCTGACAAAGGCTGGCCGCAAGCGTTTTCTCGATTATCTCGCCGTGCTGGAGCAGCTGGTGCTTGATGCCGCGAAGGCCGCAGGCCGCGAGACGCCGTCGCTCGGACGACTTGGCATCCTGCCGACCTGATCACCCCCCTTTTTTGACCGGAGACTTTGCAATGCAAAGTGAAATCGCACCTCACGTCGCAGCTCAGCTGGCGCCTCATCTGAACGAGAAGCTCCATGTCGGCATCATCATGGACGGCAACGGTCGATGGGCCACCCGGCGCGGCCTGTCGCGCTTACGCGGCCATGAGGCCGGAGTCGAGGCGATCCGGCGCATCGTCGAAGTCGCGCCCAAGCACGGCATCGGCACACTGACACTCTATGCGTTTTCGACCGACAATTGGCGCCGGCCGAAGACTGAAGTCGCGGCTTTGATGGGGCTGCTTCGCTTCTATCTCGCCAACGAAGTGCGGAGCCTGGTGCGCAACGGGGTGCGGCTCTCCGTCATTGGTCGCCGCGATCGTCTGCCCGACGGTATCGCAACGGAAATCGCCCGCGCCGAGCAGGCGACCGCCGATGGTGATGTGCTGCATTTGCGCATCGCCGTCGACTATTCCGCGCGTGACGCAATCCTCAATGCCGCCGCCAAAGCGGCCGCGCTCACGAGCCTTACGCGCGAAGCGTTCTCGCAGCT
>JGI24705J35276_12237841_pt1 | contig 13473 bp, 11 predicted proteins | sample TergutNt197P4_FD_35276 | JGI IMG/M metagenome (IMG submission 35276)
CCCGTCGCACCTGCCGCACCGGGGGCGCCCGTGTCGCCCGTCGCGCCGACGGCACCGGGGGTGCCCGTCGCACCTGCCGCACCGGGGGCACCCGTGTCGCCCGTCGCACCAACGGCACCGGGGGTGCCCGTCGCACCTGCCGCACCGGGGGCACCCGTGTCGCCCGTCGCACCAACGGCGCCGGGGGTGCCCGTCGCACCTGCCGCACCCGTCGCGCCGACGGCACCGGTCGCGCCTGGCGGGGCTATATCCTCGATGGGGAGCTCGCCGGCATTATTAAAAGTATTGCCATTGTTGCTAGGATCGCCAGGACCATTGGGGGGCTGAACGGTAAAAAGAAAACCACCAGTGTCTGGAACAAGTGTACCAAATGTGGCGCCAGTACTACTTATAATAGAGTAGTCATGATCGGCGCTTGGAATATCTACAGTAACGGAAAAGGCAGGAAACAGGCCGCCATCGGACTCGGATTGGAGCTGAAAGCTCCCCACGATAGTATTCTCCCCAACAGAATTATCCACAAGGTAAAACGTGTTAACAACGCCAATGCCCATCTCTGGCGTGGTCCCCGTCAATGTCAATGCCCCAGCCGCCGCCACCGGAAGCACTCCGGGGTAACTTGCCAGCCCATCTGAGTTCAGTGGCGGCAATGGCGTGGACGCGCTCGCGCGTGCTGATATCTCCCAGGCGCCGCCCAGCGCTGCCGCCCCGATAAGCGACGCAGACGCGCAGACGTCCGCGCCCACGGCCTTACTCAGTGCTGCTATGAAAGCTTCGCCCGCATCCCCCGATGCCGTCTCGCAGCTCCACAGTCGCAGTTCGCCATCTGTAGCAAGCGCACTGCCGATTGCAGCGAGATCATGAGCCACCTCTTTCAGCGTGTCGGCTGCCCACTCTCCTGCCGCGAACTTGACCCGGCCCGGTTCGCCATGGGCGATAATGTGTACGGCTTCAAGGCCGGCATGTCCTTCCAGCGCCGCTGCGATCTGACGCGTCGCGGGCCGCGCTGCACTGAGCACGATGGCATGAACCTGAGGTCGCAAGTTTCCCAGAATAGTCCCGAGATCGGAAACTGATGAGTCGACGAACAGAATTTCTGATGGGCGGGTCATTATCTCAGTTCCTCTCTCCAGTCCGGCTTTGGTTAGAGTGAATGCCCGGCTTAGGCGTCAGCGACTCCAAGACAGCCAAGCAAGTGCGATAATCATTCCGCTGGTCCGATCGCCCCGCTATGAGTCAGACCACTAGAGGAATTGTGTACGCTCAGAAAACTCGACGCGTGAAATGCGCCGTCTTTGAAGGTGCCGATCGCGAACGAAGCACTGGGCTTCGACACCCTCAAAGTCAGTGAGACTGAAGTCTTCCGTTCAACAGAGTCGGGAAGCGAGACCGCGCCGACTATGGTGTTGGTGGTCATGTCTGCAACGAAATATGTGACATTTGTGGTAGTCTTCGCTTCGGGCAAAATGCCTGTAATCGTAACTTCATGAGCAGCAAGAACACCCGAGTAGCTGGCGATTCCCGCTTCTGTCAGCGGCGATCGTGCCCGTGTTGCAGCCATTTTGCTCATCATGGTGAGAACCTCATTTGGGGACCCAAAGCTGCGCTTGATCAACCAGCCATTCATGATCGCCTCCCTCACGCGGCCGTTGCCGATGACAACGGCGCGGCCTCCGAGCGCGGCAGGCGCTCGAGTTCCAACCGCGCCTCCATCACCCCCGCCGCTTGCGCGGCCACCAACAAACGTTGCGCTTCCACCAGGTCAGTCGAGCTGGCCTGCCCGTGCGCCAGATGCCGCGCGAGCATCAGCTGGGCGTATGGATGTCCACGCTCTGCCGCCTGCCGAAACCATTGCTGAGCAGAAGCGCGATCATCGCCATTACCGCCAGCAAGCACGCCCAAGGCGAACATGGCCCCGGCATGTCCTTGCGCCGCGGCCTTCGCAAACAGGTCGCGGGCGGTGCCCTGGTCACGCGGACCGCCGCGGGCGTTCAGCATCATTTCGCCCAGCATCACCTGTGCTTCGGCAATTCCGTTCTCCGCTGCGCGCCCGAGCCAGATGCGCGCGGCAGCCAGATCGGCCTCAAGCCCGCGTCCCTCTGTCAGCATGCGCCCGTACCAGTACTGCGCCACCGGCAAACTCTCGGCCGCGCGCCGAATCCATTCCGCGGCCTTGCGCTCGTCGGGTTCGACGCCGAGGCCCTCCGTCAGGCAAACAGCAAGATTGAACGCGGCGACCGGATCGCCCGTGTTCGCGCTACGCTCGAACCAGTCGCCGACCTTGAGCAGATCGGATGCGCCGCCACCGGACAACACGAGATTGCCAAGCTCCGCCTGGGCCGGCCGGTCACCCATATCAGCAGCGCGCTGCAGCCACTCGGTTGCCGCTGCCGGATCGGGAGCGCCCAACGCGCCGGCGGCATGGAGCTGACTCAGCATACGCGCAGCCGCCGCGTGCCCTTGCTCAGTCGCTCGCTGCAACCAGATTGCGGCCTCGGCGTAATCAGGTGGCCGCTCACCGCCATGGGCGCAGAGATGTCCCATCAGTGCCGCAGCCTCGACGTCGCCGGCCTGCGCCGCTCGACGCAGCCAGGATTCAGCCTCGGCGATGTCGCGTTCGACGCTGAGCCCGTGGAGCAAGGCAAGGCCCCAGCGCAGCTGTCCCTCACGCACGCCCTTCTCCGCGGCGCGGTGATAAAGCGATGCCGCGGCCACGAGATCGCGATCGACGAGTTCAGTCAGTACACCGAGCAGATAGATGGCGGTGCCAAGGTCGGCCTCAGCCGCCTTGCGAATCTCAACGGCAGCCTCACGCAGCGCGGCTTCGCCGCCTCCTTTACGGAGGAGCGCCAATCCCAATCCAAGCGAGCCCTGCACACAACCAGCCGCAGCGGAGCGGCGGTACCATTCCTCTGCCTGTTCGAGGTCGCGCAACGACTCCGGCCCCGAGGTCAGGAGATAGCCAAGCAGTGCCTGCGCCTCGGCGACGCCCTGCTTCGCGGCCCGGCGGGCCCACAGCAACGCCGACTCATAATCCGGCGCGTTATCCTCACTCTTGGAGAACAGGCGGCCGACAGAGTTGGTCTCCTCCGTCGCGTATCCCACGCCGTGCGTGTGCAGCGCTGCCACGAGGAATTGCGCCCGGCCGTGACCGCCTTGCGCAGCGCGTTCGAGCCAGTGCATGGCCTCCGCCCGGCTATGCGGCACCGCGCGGCCCTCGAGATAGCAGCGGCCCAATTGGTAGTGGGCTTCGAGGCAATCAGACTGTGCGGCGCGTGCCAGGTGGCGGAAACCCTTAGGCCCGGCGTTCCTCTCGATCAGCTGAAGACCCAGCCGCAGCCGTGCACGCGTCGAGACTATTGCAGCTACTCGCCAGTGGAATGTCATTGCTCACCTCGCGGCAGTTGGCCGTCAGCGCATCATGGCTCTCGCATTCCCTCGAGGCCGACTGGCAGAATCCGTGCGAACAGGTAGGCTAGAATGTTGCGCTTTCCGGCCTTGACGTCCGCCGTGACCGGCATGCCGGGCTTGAGCTGAAAGCCGCCGGGTACGTCGTGCATGTTGATCTGGTCGATGGCGATTCGCGTCTTGTAGTATGGGGGGACCTGGTAGACGGAGGTGGCGGACGTGGCACGCGGTGCGTCCTCCGATGCGACAAAGCTGTCGGCGCTCAAGGTTCGCACTGTCCCCTCGGCGGTGCCGTATCGCACGTAGGGGAAGGTGTCGAACTTGATGGTGACCTTCTGGCCTTCCCGCACGTAGCCGACATCGGCGCCCGCTATGCGTGCATCGACCTCCAACGGCGATGCCACCGGCACGAGCGTGACGAACTGCTCACCCGACTGCATCACTGAGCCGACTGACACCTTGGCGACAGTCAGCACGATTGCATCCTGCTCGGCGCGCAGCTCGACGAGCTGGTGTCGCAACGAAGCCTTGCGCAGATTTTCGGCGGCATCGTTCAGGCTGCGGCTGCGATCATGCAAGTCCTGATTGACCTGCGCTTTCCACTGCTGCTCGAAACTGTCGCGTTCCGCGATCGTCTGCTTCAGCTCGCGGCCCGCCCGCTCTGCCATACCGCGGGCGTCGCTGAGATTGCGCTCCATTTCGACTCGCTGATCCTGGGCACTGAGACGATTCATCAGGCTGCCAACCTGCAGCCGCTCCAACTCCCTACGCCGCGCCTCCATGTCCGCGGCGATGTCACGCCGTTCCGCCAAGGCCTTTGCGCTGCTCTGGGCGCGGGTCAGCTGCTCCTTCAAGCTATCGATACGCTGGGTAAAGGCCTCGATTTGGGAGCGATACTGGGCGTGCCGCTCGCCATAGATCGCAAGCTGAACCGCGGTGGCCGAATCCGAAGTACTCGGGCGGTAAGGTTGATCGGAAGATTCCGCACTCAGCCGATCCACCTCCGCCTGGAAGCTCTGCACCTGCACCTCGAGCGCGCCAACATCAGCCGCAGAGAATGTCGGATCCAACCGAGCCAGCAGTTGGCCGGCGCGAACGACCTGGCCCTCGCGGACATTGATCGCGCGCACGATGGCCGTCTCCAGCGGCTGGACCACAATGGTCGGCTGCATCGCGACAACCCTGCCCGCGCTTGTGGTTACCACCATATCGATGGGGACAAGTGCCGCGGCTGTGGCGCAAGCGACAACCAGCGAGACCACCGCCCACAGCATGCTGCGTGCAGCGGGCTTCACCGGTGTCGCCATCAACGCGGCGGTCGGCAACTCGAACTCCAGCAGCGGCAACGCCGGGTCTGCCGCTACAGGCAGTTGACGCGTGCTCGCAGGAATTAAATGAAGACGGGACATGTTCACTACTGAGTTGCGGCCACGGGTTTCGGGAGTTGACGCGCACCGTGCGCGTCCATGTGCCGGTTCTGTTGCTGCCAGAGTTGACGGTAGATCGCACAGCGTTCGACGAGCTCGCGATGCGGCCCCATATCCACTGCGCGGCCCTTATCCATGACGAGGATGCGATCGCAATTCACCAGCGACGAAAGGCGGTGGGAGACGATGACCATCGTCCGGCCATCGGCAATACGCATCAGATTCGCGTTCACCAGCGCTTCGCTCTCGGGATCCAAGGCGTTGGTGGCCTCGTCCAAAATCAGGATCCTGGGATCGGTGACCAGCGCCCGCGCAATCGCAAGTCGCTGCCGCTGCCCGCCAGAGAGATTGGCGGACCCTTCCTCGATCAAGGTTTCATATCCGTTGGGGAGACGCTCGATGAATTCCTCAGCGCCAGCAAGACGCGCTGCGCGCACGGCATCTTTCAACGTCAGGCCGGGCCGTCCGGCTATGATGTTGTCCCGCACGGTGCCGCGGAACAGGAAATTGTCCTGCATCACGACGCCCAGGCTTCGACGCAGATGAGTGAGGTTGATCTCTCGCAAATCCGAGCTGTCTATCTTCAGATAGCCGGTGTATTCGCGGTTGATGCCCTGCAACAGCCTGGTCAATGTCGACTTGCCTGATCCGCTGCGGCCGACAACACCGAGCATGGTTCCAGCGCCAACCTCGAAGGTCACGCTCTCTAATGCCGCAGTCTTGGCGCCCGGATACGTGAATGTGACCTGGTCGAAACTGATTGCACCCTCGAGGGTCGGGCGCAGACCTCCGCGTGCTGCGGCTGTCTCGGTCGGATTGTTCAGCACCTGACCGACCTGCCAGACTGAGGAGCGCACGTCCTCTATGTCCTGGATGAACTTGGCCAACCCGACCAGCGGGCTCGCGACCCGTGTGCCCAACATCATGAATGCAATCAGCCCTCCGGCCGAAATACCTGCCATCCCGTCCGGAGCAATCAACACGAGATAGGCGCCAATCAGCAGCACCCCACGATCAATCAGCCGCTCGATCGGCGTAATCAGAGTCTGCGCCAGATTGGCGATCCGGCCCGACTGCAAGCGAGCCTGCCCTGCCTCGGCTACGCGCTCGTCCCATTCGAGCTTGCGGGCATTCTCAATCGTCAGCGCCTTGACGGTGCGTATGCCGTGTATGGTTTCCACGAGCACAGCACCCTTCTTCGTCTCCGCGGCAATCAGCTTGGCCCAGACCCGTCGGATCGCCGGCAGGAAGGCCGTGATGATCAGGGCAATGGCCATCGAGGCAACCAGCACCATCCAGGCAAGGGTGATGCTCAACCAGAACAGAAACGGCACCAGGACGACCAATGTGAAGACATCAAGGAGCGTCGTGACCAGCTTTCCGGTCAGGAAGTCACGGATCTTGAAGATCTGCGAGATGCGGTGGGTAGTCTGTCCGGTGGGCGAGCGTTCAAAGAAGTCGATCGGCAACGACACCAGCCGGCTGAAGACATGCAGGTTGAGCCGCGCATCAAGCCGTGTCGACATCACCTCCACGATCTCTCGCCGCGCATATCCCAGCAGCGTCTCATACCCGGCAGCAAGCGCCAGGATGAGTCCAATGAGCGCCAGCGTCGACATGCTCTTATGCGAGAGCACCCGATCGATGGCGACCATGACCAGAAACGGGGGAAGAATCTGCAGCACGCTGAGCGTGATCGAAGCAGTCAGAATCTCCCGCAGGTTCCGCCGCTCCCCGAGCACAAGCCGCGAAAGCCACCCGATCGTGAACGGCTCTTCGTCTGGCGAGGTGCCGCGAGCGCGGCGCACCAGCAGGACTTCTCCCTTCCAAAGTTGCGCCAGACGCAATTCATCGACTGCAATTGGCGGATCATTCGGAGCACGCGGGTCCTTCAAGAACACCACCTCGCGTGCGGCATCCTTTGCCAGGAGGAGCGCCGCGCTGCCGTCATTCAACAACAGCACGAGCGGCGCGTCGGATCGGATGCGCAGGAGTTGCCGCCATCGCAGCCGCACCGCCTTCGCCCAGAGACCGGACTCCTGCAGCCATGCCACCAGTGCGGCTGGCGACGGGATTGCTTCTCCGGGACGGACGCCAAACCGGCGGTGGTCGAGTTCAGTGCCATGGAAGCGCGCCACAGCGGCCAGGGCTTCGAACAAGGCATCGAGCCGCCCCTGCGCGGCCCCTGCTACGGACCCTGCTCTCAGGTCCGAGCCACTGACTGCGTGAATGGACAGCCGGCCGTCGCGACGTCCATTGATCGTCGGAGAATTGAGATCAGCGCTCAACCATCCCGCTCCCACTGCGTGAACTGTTTGTATTCCGCGCTCCGCGATCCCCGGGGTCGCTCTGCGATCCCCGATCGCTTTACGCTTGCCGCAGCATCCTGGCGCGTTCTGCAAGCGCACGTTCTATCGCGCAAAGTCGTGCTGATCCTTGCAGGATGATGATTTGCCGAGTTAATGCGGGGGCAGTCCGAGGGGCAGTCGCTGCAGATTGATGGCTGGCGGTCGCCTGACGGGACACGTGAATGAGGTGGCCGAGCATCGCCTGAGAGAGATGCTGCAGCCTGCGGAAGCGATTACGAACGCCGATTGCTGTACTGGGCAGGATGCGTTCGATCATCATGCCGCTCCTCAACGCGATCGGTCTAAAGTCTAATTTGGTTCTTGCGTGACTGAAAATTTTCGCGACAAACAAACCGGCAGGCGCAATAGCTGGATTTTCCGCGCGCACGTCCACACAAGATCTGGTGGTCATGAAGGTGGACCAGGGCCGTCAGCCAGCTGTCAGCATGGTCATCATTTCTGACTACATTTTTTTGAGCTGATACCGGCTCGCACCCCTCGGCTTCGATCAGCAAACCGCCCCGCGCAGGTAAGCCGGACCATCCTGCCCGAGCAATTGAACACCATCGCACGAACGCTCCACTGAGACTCGGCGATATCCGATTCGGTTTTCAAACAACCGACACGACTCGGCACTCTCGCGGCGTGATTTGCCCGAGCTGTGCTTGCGTTTCTCACCCTCTTTCAAATTGAGGGTGCGGGAGGACCGGATGCCGGCTGGCACCCGTGTTCCCTGTGCGAAAAAAATGCACACGCATGCACAGGGGATAAACGGGTGAAGCCGGAACAACCGGCCCTCCCGACGCAGCGGTCTGACGGCTTATGGCACGCTCACCCCGGCGACAATTTCGTTCTTGTCACCGTCGCTTCGCGAATTGACAGCGGCAGCGAACCGGTTGGCTCGATACCGCCTCCGCGAAACTTGACTGTAGCAACGACAGCCAGGTCCACACACCTTTGCCGTACGCATCCAACGCCGTTCGCCCTCGCGCGGCCCGTGAAATGCTCACAGGGTTCGGCTCAACCCTCCGCCCGCCCCGCATTTCACATCTCGCGCCCGACGCTATCAGCGTCCACCGCATCCCACACCACGCTTCGTGACGACTCGCGAACCGCCCTTTCGTCGGGTGGAATGAGTTGGATATACGATAATTCGAATTTCTGTAAAAGCGAATTATTTTTGTCGTGGGGGCTTGACCAAGCGCTGTGTGTTTTGCCCCGGCAGGAGCACTGCTCCTGCCGATGCGTAGATGGCGTCGATCAAATTCACCGTCCCAAGTGCACGTCTCACGCAGGTGGCAACGCCGCAAAAGGATCAACGATGCGAACATCGAGAGGCTCGAAATGTCTGAGATTGCGCGACAAGATAGTCAGTTTATGTCGGCGCGCTGTCGCAGCGATGATGATGTCGGCGAATCCGGGCGAATGACCTAGTCCCCTCGCCTTATCAGCCAAGGCGCCCGCGATCCGTGCTGCCGGCAGGTCGAAAGCCAGGATGCGGTCGCTGTAGAGGTGCAGGACGGCTTTCAACCACTCTACGAGGTTTGAGCTCTTACGTGTCGCTCCCTCCCGCCGCAGCTTGGCAATTCCGTCCTCGATTTCCGCCACTGTAACAACCGACAGAAACAACGAGGCAGAATGCGCATCCATCCAGTCGACAAGTGCAGAGGGCACAGGTCGATCTGGAGCTGCCGCTGAAATGACGTTGGTGTCGACGAGGTACAAGGCTCAGAAATCACCTTTTCGCAACGGAGACGCGTTGCGGCTCGGCAAATCGTCCGACGTCAACGGCGCCGCCATCAGGAGACGTCCGAACGTCGGGACATGGGAGAGCCTCTCCCACTCCCCATAGCTCAAGATCACGGCCTGTCTTTTGCCGTGGCGCGTGATGACCGCTGGCTTCCCCTCCATCGCCTCGTCGACGACGGCGGACAGATTAGCTTTCGCATCTCGGAGCTGGATTTCGCGCATGTTGAAACCTTCATGTGACTACTGTAGTCATATAGGAAAAACTGCGATCGTGGCAAGGGGAAATCCACCTCGAATTAGGCGTCGCGACTCCCAGTCGCACCGACTTCGCCGTCAGATCGGCCATGGCACGTCATCCATTGCTCGCAAACATGCTTCGCCATAGACCTTGTCGATCTGACGCGCGAACGTCGCCAAGCCCCGAAGATGGTTCCTGAGGCCGCCGACTGAGGCGAACCCACGAGATTTGGCGTGTCGAACCGGACCGACGTCTGGCTTCTGAAGGTAGTAGAGATGCTGACGCATCAGAGCACGGAAGTCGCGGGTTAAGCGTGGCTGATCACCATCAACCAGTAGGCCGAGCACGATCTTCCGAGATCCGGGCGGCGTCACGCGTGTCTTCGTGACGTTCGGTGAGAGTCCCACTTCACCCATCAGTCCGTACACTTCGCCGATGACACGGCTGCACCGCGCACCCGAAAAGGCGGCGTCCGTGGTCGAGAACGTCAGATCGTCCGCGTAGCGCGTGTAGATCATGCCGTGTCTCCGAGCGATTTGCGAGGCTTCGGCGTCGAAGGCACGCATCGCGAGATTCGCAAGCATTGGACTGGTCGGGGCGCCTTGCGGGAGATGGCCCAGCAGGGGCCCAGGGTCCACACGGTAGGCCTGATAGGCCTCTATCACCGTCCAGCGCAGGTCGACACGCCAGCGATCGGTCGCCCTACGGCCACTCCAACCGGCAAGGCGCGTGCAGATTCGGGCCATCTCCAGCGAGATCAGCGGCTGGTAGCCCAGCGATCTGAAGACGCGAAAGGCCGCGATCTCGTTGATCGACTCGAAGAAATTTCGAACGTCCATCTTGATCAACCAACGGCAACCGCAGTGCGGCGAGGCTGCGGCCACCAAGGTATCGCCCTTCGAAAAGGCGACGCTCGCCGGATGGGGGGTGGCTTTACTAAGGATGGCTTGGGTGATCCAACGCTGCGCCTTCATTAGGTTAGCCGAAGGAATAGCGATATGCCTATAGCGACGCTCGTTCGGATGCGCCGCCCGCTTGCGAATGCGGAATACCCGGTAGGGTTCGTGGGGAGACCGCTCGGCAATTCGCCTCAGAACACCATAGTCCACACCGGCTTGATGGGCGAGGTGGGCGAGCGTGAAGACCGGCGGTAGGTTGGAACTGACCTTCCTGAGCTCCTCGGCGGTAGCAAGCGCATGGGCCAGAACGGTCAGCTCGACCCCTGCGTCACGGCCCTGTCGTTCGTAGAGTTGAGGACGCCACGCGGTCATCTACTTTGACACCCCCGGGGTGAGACAGATCGCGGAGTGTAGCAAGACATCGCCGCGAACCGCCGCAGGCGGCACTTCGCGATCTGCCTTAGCTTCAAGCGCCCGCTATACCTTAGGCACGCAGAGTCTGCGGCCCATAGACGAACGGCCCGTGAGCCGCCCGCCGGCACCGGCTTTCAACCGGCATCAACTAGAAACTTCTCGCGGCGCCCTCAACAACTTGGGATAATAGAATGGCGGCGCTTCAGCAAGCAGGGACTTAGGCGAGGCCGCCTTGCGAGCCTGCGCCAGTTCTGAATGACCAGAATCGGTCAAGCGATACCGTCCGTCGACCCACCCGTGCTTCAGGGCCGACTTCAAAGCAGCCTCGACTTCCAAAACAGTCAGGCCGGTCCTGCGCGAGAGCGCTTCCGACTCGCGCGGCGGCCGGCTGAGCGCCGCCAACACCAACAGGAGGCTCTGGGCGTGAGGCTTGGCACTTTCAACCTGTCCCGCTTTGGCGAGACGTCTCTGGCGCATAGCCAGAAGATGGGTGCGCACGGCCTCTGGATCCGATGCTGCTGGGAAATGCTCCCGAGTTGTCGACGTGACGCGCGCAGGGAAAAGTGGCGCCCAAGATGCGCTCCGCTTGTAAAGCATAGGAGGGGCATTGTTTGGGATACCGTGAGCGAAGGCAATTAGCGCGCCTCCGTTCCTGAATCCCGTCGGCGGCATTACGCTGGGCGGCACGGGCGAGTACTTGACGCAGAGCTGACGGATCGTCGGATCGGAAAAGGATGTCTCCAGTGTAGGGCATCCCACCACGACGTAAACGGCGGGTCGAGACCGATGTCGCTCGACCGCGGACCGTCCCCGCGGCGAGGCGGCGTAGGCTAATACTTCGAAAGACAGGCCCTTGCGGGCGCGCGCGGACCACCAGCTTCGCACAGACCGGACCCGCCATGCAGCCTGAAGGTAGGTTGCAGCACGCTTTCCCGATCCGATGAAGTCGGTAATCAGGATAAATCGTCGGATACCGTGCTTGCGGATCGCGTCAGGTCCAGGATGGTTGAGAAGTCGCTTCGAGTGAGTGCGGCAGAGTTCAGAAACAAGCTGGGCGACAATGCCTTCGCTCCCTACGTCAGCATCGTAAGGCTTCGTCGGCTCGACAGGCCTGGGACCCACGCCGTGGGCTCGACGAACCTTTGTCTTACTCTCTTTGAACAGACGGAATGGAATACCGTGCCGATGTTTCCATTCGCGCTCAACATACAGACCAACTGGCCCCCCGCCCTCCTCCAGCCTTTGAAGAATGAGAGCACACAATCGATCGGCAAAGGCGTCACGCGAGACAAGGGTCATGGCCCGCAGGAGCGCGATGGCCGCGGGTTGGTCCTCAGGCTCAAATTGACCAAGCCACGCAAGCGTGGGCTCTGCCCTCAGGAATGCCGCATTGCCGGCCACGTCGATCTCTTTCTTTTGGTGCAGCGCAATTAACAGCTACGAAGAATTTCGGCAATGTCCCGATTGAGACTGCAACCACCTGAGACACGTCTGCATGCGGTCCTGCCACTGCACGCGCGGTTCTGACGCCCGGCCGTGCTCGACGAGCCTTCACCCGGCGGGCCTCCGCGACAGTACAGCTAGCACGTAGATCGCCTACTCCGCCGCTATCGCCGCTTTTTCGATCAATGCTGCAACCTCGCGCGGGTGCGACAGAAAGATTGCGTGGCTGCCGGGAAGTTCAATGACTTGCGATCGGGCTCGCTTCGCCATGGATCGCTCGAGGTCCGGATTAATCATTCGGTCCTGTGTGGCGATGACTGCGTAGCTCGGCTTGTGTTTCCAGGCTGCAACCGTGGCCTTCGCGTCAAATGCATCGCTTGAAACCGGCACCTGGGATATCGCCATGAAACGCGTAACCGGCTCGGGAACGTCTGCAGCGAAATCATTCGGAAACGCATCGGGGTTGACTGCCAGGAAGCCGTCGCCAACAGGTCCGATGCTCTTGGCAGCCCCTGGCATTCTGCCTATCAGATCAGACAAACTCTCGCCGACGTCTGGTTGGGCGGCCGCTACATAAACAAGAGCCTTGACGTCAGGATGCATTCCCGTCTCGGTGATGATCATCCCACCATAACTGTGGCCGACCAGCACAGACGGACCTGCCTTGTCGAGAACGCGGCGCGTCGCAGCCACGTCTGCCGGGAAACTCGTCTCAGGCTCCTGGACAACTCGTACCGAGTAACCGTGACTTTGGAGAATGTCCGCCACCGGTTTCCATCCAGAGCCATCGGCGAAGGCGCCGTGAACCAGAACGACAGTCTTGACGGCCGCGTATGCAGGGAATGACGCCGCAAGAGCGGCGCCTGTGAGGAGAGCCAGAACCAAGCGTTTCATCGTGCAGCTCCGCTGATGTTCATGCTCGAACTCTTGACGCGCTCGTAGCTCCACCTCCAGAGCGGATCACATACTTGACATATGTCAACATTGCTCGGATCAACGCTGCTCGGGAGTTCCTTGCGCGCACTGACCTTACGAATTTTTCACCTTTCGCAAATCGGTGTTCCAGCAACGGGCCCGGTCTGCGCGCGTTGAGCCGAGGGCGGAATTTTCGTGGCTCAAAGTAAAAAGTAAGGAGAAATCATGAAGACATTCGCGATCGCTCTACTTGCGACCACCATGCTGAGTTCTCCCGCCGCCTTCGCTGGATCCAACAATATGCAGCCGTCGCAGGGCCAGCAAACGCAGTATGACCAGAACCAAGGTCAAGATCAGAGCGGCCCACAGAACCAAACCGGGCAGAACGCTCAGGACCAGCAAGGTCAGCAGAACGGTCAGCAGCAGCAGGCTGCCCAGAATGGCCGACCGATCTCTCCTCAGAAACTATCCCGAGACAAGATCCGACAGGTTCAGCGGGCGCTCGACAACGATGGTTTCAAAGCCGGTCCAACCGACGGGCGCTGGGGCCGCGAAACCGTGAACGCCTTGAAGCAGTTCCAGCAGAGCAAGCAACGACAGGCGACGGGCCAGCTTGATCAGCAAACCGTTGC
>JGI24705J35276_12237840_pt1 | contig 13470 bp, 13 predicted proteins | sample TergutNt197P4_FD_35276 | JGI IMG/M metagenome (IMG submission 35276)
CACAACAGCGTCGCCGTCGTTTCCGCCGGATGGGACCCCGGCAGCGATTCACTGTTACGCGCGCTCCTGTTGGCCATGGCACCAAAAGGTCTGACCTATACCAACTTCGGCCCCGGCATGAGCATGGGGCATTCTGTCTGCGCCAAATCGAAACCGGGCGTCAAGGACGCGCTCTCGATGACGATTCCGGTCGGAACCGGCGTCCATCGGCGCATGGTCTACGTCGAACTCGAACCCGGCGCGGAACTGGCACAGGTCGCAGCGGCGATCAAGGAAGACGAATATTTCGCCCATGACGACACCCGCGTCTTCGCCGTGCCGAGCATCGACGAACTCAAGGACGTGGGTCACGGCGTTTTGATGGAGCGCAAAGGCGTGAGCGGCACGACGCACAATCAGACATTCGAGTTCCGCATGAGCATCAACAACCCCGCGCTCACTTCGCAGATCATGGTTTCCTGCGCCCGCGCTGCAGCGCTGCGGCTGAAGCCCGGCGCCTACACGATGCCGGAAATCGCGCCAATGGACATGCTGCCCGGCGAACGGGAAACGCTGGTCAAGACGCTGGTGTAAGGCTTCGCTTTGAGTCACCCCGGCCCGAAGGCCGGGGACTCCTCAATACGGTTTAGAGCGTTTTTTTGTTTAGTCCAGTCCTATACAGACCCATGTGAGTGCGGCACACCCTTATCCCTCTCCCCTTGTGGGAGAGGGTGCCCCGAAGGGGCGAGAGAGGGGAATGCCAGGGAAAGAGCCCTGATATTGCTGAAAAAATATATTGCTAGGCGGAACCTTTTCTAGCTGTGGTAGCTGCTCGGCAAGGATTGTAGATACACCCCCAAAAACCAGCAGGGGAAATAAAACAAATTTCATTTTCATTGTGTGCCCCCTTCGGGCGCAGGATTCTCTTCAGGCAATGGTATTAAGTCCGTAATGGGCTGAACCGCATAGTCGAGGATAATAGGGACAAGATGTGAAAAAAGCGGTTTTATTCCAAAAGTGCTTCCGTATGCAGTCCATAAAGGTTGGCCTTGTCCATTATGAATCTGAATACTGACTGCACTGGTTTTAGGTTGTGCTGCTCTCTGTTTCCTGCAATTTTCATTCAGGCAGATGCCGCGCTCATCACCAAAAATAAGCTTGTCGATGAAGCCACCGAAACCGGAAGCCGATACAAGCAGATTGGCGGCGCTTGTAATCGCCACGGCACTGGTTGCGCCATACACGGCAGAAGTCATTCCGGTTGTCGCCAAATTACCTGCTTGAGAGGGGACTGTGACCTGGGTAGTGCTGGTGATGTCACCCGAGGACTCCAGTACTTTACCCAAGTCAGTTGAACAGAGTTCTAAGTTGAAAACAAGCCCCATTGTATACTTATAATTCGCTGTGAGAATGAATACAGCTTCCGCCTCCTTTTCTGAATCTGATACTTTGAATCCACGGTTCTTTAAACTATCCTGAAGAACTTTTGTGACCTTTGGACTATTCTTTAACTTGATAAAAATCGACTGAGAAACCAGTTTAGATGTGGGCATCAATTCTTTTTTCATGCCCCGGTCGATAACAACTTTTTTATTTACATTTGCGGTGTCATCGTCCAGCCAAACAGAATTATCTCTCTCAATCGTAAAATCTCGGGCTGGCGGGGAACTTGAGCAAGCAATACACAACAGTGGCACAGCTAACCCGACAGGGATCGGTTTTGAGAAAAAATTATTAAACATACTTCCTCCTTTTACATTCCGTCGGTCACCGGATGGGAAACCACTTCTGAATTATTTCATGAACACCTCTATTTGTCTGGATTATTTCCCTTGGACGTTTCCCCTGCACGCTCAATGGCATTTTCCAGAAAATAATCAATTTTTTCCGTTGGGTTGATGTCGCTCAGAAACTCGGATAGGTCCATCTCGTCGAACTTCAGCAATCCCAGCTCTTCGATAGTAAACCCGCTGCAATCCGGGTGTTTGGCACTGCCCCAGGATTTTCCAAGCTGCGCCCTGCCCTGCTCCTGCACAATCCTCCCCAATTTGGAGGGGAAGCAGCACCAGCCGGCAAGCAGCGAAAAGCGCCCCCTCTCCCCCAACCCCTCTCCCGCGAGGGGAGAGGGGAATTTTGTGTACACTTGTCTAGAACTCATTTCATAAATCCCTCTGGCCCCTGTTCACAATGACGTAAGGATGTTAACCTCTACTGCATGAGCAGATATGAACGATTGACAGACGAGCAATGGGCCATCCTTTTACCGCTCGCATGGATGAACAAATACAAACGAACCTTGATCCGCTGGGATCGTTGCCATGAACGCTTCACCGCTTTTGTTCAGCTCGCTTTCTCGATGATCATCATGTGCAGACTGATGCGATTTATGAAATGAGTTCTACTTCTTTCCTGTCCGTCAAACGATCGTTTGATGGACACGAAACCGGTTGGTGTTGATTGGTGTAGGACTACCAAATTGCGGTGCGGCCTGCCAAACTGTAGCAGGACTGTGATATGCACATCTATTGCAGCAATAAACTGGAAATTCAGGAAGGGCGATTGATGAAGAAAACCACTCCCGCCGTGGCGGTTTCAGAAGAAAACGAACGGCTATTCTTTGCCGACATTGCCGACATTCTCAAGTCTGGTCGAGGCATGGCCTACCGGGCAGTCAATGCCACGATGGTAGAAACCTATTGGCGCATGGGACGGCGCATCGTAGAGGAAGAGCAACAGGGCAAGGTGCGTGCCGGGTATGGCGAAGCGCTGATGGTCAAGCTCTCACGTTATCTGGGCGAGAACTTCGGCAAAGGGTTTTCGGTCGCTAATCTGTGGAACTTTCGCCTGTTCTACCTGACCTTCTCCACTTTCGACGAATTCTCTACACACCGTGTAGAGAATCTGGGCTGGTCACATATCCGCCTCATCATGCGTCTGGAAAGCAAGGACGAGCGCAACTGGTACTTGAAAGAAACGGCACAGCAGAATTGGAGTGTCCGGATGCTGGAGAGGAACATCAGGAGTGGCTATTACCATCGGCTGTTGTCCGTGCAAGACAAAACAGAACGGACACAGCCTGCACCTACTGATCCCCTTCCCAACCCTGCGGAGTTCATCAAAGACCCGTATGTGCTCGAATTTCTGGACGTGCCGGAGGATGGAGGAGGCAAGGAAAGAGTGCTGGAGGGCGCAATCATCACTCACCTGCAAAAATTCCTGCTGGAAATGGGCAAGGGCTTTTCTTTCGTCGCACGGCAGATGCGGATCAGCACGGAGACTTCGCACTTCTACGTCGACCTTGTCTTCTACAACTATCTGCTGAAATGCTTTGTCATCATTGACCTGAAAACCACCAAACTCACCCATCAGGATATTGGACAGATGGATATGTATGTGCGTATGTTTGATGAATTGAAGCGTGGCACGGATGACAACCCTTCCTTGGGTATCATCCTATGCGCCGACAAGGACGAGACCATTGTTCATTATTCTGTGCTCCGGGAAAGTCGCCAGATTTTCGCCTCGAAGTATCAAACCGTGCTGCCCACGGAAGAAGAGCTAGCAAAGATGATCGAACAGGAAAACCGAAAGCTTCACAGGGATAATTTGCAAGGTTTGGCGGAAGAAACATGAACAGCTTCCTCAATACAATGTGGCCGAGTACCTGCTCCTGCAACCCATCCGATAACCTGCTTCAACCGAAACCAGACATTGCAAATGGATAAACTTCCCAAAATGGAAGTACATGGGCGTTTCTGGATTGAGCGCGGCCCTCGTGCCTTTCTTGGACGTGGCCGTGTCGATCTTCTCGAAAAGGTCAACGCCAGCAACTCGATTGCCGAAGCTGCGCGGCAGCTCGGCATGAGCTATAAAACCGCCTGGGACATGATCAATGCCATGAACAATCTCGCCGATCAGCCGCTGGTGGTGCGCGTCAAAGGCGGTCGCCAGGGGGGCGGCACGGTACTGACCGATTATGGGCAACAGGTTATCGCCAATTACCGCGCGATGGAGCAGGAATACGAAACGATGCTGGCGGCGCTTGAACGGCGCTATCCGCATTTCGGGCAGTTGCAGGCACTCGATCGCCGCTTGCAGTTGTATACCAGCGCCCGCAATCAACTTGCCGCGACGATATACGAACTGCATTCTCACGGCCAGCGCATCATCGCCAATCTCGATCTCGGCAATGAAACGCTTCTACAGGCACAACTGACGCGCGCCAGCGTCGAGACACTCGATCTGTATCCCGGCCGTCAGGTCATCGCGCTGATCAAAGCTCCCATGATGAGCCTGAGCACCTCCCCTGTCGCCGATATGCAATCCCTGCGTGGCACTGTCTGCCACATCGAAACCGATGATGAAGACCACGCTGAAATTACCCTTGCATTGCCCAGCAAGCACCATCTGGTTATCGCGCTCGACCATGCTACCGAATGCCCACCGCTTGAAGCTGAAGCGTTTGCCATCATCGACCCGCGCCAAGTGATCGTCGCTGTCACCGATTGACCTTGATTTCCAGATCCTGTTTTATATTGAAAAACATTATGTTACGATATATTCAAAAAAATATAATATTTCCTGAAATATGATTATTTTGATCTATATCAAAGATACAGAGGGGAGATTTCTATAAAAACACGATATATTTCTAATAATATATCGGTGTGGGTTATGCCCTTGAAAAATGACGCTATCGCGAGTGCGCTCGTACTGGCTTTGCTGTTCCCTGTTGGCGTAAAGGCCGACGAACGAATGGAGGACGAGCAACGGGCGGAGGAGGGGAGCAGTCAGAAAACTGAGGAATCTGCCGGGAGCAACGTATTCAGGCTGGGGCAAATCACGGTGACGGGGCAGCGCGAGGAAGAACCGGCCATCGCTACCTCGACGCTCAGCAGCGAGGATATTCGGGACTTTTCCAAGGAAAGCCTGAAAGAAGCTCTGGATATTGTTCCCGGCGTAGCGGTTACAACCGGCTCAGGTAGCCGCAACGAAACCGGGATCAGCATTCGCGGATTCAACCGTTATCAGGTACCGCTTTATATGGACGGAATCCGCCTGTATCTGCCGGCAGACAATCGTATCGATGTAGATCGCTTTCTGACGATGGACCTCGCTGAAATTCAGGTTTCCAAAGGCTATGTGTCGGTGCTAAACGGCCCGGATGGGATGGGAGGCGCCATCAATCTGACTACGCGCAAACCCGTCAAACCGCTCGAAGCGGAATTGAGTATGTCGGCGAAATTGGGTGAAGGCGGGCAATACGGCGGCTACACGGGTTTTGCCAATATTGGCAGCAAACAAAACCAGTATTACTGGCAGGTCAGTGTCGGACAGCGCGATCTCGACAACTGGCGCCTTTCACAGAACTATGAACCGACTCCGGCACAAGGCAAAGGAGAACGCCTCAACACCGGCAAAAAAGACTGGCGCGCCAATTTGAAAGCGGGTTTTACGCCCAATGCGACGGACGAATATTCATTGAACTTCATCATGCAGGAAGGCGAAAAACACGGCATTGGCGATGTGACCGGTACATCGACGATAAGTACCTGGGACTGGCCGAAATGGAATACTTGGAGCCTGTACTGGCTCTCGCACACGCAACTCGGCGAGAAGAGTTACGTCAAGACAAAAGTCTATTACAACAGTTTCGTCAATGATCTGCTCGCCTATACGAACACGACTTTGAGCACCCGCAACTGGGTGAGCCATTATGACGACAACGCCCAGGGGATGAGCGTCGAATTCTGCACGACTGCGTTACCGCGACAGACCCTGAAAGCGGCGCTGCATTTCCGGCGTGACCAACATAAGGAATGGCAGGACCTTGGCCTTGCCTCACCCAATCCGTCCACGGAACCGAAACAGGAGACCGTTGAAAACAGCTACTCCTTTGCGCTCGAAGATACCGTGCACGTTGCTCAGAAGTTTGATCTCGTCGCCGGCGTGAGCCGCGATATTCGCCGTACCAAGAAATCCCAAGATTTCACTACGGCAAATGGATTGTTTGATTACGAAATCGCCGATCAGTTTGCTACAAACTATCAGGGGGCTGCGATCTATCGGTACCGCGAAGGTGGGAAGCTGAGTTTCTCGGTCTCGAAGCGCTATCGTTTCCCGACCATGTTCGACCGCTTCAGCTCTCGTTTTGGCAGTGCGATGTCCAATCCGTATCTCAAGCCGGAACACGGATTGAATATTGAGCTTGGCATTTCGGATCGGATTCGTCCCGGCGTGTATGTCGAGGCGGCGCTCTTTCATAACAAGGTCAAGGATGCCATCAACTGGGTGGGCGGTTTCATCGACCCGGAAGATGGCCTGACCAAACAAAAAGCGGTCAATCTGGGCGAGGCGACCTACAAGGGCTTCGAGCTAGGTTCAAACGCTCAAGTCATGCCGAATCTGGAACTAGGCGGCAATTACGCCTACATCGATACAAAGGTCAATGATCCGAACAATGCGGACTACAAATTGACCTCGACGCCGCGCCACCAGGTATTTCTGTACGCTAAATGGAAACCGCTCAATGATTTGAAGGTCATTCCGAGCTTTGAATATGGCGGCACACGCTGGTCTGATCCTCCGTCGGGCAGCGGCTATGTGCGCACGGGCAACTTCAAGGTATTCAATCTGAAAGTCGAATATCAGCTCAACCGCAATTGGGATGTCTCGCTTGCGGTACGTAACCTGCTCGACAAGAACTACGAATTGACCAGCGGTTATCCAGAAGAAGGCCGCAACTTCCTGTTATCCACACGTTTTCAGTTTTAGCCCTCGAAGCGATGCCTGCTTGGGATTTGAGGCTTTAGAGTTTGGTCGCTCTTTCAAATCCTGAGTAGGCTTTTTTTGCTGATTGCTTCCCAGGTTCGAGGCTCATGTGATCTGACCATAACATCTGATTTTCCGGAGGCCTTTATGAATGAATCTACATTGAAAAACTGGCGGCTCAAGATAACCGTTCTGGCGATGATCCTCGGGTCAGGCCAAGTGCTTGCCGCCGATGGTTTTGAACTTGCACAAACGAACGGCTGCTTCGTCTGCCATCAGGCGACGACCAAGCGGATTGGGCCATCCTTTAGCGACATAGCGAAAAAGTATGCCGGAAATAAAAACGCCGCCACCCAGCTTTCTACATATATCGTTAAAGGGACGGAGCCGAATGGATCAGGCTGGCAGGCTGAAGACAAGGCAACGTTGCCCCACATGCCAGCCAATACTGCTGTGACGCCGCAAAATGGGCTGATACTCGCCAAATGGGTTCTGAATGAAGCGGGCAAAGCAACCGACAAGGCGAAATTCGTCACCAACAAGGTCTCTGTCATCGGCCAGGTCAAGCAGCCGCTTGAGCTGAGTATCGACGACTTGCAGAAATTTCCAGCCCTGCAAGTAAAAATGATGCCGCACGGCTCCCTTTCCAAAGAAAAACCGGTTCCGATTCTCGTCAAAGGGGTACTGCTCCGCGATATTCTGGAAAAAGCAACGATCCAGACTGACAGCCCTTACGATGTCAAGAAGAGCGCCATCCTCATCACTGCCTCCGACGGCTACCGGATCATCTTTTCATGGCCCGAAGTGTTTTATTCGCCCATTGGCGAAGGCGTAATGTTGTTCTTTGAAAAAGACGGAAAACCGCTGGCTGACGACGAGGGAAGAATCGCACTGGGCTCGCTTCGCGACAACGGCAACTATCGTTATATGAAATGGGTCAAGTCGATTGAGGTTCGCACAATAGCCGATTGACCCGCCCCGTCCGAGGATATCGTGAGCGTAAACGAGACACCCCATGAAGTCTCAAGGCTTCCCATTGCCGCCATCGTCCATTCGGAACATGGCGTAACCGACAACCTGCTGGCCGAGTTTGCATTCGGCCTGCGCCGGGACGGCTGGCGCGTGCAAGGTCTGGTCCAACAAGAGAGAGGCGGGCATGGCAAAGCGGCAACCATGCTCGTCGATCTCGAAAACAAAAAGTGCTACCCGCTGTTCCAGAACCTCGGTTCGGGTTCGGACTCATGCAGTCTTGACCATACCAGCGTAGCAGCCGCAAGCATCGCCTTACGGGAAGTGCTGCTTCAGCAGCCAGACCTTGCCGTTGCCAACCGTTTTGGCGCACTCGAAGCCAATGGCAAAGGGCTGATGGCCGAAATACTGGCCATCATCTCAAACGGTATTCCGCTGATTACGGTCGTATCGAGCGATTACCTGATGGATTGGCGCTTGTTCACCGGCTATGCCGGAGTTGAACTGCCGCCCGAAATGGAAGCGCTGCAAAACTGGTTTGCCAGCATTCAACCTCGGAAGCCGTCCCCGTGAAGCGCCGCACCCTGCTTCGCGCCCTGGCTTATGCCTCTTTGCTGGCTCCGTTTGGCGGCATCAGAGCCATCGCGCAATCTACGAAACCGAGCCTCATCACAGCATTCGGGCACGTACCGCCGCCATCGGACATCAAGCGCATATTTGCCGCAGGCGGCCCCGCCAGCGTGTTGCTTGCGGTACTTGCGCCGCACAAGATGCTCGGCTGGCCGTCACAGATGTCTTCCAAAGTACTCGACGCGCTCGGTTCCCCGCTACGCGACCTGCCCGTGCTAGGGCGATTGTCCGGGCGCGGCAGCACGATACCGACTGAAACCCTGCTTGCCCTCAAACCCGACCTGATTCTCGATGCAGGCAGCGTCGATGACACCTATTTATCGACCGCGCAACGTGTCACCGAGCAAACGGGCATTCCATATGTTGTGATTGAAGGCCGTCTGGCCGACAGCGCGCGCCAGTTGCTTGAGGCCGGACGCCTGCTCGGTGCCGAGGCGCGCGGCAACGCTTTGGCCGACTACGCCGAAGAAATCCTGTCAAGCGCCGCGCGCGTCCGCAAAGCCATACCCCTGGAAAAACGTCCACGCGTCTATTACGGACGAGGTCAGGAAGGGCTGGAGACCGGCATGGTTGGATCGCTCCATATGGAAGCCATAGACATCGCTGGCGGCTATAACGTGGCGGCGCAAGGCGGGGAAAAAATCGGGATCGCCCGTGTTTCGCTCGAACAGATCATTGGCTGGGCGCCCGAGGTCATCCTCACCCAGGACGGCAACTTCGCCACCCGCATACTGGAAGACCCGCTATGGCGCACCATTCCCGCTGTGCAGACAAAGCGCGTCTACTGTGCACCGACCATCCCGTTCGGTTGGCTGGACGTTCCCCCAAGCATCAACCGCCTTGCCGGTGTGATCTGGTTGCTCGCCCATTTGCACAGCGTTGGGAAAGATGATCTGGAACGCAAGACAGCCGAATTCAACCGGCTGTTCTACGGCATTGAACACGCGTCGAACACAATCCCCGGCCTGAAAACCGGGGGGACTCAAAGACGAACGCAATGAGCACAAAAAATGCTGCCTTGCCGCCGGTTCCCGCGTATCTGTTTGCCTTGCTGGGCATCGTGGCAATCTTCATGGCCGCCTTTGCCTTTGGAAAATATCCGATCTCAATAGTCGATTTACTGCGCTCCATCTTCGCCCGCCTGACGGGAGCAGATGCAGAACTGCCGGAAGCCATTGAGATCGTCATCTGGAACATCCGCCTGCCCCGCATTGTTGCCGGCATGCTGATCGGAGCTGCTCTGGCTGCCGCAGGGGCGGCCTACCAGAACATGTTCCGCAACCCGCTGGTGTCGCCGGACATCCTCGGCGTGTCTGCCGGAGCCGGTTTCGGCGCTACGATTGGGATTTTTTTCGGCTTGCCGCTGACAGTCATACAAGTCCTCGCCTTTGTGTGCGGGCTGGCCGCCGTTGGCGTCGTATATGGTGTTTCCGGACTGGTGCGTCGGCACGACCCGGTTCTCGTCCTGGTGCTTGCGGGCATTGCCGTCGGCACCTTGCTCAATGCGGGCGTCTCGCTGCTCAAAATCCTCTCGGACCCACATTCGCAGCAACTCAGCAACATCGTTTTCTGGCTGCTTGGCAGCCTGAACGGTGTCAATTCACGCGATCTCGCATCGGCTGTGCCGCTCGTCCTCATCGGGCTTGTGCCAATGATCTTGCTGCGCTGGCGCGTCAACCTCCTCAGCCTGCCGGACGAAGAAGCAGCGGCTCTCGGTATCGAAGTCGCCCGCCTGCGGATGGTTTTGATTATCGCGGCAACATTGGTGACGGCTACCGTCGTTTCGATTGCAGGCATCGTCGGATGGGTCGGTCTCGTCGTTCCGCATGCCGCGCGTTTTCTGGTCGGCCCGAATTTTTCCAGGCTCTTGCCCGCATCGCTCCTGCTCGGGGCTGGCTTTGTCGTTGGCACCGACATCCTGGCACGGACGCTGGTCGTCATCGAACTGCCGCTTGGCATCGTCACCGCAATGGTTGGCGCTCCGTTTTTCCTTTATCTGCTGGCGCATACCGGAAAAACAGAATGAACGTCATCGAGGCGCGCGCCCTGAGCATCGGTTATGGCCGGAAAGTGGTCATGAATTCGCTCGCGTTCAACGTCAAGGCCGGTGAAGTGCTTTGCTTGCTAGGGCCAAACGGCGGTGGCAAGACGACCCTGTTCAAGACCCTGCTCGGCCTGTTGCCGCCGCTGTCGGGTGAAGTGCATGTACTTGGTGAGGCTATCGCCGGTTGGTCTCGTCTGGCCTTTGCACAGCGCGTCGCTTATATGCCGCAAGCGCATGCCGGAATATTTCCCTTTACCGTCAACGAAATCGTGCTGATGGGACGTACCGCGCGCATCGGGCGCTTTGCCATTCCCTCCAGGCACGACCGCAAAATTGCCGCAGACTGCCTGGAGATGCTTGGAATCGCCCACCTGGGCGAGTGCATTTATACGGCGATCAGTGGAGGCGAACGCCAACTGGCATTGATTGCGCGCGCCCTGGCGCAGCAACCGACAGTGCTGGTGATGGACGAACCGACCGCCAGCCTCGATTTTGGCAACCAGATTCGCATCCTTGGGCACATTGGCCGATTGCGCGACCAGGGAATCACCATCCTGATGTCGACCCATCAGCCGGAACACGCCCTGCGCGTCGCCGACCGCATCGCACTGCTTGCGCCCGGAAGCATCGCAGGAATCGGCACTCCCAGGGACATCGCCACGCCAGACAAGCTGGCCGCGCTCTACAGCGTCACCGAAGATGAAATCACCGCCTATCTCCCTACTCGCGCCCTGCTCAACTGAGAAGGAGACCTCCGTTCCATGACAATCGCTGCCATTGACTTCTCTCGTCTATATCGTGACCACATGATGATGGCCGGTAAGGCAAAACCGGACAGTGCCTGGGACGCACGTGCATCCGGCATGAATCGGAAAACAGTAAAAGGGCGATATGCGGACGAATTCATTTCGCGCATGGATCTGAGCGGCGCACGCACCCTGCTGGATGTCGGCTGCGGCCCCGGCACCATCTGTTTGCCGCTGGCTACACGGCTTGAGCGCGTCATCGGCCTGGATTACAGCAAGGGCATGCTTGACGAACTGAAGGAAAACATCGCAACACTGGGCATCACCAACGCCGACACCCTGCATCTGGCTTGGGAAGACGACTGGTCGGAAGTGCCCGAATGCGACATCGTCGTCGCTTCGCGCTCCACCCAGGTGCAGGACATCGGTGCTGCGCTGGCAAAGCTCAACGCCAAGGCGAAGAAGCGCGTCTATCTCACGCATCTGGTCGGCGGGAATTTCATCGACCCGAGGATTCTCGATGCCATTGGCCGCAAACCGCAGCCGGTGTCCGACTACATCTACCTGCTCAATATCCTGCACAGCCGGAATATCCACCCTCGGCTTGACTACCTCGAAAACGAAGGCCCCCTTTCTGGCATCACCGACTTCGATGAACTCCTGCAACGAATAACTTGGTCGCTGGGCGAACTCGACACGAACGAATGCGTCCGGCTGCAAACGTGGTTTACAGGAATCATGGCAAACGGCGGCCTCAAAACAAGCATGCGCTGGGCTTTCATCTCCTGGGAGAAAACAGGCGGCAGTTGAACACATTTCGCCCGATTTTTTTGCCACCGTAACTTAGACGACTATGACTATATGCAGGCGCAATGCCCAAGGGTTTCTGGCTGGTTCGATTGTCGGCACGCTGGGTGGCCTGATTGGCCTTGGTGGCGCTGAGTTTCGTCTGCCGGTACTGGTGGGACTGTTTCGGCTTGCCACGCTTGAGGCCGTCATTCTCAATAAAGCCATGAGCTTGGTCGTCGTGGGAGCCGCTCTTCTGTTCCGGAGCCGCACGATTTCGCTTGCTCTCCTGACGGAGCATCTTGATGTTGTCGCCAACTTGCTTTCCGGTAGTCTGATCGGCGCATGGTGGGCCGCAGGCCACGCCATCAAGCTGCCCCGGCGTTGGCTCAACCGCATCATCATGGTATTGCTGGTGGGACTGGCGCTGGTGATGCTGGTCGAAGCCTGGGCCGACAACCATGACGGAGGTACGGCGCTATTTGAAGCCGGTTTACTGCGTATCGTTGCAGGGGTAATTGCTGGTTTTGGGATTGGAGTTGTCGCCGCTTTGCTGGGCGTAGCCGGAGGTGAATTGCTGATCCCCACCATCGTGCTGCTCTACGGGCTGAACATCAAGATTGCCGGTAGCCTCTCGCTGATGGTAAGCCTGCCCACGATGATTGTCGGCTTTTCCCGCTACAGCAGTTCCGATTCCTTTGCTGTGCTACGCAAGGAGCGGGGCTTGGGAGTGTGGATGGCAATTGGCTCCATCCTCGGCGCGGCTCTGGGTGGCGTATTGCTTGGGCTGGTTCCAACCCGCCTGTTGCTGATTCTACTCGGCGTGATCCTGTTTGTTTCAGCTATCAAGACGTTCCAACATGCGTGATAACGGAGTGCAGATGCGAGCGGCGGTTGAACCCATCCCGGCCTTTTTTCCACCGTACTGACCAAACGACATATCAACATCATGAACACAGCTACCCTGCTATCCGAACTGCACGCCACCGCGCTTGAACGGCTTGGCCCGGAGGCCGAAACGGTGGGGCGTGTCACCTTGCGCCTTTCACCCGGAACATGAGCATTCTGGACATGGCATGCTGAAATGAAGTTGCAGGCAAAATCCCCCCTGTCCAACAGCGCCGCCTTGCGCCAGCCTCCCTCCAGCCCAACCTGCTGGATATGGGCGGCAGTACAGTGGCTTGGCGTTGGACTGGCGCATGCTGTAGTGCTTGCCGCCGTCCTGCAAGCATCGCAGCAGCCCCTCCGAACCGTGCCCAAAGTGATTCAGGCCGACCTGATTGCGCCGATCCCCTTGCCCGCTGGTTTCTCCGAACACTCACCCTCGGAAGAACGGCTGGAGCCGCCCAAGCCAGCACCGAAACCTCCGCTGCCAAAAAAATCCAAGCCTCCAAAGAAAACATCGCAAAAGCCGCCCGAAAAAATCCCCGAAATGCCGAAACCGCTGCTGACCGCCGCACCCGTCAGTGAAGAGGCATCCGCTCCTTCATATGAAGTCGCGCAACCGCCTACCGATCCGTCCCAAAACATTCCTGCCGTAACAGG
>JGI24705J35276_12237837_pt1 | contig 13465 bp, 14 predicted proteins | sample TergutNt197P4_FD_35276 | JGI IMG/M metagenome (IMG submission 35276)
ATCAACGCCAATATCGGCAACTCGGCGGTGACCTCGTCGGTGGAAGAAGAAGTCGAGAAGATGGTGTGGGCGATCCGCTGGGGCGCCGATACCGTGATGGACCTTTCAACGGGGCGCAACATCCACACCACGCGCGAATGGATCCTACGCAACTCGCCGGTGCCGATCGGCACGGTGCCGATCTATCAGGCGTTGGAGAAGTGCGACGGCGACCCGGTCAAGCTGACCTGGGAGCTGTACAAGGACACCCTCATCGAACAATGCGAGCAGGGCGTCGACTATTTCACGATCCATGCCGGCGTGCGCCTGCCCTATATCCATCTCACCGCCAACCGTGTCACCGGCATCGTCTCCCGCGGCGGCTCGATCATGGCGAAGTGGTGCCTCGCCCATCACAAGGAAAGCTTCCTTTACACGCATTTCGGCGAGATCTGCGATCTCATGCGCAAGTATGACGTTTCGTTCTCGCTCGGCGATGGCCTTCGCCCGGGCTCGATCGCGGACGCCAACGACCGCGCGCAATTCGCAGAGCTTGAGACTCTCGGCGAGCTCACCAAAATTGCCTGGGACAAGGGCTGCCAGGTCATGATCGAAGGCCCGGGTCATATCCCGATGCACAAGATCAAGATCAACGTCGACAAGCAGTTGAAGGAGTGCGGCGAAGCGCCGTTCTATACGCTGGGGCCGCTGACAACCGACATCGCACCCGGCTATGACCACATCACATCAGGCATTGGCGCTGCGATGATCGGCTGGTTCGGCTGTGCCATGCTCTGCTACGTCACGCCGAAGGAGCATCTCGGCCTGCCCGACCGCAATGACGTCAAGACTGGTGTCATCACCTACAAGATCGCGGCCCACGCCGCCGATCTTGCCAAGGGCCACCCGGCGGCACAGCTCCGCGACGACGCGCTCAGCCGTGCCCGCTTCGACTTCCGCTGGGTCGATCAGTTCAACCTCGGCCTTGATCCGGAAACCGCACGGCTCTTCCACGACGAGACCCTGCCGAAGGAAGCGCACAAGGTCGCGCATTTCTGCTCGATGTGCGGCCCGAAATTCTGCTCAATGAAGATCACGCAGGACGTGCGCGACTACGCGGCGACGTTGAACGATCCTGATAGCGTCGGCATGTCGATGCAAGGCACCATCGAAGACGGCATGGCCAAGATGAGCGAGAAGTTCAGAGAGATGGGCGGCAACGTCTACGTGGATGCCGATCAAGTGAAGGAGAGCAACAGGGTGCTGTGACGTATCTACCTGTTTGTATCCGATCCTCACTCCAGACAATGAGAACGAAAAAGCCGGGCGAGAGCCTGGCTTTTTCGCGTGCAAACATCTCCCCTCAAGCTTGACAAAGCTCTTCATCTCGTCTCGTCTAAGGCTTGTTCTACCTAAGAGCGAGATGATGCCCCGTCGCGCACTAGAATTCCGGGTTGTAATCGCTTCTCCTTCCGACCTTTACGAGACTCGGAAAGCAGCATTCGAAGTCATTCAGGAACTCGACCAAACCTTCGAAGCCCAAAGCATATCCATCAGAGGCCTAGGATGGGAAGAATATGCAACCCCCGGAATCGGGAGAGAAGTTCAAGAAGTTGTCGGCGAACAAATTCTTCGCGAGTATGACATACTTATTGCATTGTTTGCTACAAAATTGGGCTCTCCGACCGAGAAGCACGCTTCTGGAACAGTCGAGGAGATTGAACACGCGATAGCGAACACCAGCAACCCGATGGGCCACCACAGGGTACAGGTTTATTTCAAAGATCGCATTGAGAGCGTGTCCGGCATTCCTATCGATGAGTTTGTAAAGCTCTTTGAATTTAGAAAGCAACTAGGGGCCAGAGGAGTATTGTACGGGGTCTTCAACGATAACAACGAACTACAAAAGCAGCTTCGGATTAACATTCGTCGGCCGATCCTTGAGTATCTTAAGTCGCACGGCAGCCATTCTCCTCCATTTCAGGAGGCTCTTAGAGCCTCCGACGACTCTGGCGGTCATGAGGCTCCAGCAAGGCAGGAAGATATCGATCGAGGTATTGATTCTGATGAATTCGGGATGCTGGACCTAGCGGAGAAGGGAGAGAAAGCACTCGAATTGAGTGTGCAATCGATTAATCACATAGCCGAATTAATGAACGAGATTTCCAATGAAACAAATAGGCAGGCAGTGGAGATAGAAAATAGGCTGACTTCTCATAGCTCTGCCAGCGAAAAGAAAGCCTTCATCAATCATTTCGCCGAGTTTTTGAAGCTCAAGGCAGGCGCGCTCGAGCAGCAGGCCATGCAAGCACGAAGCAATTTTGGTTTATTTGCAGGTTCACTTATAGCTATAGCCGCCATTCAAAAAGATGATGGGAATCCCGAACGCTATAAGAGCGAGCAGACTACCTTGCTGGATTCAGCGGAGACGTTCTTAAATGTCGTTGTCGAGGCGCGAACCTCGATCAGGGGCTACCGAACCGCGGTGGCTAGCATTCCGCGAATAACAATCCAATTCAATCAAGCAAAGAAACTGCTTCTTCAAGCAATCGACGAGTGTCAAGCCCTTTTTGATGAAGTTGAGCGCAGGATATTTGAGATCACAGCCAAGACCTAGCTCATGAGGCGGGTTGGCGTGCCGTAACCCTCCACCTACTTCGGCAAGTTTGCCTCTCGCAGCAGCGTGGTGGGCTACGCCTTCCACCGTCGCCTGCCGAACCCCGCACCGACGGGCGCAGAACCGACCTCAGCTTTCCCAGGGCAATCTGGTGAACGGGTATCGCGATAATTTCTTCCCCACAACACTCGACCAGAAATTGAGGAATGCATCCTCAACCCTGTTAGGTTCTATTGATTGCCTGGAACAGCCCTTCATCATTGCCCTTCGAGACCAGCTTGTATCATGGGGCCGATCTGCGGTAATCGACTTGGCAGGTCGACAAGGCCTTTGACCTCATCCGGCTTTTCCGGCACTGCCGAAGCAGGCTTGGGCGGGCACAACGGCCTGTGGTATTATCGTTGGCCGACCACCGTATCTACATACCTACACCCCGATAAGTAGGATCTTGTGTGACAGGTATCCCACGTCAGCGAGGAAAAGCGCCAGCGCGGGAGTCGCGCCACCAATGCGCCGCAAATGTGCCACGCATGAGCCATAACCGTCGCAACTAACATTCGTCGTAATTGATATTAATGGGTGGGATTGATGCATTGCACGGGGCTCACGAGCGGGGAGTCAGCGCGGCGTGCGGGATTGATGACCGCGTTGGTGAGGCGCCAGAACGAAAGCATGATGCGGCTTTTGACGCTGCTGGGAATTGTCGCCTCGATCACCTTGCTGCTTGCCCAGCTTTCGCCGGCCTTCGCCGAAACACGGGTCGCTCTGGTAATCGGCAACGAAGCCTATCAAAACGTTCCTCGTCTGCGCAATCCGGCGAATGATGCCAACGCCGTCGCAGCGGCGCTGAAGCGGTCCGGCTTCGACACCATCATGGCGACCAATCTCGACCAGCGCGGAATGGAGGACGCAGCCATCCGCTTTTCGCGCGCGGCGCGGACTGCGGATATCGCGCTCTTCTATTACAGCGGACACGCGCTTCAGTTCAACGGCGTAAACTATCTCGCTCCGGTTGATACGAACCTGAAGGACGAAGCTGATTTGCGCCGAATGACCCGCGTGGATGAGATCGTCGCAGATCTGCAGCAGGCGAAGAACTTACGCATCCTTGTTCTCGATTCCTGCCGCGACAATCCCTTTGCCGAACAACTGCGCCGCTCGATCGGAACGACGCGCTCAATACCGATCGGTAACGGGCTTGCAAAGATCGACGCACCACAGGGCATGATTATGGTTTACGCCACTCAGGCGGGCCGAACGGCTGCGGACGGAATAGGGAATAACAGCCCCTATACCGAAGCTTTCCTCAAGCACATTGAAAAGCAGGAGGAGATCGGGACGATCTTCCGCGAAATCAGCGAGGATGTTTACGAAACAACGCAGCACACGCAGCTTCCCGAGCTCTCTCTGTCGATCATTGGCCGCTTCTACCTGCGCGGCAAGGGACCGGAGGATGCCGGCCCTTCGACGCGTCCGGTACCGCAGGTAGTCGACAAGTCGAAATCGGATTTCGAGTCCGCGATGGCCGTCGACACAGTGGCGGGATGGGAGGCGTTTCTCAAGCAGTACCCCGATGGTTTGTACGCAGCCTTGGCGCGTGATCGAAAGGCCAAAATCGAGAAAAACAAGCTGGCGGCGCTCACGCCTCCCAGCGCCGCTCAACTCCAAGGACGAAAGGACAACCAAGCATCGTCTTCAATCGCCGAAAAGCTCAACGCTTATATCGGCTGTATCAACCGGCTGTCGGAGCGTTCTTATCAATCCCGCTCGCGCTATTTCAGCTGGGCCGCCAAGAGCGGTCCGACCGGCAAGGAGCGCATCATATACGGCACCTACACGATCTACGACACATCGGACTGCAAGAAGAATGTCGAAGCAGCCAATGACATGGAACCGCACGATGCTGAACTCGAAACCGCTGCTACGGCCTATGTGACGGCGGTGACGAAGCTCGAGCCGCTACTCAAGGAGGCCGACGATTATTACGAACAGGAGAACTACAAAGACGACAAGATGGCGAAGGGCAAGGCTCTGCATCCCCGTCTCGTTGCTGCGTGGGACGAGTTCGTCGGTGCAGACCAAAAACTGAAGCGCGATGTCGAGGCCATCAACGACAGACGCGCGTGGCAAAACCTCGCCGCGATCGAGAAGAGCGAAGGCCGCACAGCGCGCTACCATATCCAAGCGCTGATGATCGAGGCCAAGCGCTTGCTGCGCGCGGAGGGCGCGGAAACCCCAGATGTCGCCCTGATAACGCTGGCGCTGGACGACTACGAAAGCAAGGTCAAAGCGATCGAACAATCTGCGGGCAACGACGCGATGGGTTCCATGTTCATCGACAACGCCAAGTCGTTCCTGGCCACAGCGAAGCAGCTGATGCGCCGCATTCGCGACAAGGTGCCATACAGCACCGGCGACAAGATGATACTCAACAGCGGCGGCGGTTGGATGGTCGAGGGCTCCCCAGCGCGGCTGACGCGCGACTACAATCAACTCGTCGAAAGCTACAATAGGGGTGCCAACCACACCCATCTACTCGCAGACTAACCCATACCGTTCTTTCATCTCACGTCGCTCCGCGGCCGAGGCGTGTGCCAACGCCGGACAGGCGGTGGCGTTGCCCACGATCTTGCCGTCTCGGAAATACATCCAATCGGCGATATCTGACCGTTTGAAATGGACCGTGTCGTGCGGATGGACATTGCGCAGGTACTCGACGATGTTGGCGACTTGCGCAGAGAAACCCTCCCCTTCCTCTTTCAAATTGCCCATCCAAAAGAATTCGACCTGCGTATCCGCAGTGTCGCCAGGCCGAATGACAGTATAGCCCGGTGCCTTTGATGAATCTGTCAAGCCGACCTTGACCATAAATTCTTCCGCATCGGGCGGCGGATTGCGCCATTTGCTGAGGAAATCATCGAGGCTGGCCGCCGCCCGCGCGAAGGCCGCCGACATCGCTGGGTCTTGCTCCGGCACTGAGGTCACCGGACTTGGACCGCCGGAAAAAGCCGAACTGGAAAACACTGCCACAAAGGCCGTGGCAACCGCGATCTTGAGCATCGCGTTGAAGCGCACCGCGTCAAATCTTTGATGGGAAATCGACATATCAACCCCGTTCCTCCACAAGAGCTAAAAATCACGTAAGGCGGTCTGCGTGTCAACGAGTTGCGCGCAGATAGCCCGGAATTTGCCGTAGCCCCGCAAGCGGGTCACGTTGCCGGGACCATGCCTCGTCTCAGAGAAAGAAAAGCCCCGCCAAAGGCAAGTTGTTGCTTGGCCAGCCCATACTGAAGTGGTCACAAGCAGGATTCTGAGCCATAGACTGATCGGCACCATCAAGGATTTCCGTATGGCTCTGGCACGTCACACATGGAACTGATCGACAAGTATCTTCCCAAATACAACTTCAGAGAACGGCACGCACGGAATGTGCTTGCCGATCCGGAAGTCACGATCGAGGCTGCACTGGCTTACCGCCCTGATTCTGATCGGTTCTTTCGCACCGCGATTGCGATACGAGAGCTGCCCATGCGCATGCTCGCCGCGCTCGGCGGAAGACGCGAAACAGCCGCCCCGCCCTTTAGTTTCTCCAACTTCACACTGCTTGAAAGTCGGGCGGGCCGGGAGCTCACCTATGGGCTTGTGGGGCGTTTCTGGCAGTTCGGCTATGGCCTGGTGCCGATAGCTGACGGCCCAGCCTTTAGGGCATTCGAAGCATCCGGAGTCGCCAAGCTGGTTCTTGGCTTCTCGGCCACTCCACAGGGGAGCGGGCATACCAAGCTGACAACTGAGACGAGGGTCTTTTGTCCCGATCGGGCCACATATCGCAGCTTCGCTCCCTATTGGTACCTCATCCGCCCGGTCAGCGGCATGATCCGAGGTCGCACGCTGAAATCCATCCAGCGCGCGAGCGAGAGTTCGCAGACGGCATCAATATCGCAGAGCGAGCTTCGATAGGCTACCACTTCGGCAAGAACCGAAAGGAGTGATGACCGTTGCTCTACGGCTTCGGCATCGCTTCCTTCAGCGTCTCGCCGACAAAGGCAGCAGCACGGCGGAACGCGGTGTCGTTGTCGCCACGAAACGAGATCGTGCGCCGCATCACTACCTCATTGCGTTGAAGGTCGAACAATTGAAGCTCGCCCCATTGCACCAGCGTGCTCATCTTGTGAATGCCGCCATAGGCCACGAAGCGCGCGCCGGCATGGCGCGCTTCGGTGAGGAAGTCATCAGGGCGCATACTGCCGGCCGTGCAGGGATGCGCCGGACAATCGAGCCGGACCAGCCGGTAGCCGCCAACTGTGGCAAGGTCTTCGCGCAGCAGCTCGGCAAAAGTTGCAACGCGGGCGCGATGCTCCCGGGTCTGGTCGGCGACCTCGCCGGAGCTGTCACTGTAGTCGAAATCGGCAACCGCGACCGGGATCCCCTCCGCCGCAGGCGCACGGCCGCTCAGGCACAACGGCGCTGCCAAAGCGCAAAGCAATGCCAGCGCTGCAGGCCCTTTCCTCTTGTGTCGCGAAGCGGTGCGAGCGCAGGCAGTGATGTTGAACGACACCGCGGACCTCCCGCCCTTGAGCATAACCCACCCGTCGCTTCCACGAGTCCGTCGTTCGCCTTCGGTCGAGTCGGCCGCGCTGCGCCAACTCAGCTCGCCGCTACTCCAGCGTAATTGCGAGCCCGCTGAGGTCTGCGTTCGCCATCAGTCCGATCTGGGTACCGGCCAATTCCAACACTGCCCCCTTCTGATTGGTGAGCACGATGGCGCGCGCCCCTGCACCGACTGCAATTCCGGCGCCGGCCGCCCCATAAACGCCGGCGACGTCGGAGGGACGGTTGATGTGACTTACCCGACCGCGCAGCACCGTCCTCGAGCCGCCAAACACGAGACCATAGTCGAGCCCACCGGTCGACAGCGCATAGGTGCGGCCGCGGAAGTGCAGCACGCCGGTCCCGCCAGAGCCACCGATGATCCAGCCGGCCTTATAGATCGTGAGCCTCACGGTACCGCTGTCGGCTTGGGCGGTGGAGGACAGGCCAACAAAGGCCGCGAGCGCAACGAGCGCAGCGCGGACGGCGAATGAAATCTTCATGGGGGGTAATCTCCCGAAATATCATGGAGGAAGCGTTGAAACAGAATCACGCGCTCAAATCTAGTACCTCTGCACAGAGGTACTGGGAGGCAGTTGCAGCTGGCATTCGGCGAACTTAGAGATGTCGTCCGGCTGCGACACAGACATACCGACGGCCCATCAGGCGTCCTTGTACGCACCGGGATGGATCAGGACATCTCGCGCGGCGGCAAGATCGCGAAACACCCGCTCGTCGCCGCCAGCATCCGGATGCGCCGTCTTGGCAGCACGCCGGAATGCCCGATGAATCCCCTCACTGGTGAGTTGCGCACTGACCGGCAAGCCCAGCGTCTTTCGGGCACGCTGCTCGGCCTCAGCGCTTTCGGGAATCGCACCGCGCCGTCCGAACCGCGGTGCGGCCAAGTCATGTCTGAATGTGCACAAGCCGCGGCTAATTCATGGCGATTTCTGGGTTTCTTCCGCCGTGGCGGTCGAGTTCAGCCCGCGTTAACTATCCGTTAACCGGCTTTGCCCACGGTCTCACGCGCTGGGAGGACATTGTTAACGATCCGCTTCCGGTTCGAAGCGGCATCGATCAGGAGGTGTCAATGACACAAGAAACCGTGGTTCAGTCTGCTGTTCAGCTCACCGCCCAACCAGGGATGCATTCGGCTGTGCCTGCTGCGCATTTGCTTGCTCGCCACGAAATCGTCCCCCTGTTGATCGGCTCGACGGTCGAAGAGATCGAGCGGGAGTTGGTGCTGCAGACGCTCGCCCATTGCGACGGCAACCGGACCCACGCCGCACGCGTCCTGGGCCTGTCGGTGCGCACATTGCGCAACAAGATCCGACTGTACACAGCTGAAGGCATCAAAGTGTCACCCAGCAAAGGCGCATCGACATCTGCTCGTCCCACCAACCGCATGAGCTGATGAACCTGTTGACCTTGAAGGCGGGGGCCGCGGAATCGATGCAAATGTGCAGAATGGCTGCTGTCGTGAGACTTCGCTGAGACATTCTCACAGCATCGAATTCACCCCTCGCTTCGTGGACAGATCGTCTCCCACGAGGCGGCGGTCGTTGTGACCATTGCTGACCTTCGGCATCGTATTGCGTCACGCAGCGGCAATGGATATCAGCCGAAACGTAGCCGCGAACGTTCCCGCGCCTTCGCCACCCCGACTGCACGGTCACGTGCCGGCGCATGCGTGTGCAGCGACATCAACAAACGTCGTGCCGTGCCGGAGACCTCCTCAACCGCGCGCTCGAAGGCTGCTTCGTTAGCCTGCGACGGCTTGTTGAAGCCAGACAGCTTCCGCACAAACTGTAACGCGGAAGCGCGGATCTCCTCCTCACTCGCCGGCGGTTCAAAGTTAAAAAGCGTCTTGATGTTGCGGCACATCGATTTCTCCTTGACCGAAGGCGCTCTTCTCAAGGGCGATACGCTCGATCAACCCGACGTCAACCGGGCGATCCAGAGCCAAGCGGCGCAGAAGCAGTTTGCTTCAAATGCGCCACGATCCTACGAATTCTCAAGCCCGCCGATATGCTTCTGAATGTAGAGCTCAAGGCCGATGCGGCCGATCAGATCGAGTTGGGTGTCAAGGAAATCGATATGATGTTCCTCATCCCTCATCAGTTCGACGAAAAGGTCGCGCGACACGTAATCCTGCACACTGTTGCAGTGCGTCGCTGCTTCCTGGTAGAGCGCGCGGGCACTAATCTCGGCGGCAAGATCGCACTCGATGACTTCCTTGACATTCTGCCCGATGCGGAGGGGATCGAGCACCTGCATGTTGGGAAAACCGTCGAGGAAGATAATGCGGTCGGTAAGCTTGTCGGCGTGCTCCATCTCCTCAATAGATTCCTTACGCCACAGCTTTGCCATGTTCAGCAGGCCCCAGCTCTGCAACAGACGGTAATGCAGCCAGTATTGGTTGATTGCCGTGAGCTCGCTCCGCAGCCCCTTGTTGAGATATTCGATGACCTTAGGGTCGCCCCGCATGGTACGCTCCAGTAGCTTGAGGTCGAAGCAGTCTTTAGAGTTTTCCAGGCGAATCTCGGGCCGCCTGCAACTACAGCGATAGCGTTCACGCCGCGCAATGGCAACGATTTCAACAGGCGGCTAGCGCGAGCTCGACCGGGGCCAGTTCCTCGGCATCAGCCGGAGCGTGGGCGTGCTGTTGGTTGTGGCGGCGTCCGGCCTGACCGAACCGGGCACAGTCGCCCAGCGTCTCGTCGATAATGGCCTTGACGTTGCGAACGCAACGACCGCATTCCACGTTTCGACCGAGACAACTGTAGACATGCTTGGCATGGCGCAACGCGTCGTCAGATCCACTGACGGCGGCACGGACTTCGTGGTCGGTAATGACGTTGCACGAACAAACGATCATGAATACACAGATATTCCTCTGTGAACACAGCCAATCGATATTGACGCCCGCCGCTGGATGCAAAGGGAAAAGTCGACTCTTGAAGTGATTCCAAACTGACCCTGGCCAGATTCAGGACATTGCACGGCGCCGCCTGTTGTGTAGAAATGGGCCCGCATTCGCATAGGAATGCGCCGGTTCCGTTCATTGATCGTTCAGGGGAAATGTGGAACCTTCGCCATTGCGGTTATCCAGCCATCCGGCTCGTTGAAAGGTAAATGGGATTTTAAGCCATGAGGAAATCATTTTTGGCACTCGCTGCCGTCGCCGCCCTCGCGGCATCGACATTGGCCCCTGCTCCAGCTAGCGCGCGTGGCGGCGGCGTTGCCGCAGGCGTCGCAGCCGGACTGCTCGGCGGGGCGATCATCGGCGGCGCACTCGCATCGCCCTATTACTACGGCCCGGGCTACGGCTACTACGGTCCCGGCTACGGCTACTACGGCCGCCCGGCCTATTACGGACCTGGCTACTACGCTGCGCCGGCCTATGGCGGCTGCGTGTGGCAGAGACAGCGGTTCTGGGACGGTTATGGCTGGCGGGTGCGCCGGGTCCGCGTCTGCGGCTGAGCCGATCTGCGGTAAATTCCTGGACCCCGGAAAACGCCGCGTTTTCCGGGGCCTGCCTTGTTAAGACGGCAATCCGAAAGACCGCATTTTACGGTCAAAGAAAGGCTCCATCCCAGGAGCCGGAGAAACAAGCCTGCTCCGATCCTTGCGGTCGTTTTTTCCTAAAACGAGTTAAATCAGCGGGCAGCCTGAATCGAGCGCAGCACCTCTTCGCTCGGCCAACAGTCGATTTTCAATTGCGCCGCCTTCTGATAGGCGCCAAGCGCGGCCCGCGTCTGCATGCCGGCCTTGCCGTCGATCTTGTCGTTATAGAGCCCGATACGGGCAAGGCCGCGCTGCATGCTTTCGACATCGGTGGTGCGCAGTTGCTTCGACGCCGACCACGGCGTTGCAAACGGCAACGGGCTTGTCATGCGGTCACTGAGGTGGCCAACGAACAACACATAGAGATCAGAGAAATTGTATTCCTTGATAACGAAGTAGTTCTTCGTGGTCAGGAAGGACGGGCCGTAGATGCCTTCCGGCTGCAGTAGCGAGGCGGCTTGCACAAGCTCCTTGGAACTCAGTCTCTGCCCGCGCACCGGCATAAAGCCCTCACGCAACCACTGGCTGATCGGCTTCGTCACCTCCGGCACGCCGATGGTGCAATCGACCTTCGCGGGCGCTTGTACCTCGTACGCCCAGCGCACGCCGCCCTGCCAACCCTTGTTGACGAGCTGCTGCGCGGCAGAAGCGAGCGCGTCCGGCACGGAGTGCCAGATATCGATGCGGCCATCGCCATCGAAATCGACGCCGTGCTTATAATATTCCGATGGAAGAAACTGCGTCAGTCCGATCGCGCCGGCCCATGAAGAGCGCATTTCCTTGCGTGTCACCGCACCTTCGCCGAGGATCTTAAGCGCGAGGATGAACTCGTTACGGTACTGATCCTTGCGCCGCCCGACATAGGACTGAGTGGCAAGCACGCGCACCGCGTCGTACGGCAAGGTATAACGGCCGTAGTCGGTCTCGCGTCCCCATATTGCAAGCAGAACGGTTGCCGGCACACCTGAGCGCTGTTCGATCTCGGTGAGCGCCGGCCGGTATTTCTGAAGCAGCCGCTGTCCCTCTGCAGCGAGCCGGGCGATGCTCGCCTCCTTCACATAGTCGGCTGGCACCTGCACAAACTCAGCTTGCGCCGGCGCGCCTGTCGCGGGCCGTCCTGGCAGGATCAGGTCGGGCAGCTTGTAGTCAGGCTCGAGCCCCCGTGTCTGCTCATCGAACGTCGCGCGCGACACACCGGCGGCCTGGGCCTCCGGCCAGAGCGACGCAATGAACCGGGTGAAGGCGCCGTCGGCCGCGCCGGCGCTCGTATTCAGCGTCAGCAAGCAGATCAGAAGGAGCAGGCGACCCAATCGCGAAGATGAGAAGTTATTCACGCGTCAACCCAGCCTTGCTGCATTTCCAGAGGGCTAATATACACGCATCCCCTTGATCCCATTGGCAGGCAATCCCGTTGCCAGCTAAGATCATTACTATGAGACCATATCAATTGTACAAGGAGTATAAGCTAATGCGACCCATTCTTATTGCGATTCTCTCGGCAACATGCGCTTTTGTAGCGCCTGCTCGCGCCGAGCAAAGGACAATATTCTGCTCAGGAGCTTTATTTTACCAGAATTCTGGCGTTACCACTCCCATTCAGGGACACGCAGCTCTTCTGAATTTGGAAGCGAGGTCGTTCGTGGCTCCAATATACGGCCCTGTTCACGTAGCCAAGATCAATCGCAAGCAGATTTCATTCTGGAAAGATGACCAAGTCAGCCTGATCGTTGGTGCGCTGAATCGCGTCTCAGGCTCCCTGACAATGCAAGCGATTCACAAGGGTCCCATGGGAAATACCAACCCTTCGGACGTCAGAAACAGTCAACTGAACGCGAGGTGCACCCCAGGCTAATCAGATTTCCGGCGCCCCAGCATCCGCTGCCACGTGGCCAAAGCAGGAAGTCGCCGGTACGATTCCCCTACCCGCCTGGCGGTCACGAAAACAGGTCATCGCACTCCTCTCCCCTGCGGAAGAACGATGCGATGACCGTTGAATACCAAGCGCGCCGGTCAATTACGCAATAACTACGACTCAACGGAGAAGTACTAATGTTCGTTGTCGTTTGGCGTGGTTTTGGATTTTTGACGTTCTTTATCGGCATATTTGGACTTTTGGCTGGGTTGGTCCTAGCGGCACGTTTGTCGCCCCTTTTCGGCGGCACAGCCGGAACTATCCAAGGACACAGTTTCGACTGGGGCATGGGCTTGGGTATCTTGATTGCTGCCGCCATAAACTGGGTTCTGGGCAGATGGCTAAACAAACGTGCAGCTTTCAAGGCCATGGAGGCTGGTCTCCCACAGCCGACCGGCTGGCGGCACCTATTTGCCGGCAGGCATTCGTTTATGGCCGTGAACATGGAGTATTGGTCGATATTGGCGGCATTATTCGCCGTCATAGGCATTGTAGCGTCCAGCTTCTGAGTTTTTGGGCCGTCTGACTCATCACATTGCTCCGGAAATTGGCGCGCACACAAGGCTGCCACACCCGCCCGCAGTTGTGAGATCCGATCGATCCAAGACTGGCCGATGCCCGCCAACATCTCCCGAGGCAGCTTAAGCGTCTGGATGAACGTTAATCGATCGGCAACGGAAAGCATGTTCTTCAGTGTGGCCGCCCCCGGATCGCAAGGCGAGGCACACACGTCCATATGTCAGCTTCCCATTCAAGGCTCGAATGGTTCGCCACGGATCCTTGCTGGTCAACAGGTTCACCCA
>JGI24705J35276_12237836_pt1 | contig 13462 bp, 10 predicted proteins | sample TergutNt197P4_FD_35276 | JGI IMG/M metagenome (IMG submission 35276)
GGCTTGAGAATGTTGGCGGCGTCGCCCTGGCCAGGCTGGTTGCCAGCACCGATCAGGCCATGCGCCTCGTCGATGAACAGGATGATCGGATGCGCGGACGCCTTGACCGCGTCGACCACACCGCGCAGCCGCCGTTCGAATTCGCCTTTGACGCCAGCACCTGCCTGGAGCAGGCTGAGGTCGAGCGACAACAGTCTTACGCCCTTGAGCTTGTCGGGAATCTCGTTGGCTGCAATGCGCAGCGCAAGTGCCTCGGCCACGGCAGTCTTACCAACGCCGGCCTCTCCAACAAGGATCGGGTTGTTCTGCCGGCGACGCAACAGGATATCAATTACTTGGCGCAATTCGTTGTCGCGCCCGATCACTGGATCCAGGCGGCCTGAGGCCGCCATCTCGGTCATGTCCTGAGTGTAGAGACCGAGAAAATCTTCGCCGCCCGCTGCTGGAGCTGAGCCGCCCGGCACTGGGGAGCGCGCATCGTTCTCCCGGCCAAGGCTCAGGCTTGCTGCGATGGCCTCGATCGCCGAGCGGTTGGCTCGCCTCAGGCTCGGAGCGACGGAGCAGGCTAGTGAGCGCAAAACGGAATCGTTTAGCAGCGTAAGAAGCAGATCCGCCGGCGCAATGCGTTGTCGTCCGTAGGTCAGGGAAGCGCAAACCCACGCCTCCTTGACAAGATTGACCAGCGTTTGCGCCAGCCCAGGTGCGCCACCAGAACCCGGCCGCGCCGCAGCGAGTTCCTGCTGCAGTTCGGCACGAAGGCGATCAATCGAGATATCAGCCCTTTCAAAAAGTCCCACAAAATCCGGTCGATCCACGGCTCCCGCCAGCCAATGCGTCAGCTCGACGGTATCCTGCGCTGTACGGACCGCGATCGCTGCGGCGGACTCCAGCGACAAAACGGATTCGGGCGTAAGCCGTTGGATGAGATTATGCAGGTCGACGGTGGACACGAATTGGAATTCCTTGAACTTATTCCGACTGGTATTTCAGATTAAATAGCACAGCTGCTTCCCTCGAAGCCAATCCATGAGCTCAAGAGTATGGCTTCAAAGTGACGATGACGCTTGGTGGTTCGTCAACTCAATTTAAATCACGTTAAATCGTGTATTCTGTGTCCTTCTTGCTGATATAGCTGCGGCGAAAAAGCAAGACCGTGCCTTCACAAGCGGCCATATCCTTGGCTGGATGACATCGAGCGCGTCGTCATCGATCCACCACCCACATGCACCACCGATCGAATCGATCAATGATGATTCGCCAATCTTTTGCCTTATTTTGCGAATCACGGCATGCGCCGCTGCGCAATTCCTGTTCAAGCGCCTATAGGTGGTTGCCTGATCCGCTGACAGATGCGCAACAGTTGCGTATTTTGGCGCCGCGTAGGCCTTTGCTCCGTCAGTACACTCACTGAATACATTGCGGAAATTCTCAACAATTGAGGACGGCCAAACCGTCACGTCTGCCTCGAAGTAATTTGAAGGCATCTGAAGGAATGAGCAGCGTGATCCTGGAATGGGCGGCAATCCCATATGCGACTCAGGCGAACCGCCACCCCACGGGCGAGACGAGCGTTCTCTGCAATAGAACTGCCGCAAGCGCGCACCGTCGAGATGAAATTGCCATTTTGTAGGCACATTCAGATGACACCACCACCTTAACTATCGTTGGTCGGGATTTTTCGGAATAGTTATCAAGTAAATTAAGGGGCGCTAAAATGAGTAAAAGTTGTACTGTCGCACCTCGGGATAGTAACGTTAGTGGCCCTAAATTTGACTACGATGCCGTATCACCGAAGGTGGCCACATTCCTGAGGGGGCAAGCGGATCGGATCAAGAAGCAGTGCGTCATCTCCATCATTCAAATCGGAAAGGCTCTAAATGACGCGAAACGCCATTTGTCTCATGGCGCCTTTCTTAGTTGGGTCGAATGGGAGGCGTGCATCCCGGCGCGCACCGCTCAGGCATATATGAAAGTGGCGGTCTGGGCCGCTGACAAGAACGCTGCGGTTGCACAGTTGGCGCCGTCGACGCTGTACGTGCTTTCCGCTGCCACTACGCCCTCTGAATACGTTGCGGAAATTCTCAGTCGCGCAGAGAGCGGGGAAATCATCGCTGCTTCGGCTGTTCGAAGTGAACTGAAGGCATTACGAGAAAACGGGCGGCGTGTCCCAGGAGATGAACGACAATCTGGGGGGACCCGCGCCAGACAAAGGCAGTCATACTCTCACAACGTTGACGAGTGTAAGAGTCGTTGTTGTATCGAGGAGCTTGCTGCATTCCTGTCGAGGGCGCTCCCCGCGGCGGATTTTGAACAAGCCCGGAAACTGCTGACCGACCATGCCGTGCTGTCTGATCCAAGGCTGCCTGAGACTCTGCAACGGGTCTTCTCGCGTGCAGGAGTGTCGAGTGAAACGGCATCAAGACGAGTCTCCCGGGTCTCATACGCAAGCTTCTGACACAGATTATGCCGGTGGACAGAGCCAGGTTTTGATGTCATGGGCCAAATTTGGCGGAGTTTGTTTTGGTATGGCGGCAAAAAGGACCGGAGTCGAATGGGCCACCTAGGTTAATTAGCTGCGATTAATTAGCCATCCTGGACTTAACTCCATAAAAACCATCGTGAGAACGGTAATCTCTTGCTTGATATCGACAGGCTTTCGGCCCCGATTTCTACTGACTTCCCCAGTGGGCATGACCTGCGCGCTGGTGATCGCGCGCCGGTATATTTTCGTCTGAAGGATTTACGGTCGGCGGCGCGTGCGGATGAATTGAATGGGTTGCGGAATATTGAGCCTGATCAGCCGTTTCGTTTGTCGCCAGTCTGGTCGGAGGTTCGGACGCTTGCGCTCGATGTCCTGGAACATCAGACTCATGATCTGGAAATTCTGGCTTGGCTTGCTGAAGCGGAGCTCAGATTGGATGGCTTCGCCGGACTGGGGAGCTGCTTCGCGCTGATCGCTCGACTCGTCCAGGAGCACTTCGAAAGCCTGCATTCGATTGATGGTGACAGTCTCGCCGATCGCGTGGCGCCTATTGCCGGGCTTAACGGCCTCAACGGGGAAGGAGCGCTGATCCAGCCGATCAGGCTATCTCCGCTCGTGCCAGGGCGACGGTTCTTTGCCTGCAATCTTTGGGATTTCCAACTCGCCCAGCGCCCGACCGAAGGTGACCGCCGCAAGGCGTTGGCCGAGGCCGTCACCGAAGCCGGGTTGCCGGCGATGCGAGCCCATCTGGCCGATGTTGATGCCTGCATTGCCGCGTTCCGCGGAATGACGGCGGCGCTCGATGCGCGCTGTGGGGCCGACGCGCCAGCGTCGTCTGCAATCGGCCGTGTGCTCGACGAAGCACGTCTGGCAATTATCAATCTCGCTGGGCTGGAGCGAGAGATGGCGAATGCCGCATCCGACCCGGATTCCAGTGAAGATGAGAACGTGAGCGCATCCAAACCTGCGCGTCCTGGCGAGATCCGTTCGCGCGAAGACGCTTTCATTGTTCTGACCGCTGTGGCCGACTATTTCCGTCGCAATGAGCCCCAATCACCGCTTTCCGACGCCATCGATACCGTCGTGATGCGCGGCCGCATGGATTTCGCCGAACTGCTTGCCGAAATCGTCCAGGACGAGCACATGCGTCGCGGCATTCTGATCAGCGCCGGCATCAAGCCCAACCTGAGGAGCAAGTCGTGAACCCAATCCGAACTTATCGCCACGACCGGAATAATTAAGGGAGTCGTTACAAATGGTCAGCGTCCACGATAAACTCGAGAGAGTACGCAAGCCACGCGTGCATATTAAGTACGAGGTCGAGACCGAAGGTGCGCTCGTCGTAAAAGAGTTGCCCTTTGTGGTTGGCGTTCTCGGTGACTTTTCGGGCAATTCGACTGAGCCCCTCAAACCTTTCGGCGAACGCAAGTTTATACAAATTGATCGTGACAATTTTGACGAGGTGATGCGGCGTATGACGCCAGGGCTCAACCTGCGCGTCGAGAACACGCTGCAGAACGACGGCAGCCATATGGCTGTTTCACTGAAGTTCGAGAAGCTCGATGATTTCGAACCCGCCGCGGTGGTCGAACAGGTGCCGGCGCTGAAGTCACTGCTTGAGGCCCGCAACCAGTTGCGCGACCTCCTGTCCAAGGCTGACCGCTCGGAACAACTCGAAGCCTTGCTTGAGGATATTTTGCAGAACAAGACGCATCTGGCCGCGCTACGCGACGAACTGGGCTCGCTCAGGAAAGGTGCACAGCAGGAAGGGGACGTGAAATGAGCGCCGATCTCCAGACACAGCTTCGCTCTGAAGCGCGTACCGTAGAGGCGCCGACGCGCCTGCTCGACCAGGTGGTCGCCGCCACTCGCCAGACTGAGCCGGACAGGGCGCAGGACCTGTTGCGCACGCTCACCGATCAGGCGATGAAGGGTACCATCACCTATACCCGCAACCTGACAATCACCCTGAACGCGGCGATCGCGGCGATCGACACAAAAATTTCGCGTCAGCTCTCCGCGATCATGCAATCTCCGGGCTTCACCAAACTTGAAGGCTCCTGGCGCGGCTTGCATCATCTCGTCGCCAACACCGAGACCAGCTCCAACCTCAAGATCAGGGTTCTGAACGCCACCAAGCGTGAGCTCTCGCGTGATATTGCAAAGGCAGACTTCGACCAGTCGCGGCTTTTCAAGTCGATCTACGAGGACGAGTTTGGCACGCCTGGCGGCGAACCAATTGGCTCACTGATCGGCGATTACGAGTTCGATAATTCCTTTGATGACGTCGAGCTGCTGCGGGGACTGGCGTCGATCTCGGCGGCTGCCTTCGCGCCGCTGATCTCGGCGGCAAGCCCAAAGCTGTTCGGTTTCGAAGATTTTCGCGAACTGGGGCGCCCACGCGATCTGGCGAAGATTTTTGACACTGTCGAATTCATCAAGTGGCGCTCCTTCCGTGACAGCGATGATTCGCGCTTTGTGGCTCTGACCATGCCGCGCGTGCTGGCGCGTCTGCCCTACGGGCCGAACACGAGGCGCATTGAAGAATTCGATTTCGATGAGGGGGTCGATGCCGATGGTAACCAGCTTCCGCATGAAAACTACTGCTGGATGAACGCTGCCTATGTGATGGGTGTGCGGTTGACCAACGCCTTCTCGCTCCATGGCTGGTGCACCGCCATCCGCGGTGCAGAGAATGGCGGCAAGGTTGACAACCTGCCCATGCACATCTTCACAAGCGATGATGGCGACCTCGACGTGAAGTGTCCAACCGAGATCGGTATCACCGACCGGCGCGATGGCGAACTCGCCAAGCTCGGCTTCCTCCCGCTGTGTCACTACAAGAACACCGACTATGCTGTGTTCTTTGGGGCGCAGACCACCAATAAGCCGAAGCTCTACGATCGTCCGGAGGCGACTTCGAACGCCGCCATTTCAGCGCGGCTGCCCTACATTATGGCGTCCTCGCGTTTTGCCCATTACCTCAAGGTCATGGGCCGCGATAAGATCGGCTCATTTATGGAGGCGAAAGACTGCGAGGCCTGGCTGAACCGCTGGATCACCAACTATGTCAATGGCAATGACGATGCGAGTCAGGAGATGCGGGCCAAGTATCCTTTGCGTGCGGCCAAGGTGACGGTGCAGGAGGTGGCCGGCAAGCCGGGCTCCTATAATGCTGTCGCTTGGCTTAGACCGTGGCTCCAGATGGAAGAGCTCACAACGTCCCTGCGCATGGTGGCGCGGATTCCCGAAAAGAGCTGACGACTCGTGTTTTCCATGTCCCGAGATTCCCGGCATGAGAGACAGAACACGGTAGCCCTTGCAGTGGAACGCCACTGCAAGGATGTCAGGGTAAGGGCCGACCGGCTCATTGCCCTGATCGATGCGGCTTTGTCTGAGCAGACCTCGCGCATCCTGCATCACGCGCACTTCCAGGCGATGGAGGCGCGTTGGCGTGGGCTTGCCCTATTGCTTAGGGCGAGCGGCAATGCGCCGGACATCAAGATCCGAATTCTGTCGGCGAACTGGGGCGAACTCGCCCGTTCGATGGAGCGTGCCACAGAGTTCGACCAGAGCCGCCTCTTTGAGCTGATCTACAGTCGCGAATTCGGCATGCCGGGTGGCGAGCCTTTTGGCCTGTTGATCGGTGACTACGAGATCGGGCCCGATATGAAGGGAGGAGGCGATCCCATCAGCGCCCTCGGGGCGATGGCTGGCGTAGCTGCCGCCGCTTTTTGTCCCTTCATCGCCGCAGCTTCGCCGCAGCTCCTCCAGCTTGACAGCTTCGTCGAGCTTTCGCGATTGCCAAATCTCGAACGACGATCGTCGGATTTGGCGCTCCTCCGCTGGCAGCGTCTACGTCAGCGGGAAGATACCCGCTTCGTCGGTCTCGTTGCACCGCGCATTCTGGTGCGACGTCCCTATGCATCGCATGACCGGCGCCGCCGCGATGGTTTCAGTTTCCGCGAGCGGCTCAGGGCAGACGGTGCGCATCTCAACTGGGGTAACGGCGCCTTCGCTTTCGCTGTGGTTGCCATCACAGCCTTCCTTTCGTCGGGCTGGTTTGCTGATCTGCGTGGCGCGCATCAGGATGCGGACGGCGGCGGTATGGTCTCGCCGCTTGAACCCTTCGACTCAGGCCTTGAATCGCACGGGTTGTCGCAACAGCCGCCAGTGGAAGTGCGGCTGACCAGTCTTCAGGAAAAGCAGATAAGCGACCACGGGCTGATCCCAGTCTCGACCGTCTACATGTCGAACCAACTGGTCTTCAACTCAAACCAGTCGCTGCACGACCCGCCGCATTATGCGAGCGCCCACGCAAACCAAAATGTGCGCCTTTCTGGCATGCTGCAATATGTGCTCTGTGCATCCCGCTTCGCGCATTATCTCAAGGTTATTTTGCGAGACGAGGTCGGCCGTCTCGCTGATGCGCGGTCAATCCAGGCCAAGCTCAGCACTTGGCTCTCTCAATACACGGTCGGCAATGAAGATGCCGGTCTTGAGCTGCGAAGGCGCTATCCGTTACGCATGTCTCGCGTCTCGGTGCACGAGCAGGCAGGCAAGCCGGGCTCTTTTGCGTGCACCGTGCGGCTACAGCCACATTTCCAGCTCGACAACGTCGACACAAGCTTCCAGCTAATCGCTGAGTCATCTGCGATTGCAGATCAGCCAACTTCGCGAGCTTCGGCATGACAATGACAGGAATTGACGCATCGCAGGCGGGTAACATCAAGGCTCTGTTGGCTCAAGACGATCTTTCGGGCGCGTTGGCGCTGATGACCGAGGCCGTGCGGCATGCACCGCAGGACCTTGGCCTTCGTCTCGTGCTGATCGACCTGTTGATCTTGAGCGAGGACTGGGAGCGCGCCGATAATCAGGCCCGCATGGCCTCGACGATCGCACCGAACGAGGCGGTCGGCCTCTCTCTGCTTCGTAGGGAGATCCGCGGCATGCATGCCCGCACCCGCTGGTACGAAGACGCGGCCGTCCCAGACTTCCCGGACGGGCCGACGTCAGCCGATCAAATCTCGCTGAGACTGGCGCTCGCGTTGCGCGAGAATGACGGCCATGCAGCGACTGAGGCATTTGAGGCGTTATCGCAAATTCAACCAGCCCGGCTTTGTTGGAACGGCGGCGCGCCTGGCGATTTTCGCGATCTCGACGACCGCCTGCCGCACGCACTCGAGGCGGTGACGACCGGTGGTGCCTATCTCTGGATCGATTTCAGCAAGATTGCGCGTATCGATTTCGCTGCTGCTTCACGGCCACGCGATCTTGCTTTCCGTCCTGCGCAGTTGCGGTTGCTGGACGGGTCAAGCGCAGAGATTCTCGTACCAGCGCTCTATTACGCGCGCGGGACGCAGACCAATGCCGTCCGCCTTGGCCGCGAGACCGGCTGGACGGACGGGCCAGGTGGGATCGTCACAGGCTACGGTCAGCGCTGCTTCTTCGCCGGCGAAGCGATGGTAGCGATTGCTGAGGCTAACAGCATCGTGCGCGGGGAGAGCATTGGAGATGGTTGATCCGCTCGCACGCTTCCTGCCTACCTCAGAGACGTTGGAGCGCTCGCTGCTCGATCGATTGATCGACCGGGACCCGGATCTGGCGGGTGATCCGCCACGCATGATCGGTGAACAGGTCAACGAGATTCGCGAGAGCCTCAGGCGAGATGTGGAAGCACTGCTGAATACGCGCCGGTGTCCGACCACCCCGAACCCGGACCCGCAGAGTGATCTGTCCGACTCTCTCTTGACGTATGGCGTCGACGGCTTCTTCACCACCAATCTTGTTACTGACGCGCAACGCACTGCGTTCGCTCGCTCGCTTGAGCAGAGCATTCGGCGGTGTGAGCCGCGTTTGGAGGATGTGCGCGTCTCAGCCTTGCCACCGCGCCAGCAAGGCGAGCGCTCGCTGAGACTCAGAATCGAGGCGGTTCATCATCTCCAGCGTGGCCTCCCGGCCATCGCGTTTGAGACCGCGGTCGATCCCACGACGCAGCGTCTCCAGATCGAGGCCGCCCATGGCTGACGGCTTCCTGCGACGTTATTCGGAGGAACTGTCTGCGTTTCGTCGACGCGCAGGGCGCTTCGCCAATGCGCATCCGAAGATCGCCAGCCGCCTGCGTCTCTCAGGAAGCACTGCTGATGACCCGCATGTCGAGCGGCTGGTGCAGAGTTTTGCCTTTGTCGCTGCGCGCGTGCGCCAGAAGCTTGACGACGAGTTTCCGGAGTTGACGGGCAGTCTGCTGGAGACGCTCTACCCGCATTATCTCACCCCCATTCCCTCGATGATGATCTTGCGCTTCGAGCCAGCCGATGGGCTGGACAGTATTCAGCGCATCCCACGCCACCTTGAGATCGACTGCGAGCCGGTCGAGAATGAGCGCTGCCATTTCCGTATCACGCAGGACGTCGTACTGGCGCCGATCGCGTTGACGGCGGCCAGCCTGCAGGGCCAGCCGATCGAGGCGCCCCTCGCACCGCATCTGCGCGCTTCCTCATGCCTTAGGCTGACCCTGCGGGCCCGCAGCCTTCAGGGTCATCTTGGTAAACTTGGGCTTCAGTCACTGCGTTTCCAGATCATCGCGCCCTGGCGTGAGGCCACTGCACTTCACGAACTCGTCCTGAACCACACCTGCGGCGTCGCACTCGCCCGTCATGCGAACGACGTGAACGCGGTCTTTCTGCCAGTCTCGGCATTGCAGCCCGTGGGGTTTGCTCCGGAGGAGGGCATGTTGCCGTATCCGCCGACCAGTTTTGTCGGCTATCGGCTGCTCAGCGAGTTCTTTGCTCTGCCGCAGAAATTCCTTGCCATTGAGATAGGCGGCCTCGACAGGTGGACCGGCGAAACGCTGGATATATTCATCTATCTGGACCAGCCGGCGGCAGCGCTCGAGCGGCAGATCTCGGCCGAGAGTTTCGCGCTCAACACGGCTCCTGCAGTCAATCTTTTTACGCAGAAGAGCGAGCCGATCACGATCAATGGCGCGCGCACGGAGTATGCGCTCATCTCCGATTCCCGCCACCACAGCACGCGTGAAATCTACAGCGTAACCGGGGTCACCGTGAGCGACCGGGACGGGCGTACGACAGAGGCTCCGGCGTTCTTCGCGGGGCGGGGGCAGAGTGACATCGCCTGGCAGGTGCAGCGTAGTTTTGATCCGTTCGATGGCTCGAGCGAAGTGACGATCGCCTTCGTCGATCGCACCCAGGGTGAGATGGCGCACCAGGAACTCGTTGCGAGCGTCGATACGCTTGCTCTCAACCGCGACCTTCCAGAGCGGTTGCCCTTTGGCGGCGGCCACCCGCAGTTTGAGCTGATAGAGCCCGTTGCCGCCATCGCTCGCGTCGAGGCGTTGACGGCACCGACTCCGACCTTGCGCTTCGTTGACGATGAGGAGCGCCACTGGCGTCTTGCTTCGCACCTCAACCTTAACCACCTCTCGCTGATCGACGGCGACGCCGCCGCGCTGAAAGAGATGTTGCGGCTCTATTTCCAGCGCGATCGGCGTGAACTCAATCTCATGATTGACGCCATTGTCGGCATCGAGTCGCGACGGGCGATGGCGCGGGTTGCGGGGGGTGCCATGGTGCCAGGCAGCGAGATCAAGCTTGTCTTCGACCCGGGACGGATCGATCGCGGCGCGGCCTATCTCCTTGCCTCGGTGCTTGATCGCTTCTTCGGCCTCTATGGCTCGATCAACAGTTTTACCCGCCTGAGCGTGGCGATGAAGGGCTATCCCGAGCCGCTCGTGGTCTTCCCGGCCCGCTATGCTGAGAGGCCGCTCCTATGAAGCTGCCGACGAGCCAGGGCCTGACGCGGAGCGAGGACGAACTCACTCATCGCCTGTTTAGCGAACCCGAGAGTTTCGAGTTCACGACCGCAATACGTGTTGCGGAGCGGGCGGGCGAACTGCGTCTGGTTGCTGACGTCGACAGCAAACTCGCGGCCACTCCGATCGCTGCGGTTGCGCGTCGGGACAGTGCGGTGGAGCTTCGTACCAGCGTTGGCGGTCTTGTCGGCGCGCTCGGCGCGCTGCCGCCCGCCTACACGCAGATCGTTCTGGAGGAGCATAAGCGCCGGTCGCGCAGCCTCGCCGCTTTTCTCGATCTCTTCGCTGGGCGCCTGCTGAAGCTCTTTGTCGAGGCTTGCGAGAAGTATCGCCTTGCGCGCTTGCTGCGTTGGCACGGCCTCTCGCGTGAGAACCGTATCGTAGTTGCGCTGCTCGCACTGGTCGGCTTTCGTGCGCCGGAGGTGAGGGCACGTAACAGGCTCGGCGACGACCCGGTGCTGCGGTATGCAGGTTTCTTCGCAGCGTGTACACGCAATGCCAGCGCGCTCGGCGCCATGCTTGCCGATTATAGCGGCCTGCCGGTCGGGATCGAACAGTTCTATCCGCGCCGCGTCGAAATTCCCGAAGATCAGCAAAGCGCGCTCGCGGCCGGTCGCCTGCCGCGGCTCGACTTGGACGCCGTCGCGGGCGCCACGGTTCGCGACCGAGCCGGCGGTTTCCGCGTGGTGATTGGGCCCGTGGGCTATGCCGACTATCTCTCGCTTGAGCCCGGCTCGCTACGGCTCAGTGATCTCATGGCACTGACGCGGCTCTTCGTCGGACCAGCGCTGCGTTTCGACGTGCAGGTCGTCTTGCGCAAGGAGGATGTTCCCTTCTGCCAACTTGGTGATCCCGCTCACCTCCCGCGTCTTGGGTGGAACGCGTGGGCGCGCCTGGTGCCGTTGGCGCATGACAGCGACGACGCCGTTGTCGCAGCGCCGCGTGATCGTTAGGTGAGCCAATGAAGCTGGAACTCAAACCCGACGCAGCAACCGAGAGCCTGATCAAAGGCAAGCGCCGCCTCGAGCGCGGTGAGATGACGATTGGCCGCGATCCAGGCTGTACGCTGGTGGTTACCGATGAGACGCGTATGGTCTCCAAGACCCATTGTCGCATCATACGCGACGGACACGGTTTTCAGCTCCGCGACGAAAGCGTCAACGGAGTCTCGCTCGGCGGCCGCGAATTGGCTGAGGGCGAGACGGTGCGCCTTGCCGATGGCGACGAAATCAGTTTCTGCGGCCACGTCCTGGGCGTACGTATCCGTAGTGATGGCGAGCCAGATTGGAGCGACCCCGATTCTCGGTTGGCTGTTAGCGACGACGTGCTGAGCATCACGGCGATTCTCGCTGACGTCACTCCAGCAGGACGCAGTGCGAGCGGTATCCTGCCGGGGCGTGTCGCCGAGGATTGGATCGGGACGAAGGGGCGCGTTGGCCAGCGCAATCAGTTCGAGAAGCCGGGCCCGGCTCAGTTCGGTTGGCACGGGCCGCCGCCCGTGTCGATGCTGGACTCATCGCTTCCCGACGATTGGGACGATGTTTCCGACTCCGGCAGCCGTAACGAGCATGTAGCGGCGACGGGCATGCGCGTCAGTGTGCCGAAGGCGAACACGTCGGAGGTTGCTGAGCCCGCGGCGCGACCGCCGCAGGAGAACGGCGAAGAGGTGCTGCTCAATGCATTCTTGCAGGGCTACGGCGCTGCCATCGAACCGGCTGGCGACGCGCGTCTGTTCATGCATCGCATGGGCCACGCCCTGCGCCAATTGGTTGAGCACAGCAACCATATCGCAGCGCAGACGCGCGATTTCGCAGCTAGCGAAGGCCTTGAACGGCCAGCCAGCATGATCGACCCGCTCGATCCCCGTCGAGGCCTGGAGACTGTTGAGCGCGATCACCGTCGATTCCTGGAGGCAACGAGCTGGCTGCTCGAAGAAATCGACCGGCTCGCTCCAGCGGCCATTGCGGCTCGACCGCAAGCTGCCACAACCCTGCGAGAGCGGTTGCGTCAGATACTGGGACAACAGGGTGGACGCGCTTGGCGCAGCTATTGCGCCGCCTACCACGTTGACGGTGTCTCTCCGCGTGGCCGCTTCGCCACCCAGCTTGCTGCGATCGAAGATATGATCAAGCAGGCGGACACATTTGAAGAACTCAAGCCAGACAGCATGCGTCACGGAGCGACCGAATGAGACATGAGAACCGTGTCGCGTGGAGCGAGGGCATGTTCCTGCGGGTCCAGCATTTCCAGCAATCCGATCGCTGGACAGAGCGGATTGTGCGTGCGGCTACGCGCGATCTCCGTCCCTATCCCTGGGGTGTTGCAGCGATTGAAATTGACCGTGAGGCGCTCTCGATCGGGCGCTTTTCACTGTCCTCCATCCAAGGCATCTTTGCCGATGGCACCGCTTTTGACGCGCCAGGCGACGGCGACCTGCCGGATCCAGCCGAACTTGCTTCAACCCTGAAGGACGCAATCGTCTATCTCGCTCTGCCGATGCGTCGTCCGGGCAGGCCTGACATAGCCCACGATGAGCGCTTCTCCGGGAACAGCGTACGGATCGTCGCTACGTCTTATGAAGCGCCGGATGCCAACACTGACACCGATATTGTCGCGCCAATTGATGTTGGCAGACTCCGGCTCCGCCACCTCCTGACCGGCGACGAACTGGCGGGCTATGAGCTTTTGGGCATCGCTCGTGTTGTCGAAGTCAGGCCCGACCGTTCGGTTCTGCTCGACGACAGCTTCATACCACCCACGCTGAATTGTGCGGCCAGCGCGCGTTTGTTCGCCCTGATGACAGAGTTGCTCGGCATCATCCGCCATCGATCCGACGCCATTGCCAGGCGTATCGGCGATCCTACAGTGCGCGGCACAGCAGAGGTTGGCGACTTCCTGGTGCTGCAGGCGCTGAACCGAGCCGAACCGGTACTCGCGCATCTCACCAACAACACGAGGCAGATCCATCCCGAGGATTTCTACCGCTTCTGCCTGCAGCTTGCCGGAGAACTTGCGACTTTCATGGCGCATGACAAACGCGTGACGGCGTTTCCGGCCTATGATCATAATGATCTGCAGGCGACTTTCGCTGCCGTCTTTGCCGACCTGCACGCCTCGCTCTCGGCGGTGCTGGAGCAGGCCGCGGTCGC
>JGI24705J35276_12237835_pt1 | contig 13458 bp, 12 predicted proteins | sample TergutNt197P4_FD_35276 | JGI IMG/M metagenome (IMG submission 35276)
ATCTTCTCGATGTCGATGATGCCCTGCTTGATCTCCCGGTAGACCATGCCCATGAAGTTGAGAGGCTGGTAAAGCTGGATCATCATGGCATTGATCAGGACGAAATCGCCGACCGTGTTGTGCCCGTTACGAATACCAATCGCGCACATCAGCATGGTTGCGGTGAGCCCCACCGTAAAGATCACCGCCTGCCCGGTGTTCAGGACCGCGAGCGAGGTGTAGGTCTTGACGCTTGCCTCTTCGTAGCGCGCCACCGAGCGGTCGTAGCGCTGCGCTTCGCGTGCTTCGGCGCCGAAATACTTCACGGTCTCGTAGTTCAGAAGCGAGTCGATCGCCTTGGTGTTTGCCTCCGTGTCGGAATCGTTCATCTTGCGGCGGATGCCGATCCGCCATTCGGTTGCGATGTAGGTGTAGTACATATAGATCACGATGGTGATCAGCGTCGCAACCACGTAGCGCCAATCGAAGTGCCAGAACAGCACGCCCATCAGCAGCGAGACCTCGACGATGGTCGGGATCAGTTGCAGGATCACCATGCGCACGATGATCTCGATGGCGTTGCGGCCTCGCTCCAGCACGCGCGTCAATCCGCCGGTCTTGCGCTCCAGGTGAAAGCGCAGCGACAATTCGTGCATGTGAATGAAGGTGACGGTGGCGAGCTTGCGTACCGCATGCATGGAGACGCCGGCGAAGATGCCGTCACGCCATTGCGTCAATACCGCCATCAGGATGCGCATCATGCCGTAACTCGCCGTCAACAGCAGCGGCGAAGCGATCACCCAGAGCATCCAGTTGTCGGCCCCGACTGGCGCAGTGTTGGCGCCGGTCAGTGCGTCCGTCGCCCACTTGAAGGTGAACGGAACCGCCAGCGTGGTAAGCTTGGCGACGAGCAGCAGCACCATCGACCAGACGACGCGCATCTTGAGATCGGCACGGTCGCTCGGCCAGATGTAGGGCCACAGGTGCCTCAGCGTCCCGAACAGGGTGGCCTGCTCCAGCGACTGGCTGGAAGAATCGGACGCGTCGGCGTCGGCGTGAGATCTGCGAGACATAGACAGCCTAAAGGGCCCGCACGATGCCGGGCCCGTTGCGATTAACGACTTTCGTGACTGCCCAAGTGAGCCCCTCCGGTCAACCCCGTAATTCCCGGGCGCAAGCGAAGCGAGCAAGCATGGAATCCATCCCACCGTGATAAATGCGGTCCGACAAATTCGGGGCCTGTACTCTCGCATGCATCCCCAATGTGCAATTGCGCATTGTGGAACACCGGCAGGTCCTTGTTTGGTCTCACCTTACCTGGGCAGTTACTTTTCGTACATCATATAATGGCTTCTCCGCGCCAGCGCATCCCGGGCGGGAACCAAATCTATCCTCGTTCGTCTTCGTTGACCGGCAATTTTCCGAGAGCGAGCGAATCATCAAATGGACTTGACGCCTTTTCCGTGCAATGCATCAATGTATCCAATGAGCATTATTAAAACTGTCTGCGTCTATTGCGGCTCCGGCCCAGGAATCAATCCCAAGTTTATCGAAGGCGCCAAGGCGTTCGGCAAGGTGCTTGCCGAGAACAACGTCCGGCTGGTCTATGGCGGCGGCTCGCTCGGGCTGATGGGCGCGGTCGCCACTGCCACGCTCGATCATGGCGGTTCCGTGACCGGCATCATCCCGAATTTCCTGACCCAGCGTGAAAACGCGCTGACCCGCGCGCAGGAGATGATCGTCACACCCGACATGCATGAGCGCAAGCGGCTGATGTTCGAGCACTCGGACGCTTTCGTCGCCCTGCCCGGCGGCCTTGGCACGCTGGAAGAACTCGTCGAGCAGTTGACCTGGAAACAACTCGGCCGCCACGCAAAACCTGTGCTGCTTGCCAATATCGACGGCTTCTGGGAACCACTGCTTTCGCTGATCTCTCACATGCGCCAGACCGAATTCATCCGTCCCGGACTGTCGGTCGACATCCTCAAGGCGGATCGCGTCGAGGACATCCTGCCGCGCTTGCGGGCGGCCGCTGCCAAAATTCCGGACTCCGAGAAGGATCTCGCGCCCGAAGTTGCGCGGAGGCTTTAAGGCGCTTGCGCTACTCCGCCGGAAACGTCACCGCCTCGATCCGGTTGCCGTCGGGGTCGACGATGAAGGCCGCATAGTAGCGAACACTATCATGGGGCCTCAGGCCTGGTGCGCCGTCGGATGCCCCACCGGCCGAGAGAGCGGCGGCGTAAAACGCATCAACCTCGGCGGTGGCCCTGGCGCGCAGGCAAATATGCCCGCCACTCTCCGGCGAGACAGGCGCCTGGCCTGCACGCAGATTGATCCAGAACTCCGGATAGGCCTTGCCAAAGCCAACGGTCGCAGGCCGCGTCACCAGGCGGGCCAGCCCCAACGGCTTCAATGTCGCCTCGTAGAACTTCGCGGAGCGATCGAGATCACTGACGCCGACGGAGATGTGGTCGATCATTGATTGCTCTCTCCCCTGCCATTGCTTCTCGCAATGACCGTATTCCTCGCTAACTCGGTGCGCCCGACTTGACCAGCTTGTAGATCAGCGAGTCCATCAGCGCCTGGAACGAGGCGTCGATGATGTTCGGCGACACGCCCACCGTGATCCAGCTCTCGCCGTTCTCGTCCGCGCTTTCGATCAGCACGCGCGTGACTGCCCCGGTGCCCCTGTTGAGGATACGCACGCGATAGTCGATCAGCTTCAGACCATCGATATATTTCTGGTACTTGCCGAGGTCTTTGCGCAAGGCGACGTCGAGTGCATTGACCGGACCGTTACCCTCGGCCGCCGAGATCAGCTGCTCGCCCGCGACATTGACCTTCACCACAGCCATTGCCACGGTGACGCGCTGGCCGACCGCATTGTAGCGCAGCTCGACATTGACGTCGAACTGCTCGACCTTGAAATATTCCGGCACCTTACCAAGCGTCCGGCGCGCAAGAAGATCGAAAGACGCGTTGGCGGATTCATAGGCATAGCCTGCTGCCTCCCGCTCCTTCAGTTCTTCGACCAGGCGCGTCAGCTTTGGATCATTCTTTTCGTAGGGAATGCCGGCGCGATCGAGCGCGGCCATGACGTTGGAACGTCCCGCCTGATTGGAGACCAGCACTCTGCGGCTGTTGCCAACCGATTCCGGCGCCACATGCTCGTAGGTCTGCGGATCTTTCAACACTGCGGAGGCATGAATGCCTGTCTTGGTGACGAAAGCGCTCCCGCCCACATAGGGCGCATGCCGGTTTGGCGTGCGGTTGAGCATGTCATCCAACGTGCGCGAAGCGTTGACGAGGCCTGCGAGCTTCTCCTGCGTGACCCCGATCTCGAAGCGGTCTGAAAATTCCTTCTTCAACTTCAAGGTGGGGATCAGCGAACAGAGATTGGCATTGCCGCAGCGCTCACCAAGCCCGTTCAGCGAACCCTGGATCTGCCGGGCGCCGGCTCGCACGGCGGCGAGCGAGTTCGCAACGGCCTGCTCGGTGTCGTTGTGGGCGTGAATGCCAACGTGATCGCCAGGGATATGCCTGACCACCTCCGCAACGATGGTTTCGACTTCGTGCGGCATGGTGCCGCCATTGGTGTCGCAGAGCACCACCCAGCGTGCGCCGGCCTCATAGGCGGCCTTCGCGCAAGCGAGCGCAAAGGCCGAATCTTCCTTGTAGCCGTCGAAAAAATGCTCGCAGTCGAGCATCACCTCGCGCCCAGCAGCTTTGGCGGCGCTGACACTGTCGCGGATGGAGGCGAGATTTTCCTCGTTCGTGGTCTCGAGCGCGACGCGCACCTGATAGACTGAGGATTTTGCGACGAAGCAGATCGCATCGGCGTCTGCCTCTAGGATCGCCACAAGGCCCGGATCGTTCGACGCCGACCGGCCGGGCCGCCGCGTCATGCCGAAGGCGGTGAAACGCGCGTGATCGAGCTTGGGCTTGCCTGCGAAAAGTTCGGTGTCGAGCGGATTGGCGCCGGGATAACCGCCCTCGATATAGTCGATACCAAGCTCGTCCAGCATCTGCGCGATCGCCCGCTTGTCGGCGAGCGTGAAGTCGACGCCATTGGTCTGCGCCCCATCGCGCAGCGTGGTGTCGAACAGATAGAGGCGTTCCTTGCTCATTCCGGTGCTCCCGACGCGGGACTGGTGTCCAGCGTTTTCTGCATGGTGGTATTGGCAAGCCATTCGTCATTGATGGCGACGCTGTTGCGCTGCATTGAGACATAGCCGCGCTTGGCGAAGAAGCCCTGCGCAGTGTCACTGGCATCAACCGTCAGGCTTTTCGCGCCGCGGCTGCCGGCGAGCTTCTCGAGCGCATCCACCAGCATCGAGGCCACGCCCTGCCCGACCATGCTTGGATGCACGTAGAGCATGTCGATATGATCCTTGCCGCGCAGCGAGGCGAAGCCGACTGGCGAATTCCTGAGCGTCGCGATCAGCGTGAGCTGGCCCGCAAGTTTGCGGCCGAACGCGTCTTCGTCCTCCGCTGCCACCATCCAGGCTTCCTGCTGCGCTTCGCTGTAGTCGTCGCCGGTCAATTCCTCGATCGCCGAGGCAAAGATCGCGGCAAGCCACGGCACGTCGGCCGGAAGAAATGGCCGCAGCGCCGGCTTTGGGAGGCTCTGTCCCATGGTCCTCACCACATTCCGTAAAGCTTCAGCACAAGCGCCACCGCACCGACGAGGATCAGAATTTTCAACGCGATATAATAGAGCCAATGCCTGGGAAAGGGCGTGTCGGGCCGATTCATCGCGCGATCTCCCAGGTGGTGCCGTCCTTGGAATCCTTGATGGCGACGCCCATGGCGGCGAGTTGATCGCGAATGCGATCCGACTCCTTAAAGTCCTTGCGCGCACGCGCGGCCGAGCGCTCGGAAATCAGGCGATTGACCTCATTTGCGTCGATACCAGTCGCCTGCCGTTTCCGGCTTTCCCACTGCGCAGCACTTTCGGAGAGGAAACCGAGCAACCGCAAGGATGCGGAGAGGCTGGCATCATCGCGCAAGCTGTGCAGCGCTGCAATCATTTGTGGCGTGTTCAAGTCGTCCAGCAATGCCTCGATGACTGGTGCCGCCGGCTCGCCCGGCTGCACGTCGGCCGCGGCGCGATACCAATCGTCCAAGGTCTTGGCGCTATCTTCCAGGCCCTTCACAGTCCAATCGATCGGCGAGCGATAATGCGTCTTCAGCATGTTCAGACGCAACACTTCACCCGGCCAATCAGCAAGCAGGTCGCGAATGGTCACGAAATTGCCGAGCGACTTCGACATCTTTTCGCTCTCGATCTGCAAGAAGCCGTTGTGCATCCAGTAATTCGCCATCCGGGGCTGATGGAATGCACAGCAACTCTGCGCGACTTCGTTCTCGTGATGCGGAAACACGAGATCGATGCCGCCGCCATGAATGTCGAAATGCTCACCGAGATGCTTCCACGCCATGGCCGAGCACTCCATGTGCCAGCCCGGACGCCCACCGGTCTTGATACCCGGAGGCGAAGGCCAGGATGGCTCGCCAGGTTTTGACGGCTTCCACAGCACAAAATCGGTCGCATCGCGCTTGTAGGGCGCGAGGTCGACACGGGCGCCTGCGATCATCTCGTCGAGCGAGCGGTTTGCCAGTGCGCCGTAGCGCGGCAGCACGCCATTCGCCGCGTTCATTGCCTGCGGCGAGAACAGGACATGGTCCTCGGCGACATAGGCGAAACCACCAGCGACCAGCTTCTCGATAATCTCGCACATCTCGCCGATATGCTCGGTGGCGCGCGGTTCGATCGTCGGCCGCAGAGCACCTAACGCATCGACATCCCTGTGAAACTGCCTGCCGGTCTCCTCGGTGACCTTGCGAATCGCCTCGTTCAGCGGCAGCCCCGGAAAATCCCGGGCGGCACGATCGTTGATCTTGTCGTCGACGTCGGTGATGTTGCGGACATATTTCACGCGCTCCGCGCCGTAGAGATGACGCAGCAGCCGGAACAGCACGTCGAACACGATCACCGGCCGCGCGTTGCCGATATGGGCGAAGTCGTAGACTGTCGGTCCGCAGACATACATCCGGACATTGAGCGGATCGAGCGGCACAAAGGGCCGCTTGTTTTTCGTCAGGGTGTCGTAAAGACGCAATTCCATTGAAACCCATCCATGTGCGTCGCGATGTGAATTTCCCGCAATGTTAGCGGCAGGTTCGATAAGGAACTTCAAATCGCAGACGGCACTTAATCTTTTCTTCTTGGCGGTGATCCTTTGCGGTGAACTGTCTCTCGCATTCGCCCCCACTCGGCGCAAGAACCGTGAATGCAAGCCCGACACTGCCAGCCGGGCGTCCAGTGCTCTCAATGTTGAGAAAAGACGGTCCCGCCAGCGAATCGCTAGCTGATAATCTCGCGGCAAATGACGCAAATGGCGAGGAGACCGTTCATACCTCCACCATGGGCCACGAGGGGGCTCGCGTCAAGAGAGCCACAAAAAAGTCGCTTTTCCGCCCGGGAGAGCGGTCTTTCGCCATACCGGCTAATCATCATTAACCATTTGAGTTTATTTAAGTGAAGGAGGTTCCCTCATCCCACTGTGCACCATGCGATTCTTTTTGGCGCCTCTTTTCGGCTGTGCCTGCATCGTCGCCGCATCCACTGCGTCGGCCGAGACGCGCATCTTCATCGTCGCCAACCAGTTCGGCCAGTGCCTCGCCAGGGATGTGAAATGCAACACTGATGCCGCCCATTCCTATTGCCGGTCGCGGAACTTTGCCCAAGCCTCGACCTACCGCCGGGTCGATCCTGAAGAGATCACCGGCGAAATCCCCAAATCCGGCAAGAACTGCTCCCATGATCATTGCGATGAATACGTCGCAATCTTCTGCCAACGCTGAATTCGGTCAAATCTGGCGGATTTTGGGCCACATCAGCGCCTCCGAAACGACGTGACGATGCCCCAGGAAGCGGGTATTGGAACAGGCATTGGATGGCCCGCATCGGCTTTGCGTGCCGTTGCCTCGCAAGAATGGCGGATATGCTCAAATCTCCATCTCTTTCTTCTCGTCCCATCCTCACCTGCGCGGCGCTTCTGGCCGCGTTGACGGGCGTGATCGCGCTCAGCACCAGTGTATTTGCGCAAGCCGGACCGGCCCCGATGGCCCCAAACGCCAATCCGATGTGCGTGCGTTTGGAAGCGCAGCTTGCCGCGCTCAACCGCGGTGCCAGCGGCGATCCCACCCGGGACGGCGAGATCCGCCGTTATCAGGATTCCGCGACCCGGCAGCGGGCTGAGCTCGACCGTGTCGTCGCCCAGGCCAAGCGTATGGGCTGCAACTCCGGTTTCTTCTCGCTGTTCAACGACCGGGCGCAATGCGGTTCAATCAACGGGCAAATTCAGCAGATGCGCGCCAATCTGGACCAGGTCAACTCCGAGCTCCAGCGCCTGCAATCGGGCGGCGGCCTCGAGCGCGACAATCAGCGCCGTTCGGTCCTGCTTGCGCTGGCGCAGAACAATTGCGGCCAGCAATATGTCAATGCCGTACAGCAAAGCTCTGGTGGTTTCCTGAACAACCTGTTCGGCGGCGGAAACAACAATCCTGAGGGGCTGCCTTCTGATCCCACCACCGACGTGCAGTCCGGCACCTATCGCACGGTCTGCGTACGCACGTGCGACGGAGGCTTTTTCCCGATCTCGTTCGCAACGGTGCCGGCGCGTTTTGCGGATGACGAGAGAACCTGCAAGGCACAATGTCCGGCAGCCGAAGCCTCGCTCTACACCTATCGCAATCCGGGCGAAGACATGAATTCGGCGGTCACCCTCACTGGCCAGCCCTACACTGCACTACCGAATGCCTTCAAATTCCGGACTGAGTACAATCCGTCCTGTTCCTGCAAGCCCGCAGGCGAGACCTGGGCCCAGGCGCTGAAATCAATCGACGACAGGGCGGCGGCACAGCAGGGTGACATCATCGTCACCGAAGAAAGCGCGAAGAAGATGCAGCAGCGGCAGCTCAGCAAGGCAAACGCCAAGAAGGGCGCGCCCACGCCACCAGCCGCGACGAGCAATCCCGCGGTTTCGGCTGATACAGCTGCTGATACCACCGCAACCACTTCGGGAAAGAAGCCGATCCGTACGGTCGGGCCAACCTTCATCGTTCCGAAACAATAAGCTTACAGCAATAGCGAGCGACGTGGCCTGTCATTGCTCGCGCTCGCGGGTCCATGGGAAGAGATTGACCGGAAAATCCGCCGCATAACGCTTTCCCTTCAGCGGTCGAGGCGGTTCTTCCTGTGGGTTCGTGTTCGGCTCCACAACCCGCCGATAGAGATGCCAGGTCGCATGACCGAGCACTGGCAGAACGACGGCAAGACCGACAAAGAGCGGCAGCGAACCGAGCACCAGCAGGGCCGCAACGAGCAGTCCCCACCCTGCCATCGCAACCGGATTCGCGGCCACCACCTGCAGCGATGTCCGGATCGCATCGATGGCAGTCGCACGCCGGTCGAGCATCAATGGAAATGACACAACGCTTATGGACATCGCCACGACCGCGAACAGGAAGCCGACACCGCAACCGTAGATGATCAGCGACCGCCCCTCCGGCGTCGTCAGCACGCGCGTCGCGAAGTTGGGAATGCTCGCGGCCGGCGCGTGGCCGAAGATCCCGACGTAGATTGAATCCGCAACGCCGATCCAGACCGCGAACAGGATCAGCAGGAGCCCGCCGAGCTCAAGCATGGCACCGAACGACGGTGCACGAACGACCTTCAATGCGTCCCATGCCTCGACCTGATCGCCGCGCTCACGGCGACGGCTGAGTTCGTAGAGACCAATCGCCGCGAAGGGACCAATCAAGGCAAATCCGGCGGCCAACGGAAACAACAGCGGCAGGATCGCATAGCCAAGGACGATCCTGAACAGGACAACGCCGAGAATGGGATAGATCAAGCACACAACAATCGCGTGACTGGGCATTGCCTTGAAGTCTTCCCAACCCAGACGCAGCGCCTCTCCCAAGTCTGACAAACCTATCTTGCGTATGGGATAGGACGCCGCCTCGCCGAACACATGCCGCTTCACAATGTTGTCGGGATAAGGGGCAGCCATGGAGCAACCTCCTCTGCTGGCAGTCGCGTGCAACTATGATCGTCGCCGAATGCGACGATTCCAAGCTCAACGCACAAGCTGATCTATTCTCTTTTTGCCGCATTTCGTTACGCCCGCTGCCAAACTTACAGCGCCCAACGAAGAGTGGCACTCACGCCTGGGTGATCACGGCTGAGTGAACCATGCGGGGCCTGCGCGAGCCATCTGGTGAGGGATCACATGGCGATCGAGTGAGCTTCCATTACGCTATTGACGCAAGGTTCGACGCGGACCATGCTACGCGGACTTAAGGTCCCCTAGCTTCGATGAGATTAACGGCCGCGACCTGCGTGATATCGCGACCGATTGAATGGGCGAGGCAAGAGGCGGCGATGGCAATATGCCGATATTGGCATGCCGATAGGTCAGCCATCGCGACAGACCTGAGCTCCGCCTCGATTCGTAGCCTTTTGTAGCCTTTGATGGCAGGGATGGGTCAGGATGGCTGTGGCAGTGATACTGCTCTTGGTCGCGGTCGGCTCGGTGTTGTTTCACCTCTTCAGCCCGTGGTGGTGGACACCGATCGCTACCAACTGGAGCTATATTGACGGCACAATCAACATCACCTTCTGGATCACCGGGGTCGCTTTCGTCGCGATCGTCGGGTTCCTGGCCTACTGCGTCCTCCGCTTTCGTCACAAGGAAGGAAGGCAGGCGGCCTACAATCCAGAAAACAAAAAACTCGAATGGTGGCTCAGCATCGGCACCGGCGTCGGCGTCGCAGCCATGCTGACACCGGGCCTGTTCGTCTGGCACCAGTTCGTGACAGTGCCCGCAGATGCCACCGACGTCGAGGTCATGGGCCAGCAATGGCAATGGAGCTTCCGCTTGCCGGGCAAGGACGGTCAGTTGGGCACGACGGATGTTCGTAACATCGGTCCTGATAATCCGATGGGCCTCAATCGCGACGATCCACATGGGCGCGACGACGTCGTCATCGAGAGCGGCAGCGACTTGCATCTTCAATTGGGGAAGCCGGTCAAGATTCTGCTTCGCTCTGTTGACGTCCTGCACGATTTCTACGTGCCGGAATTCCGCGCCAAGATGGACATGGTTCCGGGAATGGTGACCTATTTCTGGATTACCCCCATCCGAACCGGAACGTTTGACGTTCTCTGCGCCGAGTTGTGTGGCGTCGGGCATGCGCAGATGCGAGGCCGGGTCGTCGTTGATGAAGAGCGTGACTATCACGCCTGGCTGGAAAAGCAGCAGACGTTCGCAGAACTCTCTGACCACCATGCTGTGAAGGCGACGTACAAATCCGGCGGCGAATAGAAAAGCGGTGCGATGCTCAAAAGGAGATGAGAGCGTAATCTAGTCAGATCAGCTCTACAGGAAACGACCGAGGAGGTATTTCTATGGTCGATGTCCCCTATGATACGGTTGCAGACATTCCGCCTGCCGAAGTCCCTGATGTCGAGCTCTATCACCCGAAGAGCTGGCTGACGCGATATGTCTTTTCGCAGGACGCCAAGGTCATTGCTATCCAGTACTCGCTGACGGCCACGGCAATCGGACTGGTCGCCCTCGTGCTGTCGTGGCTCATGCGCCTGCAACTGGGATTTCCCGACACCTTCTCCTTTATTGCCCCCGATCAATACCTCCAGTTCATCACCATGCACGGCATGATCATGGTGATCTATCTCCTCACCGCACTGTTCCTCGGAGGCTTCGGCAACTACCTGATCCCGCTGATGGTCGGCGCCCGGGACATGGTCTTCCCCTATGTGAACATGCTGAGCTATTGGGTCTATCTGCTCGCAGTGCTTGTCCTCGTCTCGGGCTTCTTCATGCCCGGCGGCCCCACCGGCGCCGGTTGGACGCTCTATCCGCCGCAGGCAATTCTCTCAGGCACCCCCGGACAGGATTGGGGCATCATCTTCCTGCTGTCTTCGCTCATCCTGTTCATCATCGGCTTCACCATGGGCGGCCTGAATTACGTCGTGACCGTGCTGCAGGCTCGCACCCGTGGCATGACGTTGATGCGTCTGCCCCTCACGGTGTGGGGTATTTTCACGGCCACCGTCATGGCGCTGCTGGCATTCCCCGCGCTGTTCGTTGCCTCGGTCATGCTGCTGCTCGATCGGCTGCTGGGAACCAGTTTCTTCATGCCTTCGCTGGTGGAGATGGGGCAGCTCTCGAAATATGCCGGTGGCAGCCCGCTGCTGTTCCAGCATTTGTTCTGGTTCTTTGGTCACCCCGAAGTCTACATCGTCGCCCTGCCGGCCTTCGGCATCGTCTCCGACCTGATCAGCACGCATGCGCGAAAGAACATCTTCGGTTATCGGATGATGGTCTGGGCGATCGTGGCAATCGGAGCTCTCAGCTTCGTCGTCTGGGCGCACCACATGTATGTGAGCGGGATGTACCCGCAGTTCGGGTTCTTCTTCGCCACCACAACGCTCATCATCGCCATTCCAACCGCCATCAAGGTCTACAACTGGGTGCTGACCCTGTGGCGCGGCGACATTCATCTCACCGTGCCGATGCTGTTTGCCATTGGCTTCATCATCACTTTCGTGAACGGCGGGCTCACCGGCCTGTTCCTCGGCAACGTGGTCGTCGACGTCCCGCTGTCAGACACCATGTTTGTCGTCGCGCATTTCCATATGGTGATGGGAGTTGCGCCGATCATGGTCGTGATGGGCGCGATCTATCACTGGTACCCCAAGATGACGGGGCGGATGCTGAACGAGGTACTGGGCAAGATTCACTTCTGGGTCACCTTCCTCGGCGCCTACATGATCTTCTTTCCGATGCACTATCTTGGTCTGCTCGGAATTCCTCGCCGTTACTACGAACTCGGCGAAGCGGCATTCATTCCGCCGTCAGCGCATTCGCTGAACGCCTTTATCTCGGTGATGGCGCTGATTGTGGGCTTCACTCAGATGGTATTCCTGTTCAATCTGGCCTGGAGCCTGTTCAAGGGCAAGCCTTCGGGTGGCAATCCATGGCGCGCGACGACGCTGGAATGGCAGACGCCGGAAACACCACCCGGACATGGCAACTGGGGCAAGGAACTCCCGGTCGTCTATCGCTGGGCCTATGATTACAGCGTACCGGGAGCAGAACAGGACTTCATTCCACAGAACCAGCCGCCCGCAGCGCGAGCCGTCCAAGGAGCAGCGTAGTGAGCGCCATCATCCTGTTCCTGGCTGTCATCGCTATTATCGCGGGATGGTGGCTCTCGCAGCAGCGGCTGATGGCCAAACCCTGGCTGGAGGAAGGCCCGATTGGCAACTTCTCCAGCACAGGCGCCATGACCTGGCCGGCAAAAAAGATCGGCCTCGGAATCTTCCTCGCTGTCGTCGGCGCACTGTTCACGCTCTTCATCAGCGCCTACATCATGCGCATGAGCCTTGTGGATTGGCGCGCACTGCCCCTGCCAAAAATACTGTGGTTCAACACAGCCGGGCTGGTCCTGAGCAGTGCCGCCCTGCAATGGGCTTATATGGCCGCGCACCGAGATGACATGGATGGGGTTGTCACCGGCCTGTTGTCCGGGGGAGCGGCCGCGATCACATTCCTCGCTGGTCAGTTGTTGGCGTGGCAACAGCTGAGGGCCGCGGGCTATTTCGTGGCGTCGAATCCAGCCAACTCCTTCTTCTATCTGATCACCGCGATGCACGGGCTCCACCTGGCCGGCGGCCTCGTGGCGCTCGGCAGAACAACAACCAGGGCATTGCAGCACGGCGTCAAGGCGACGTCTGCGATGCGTCTGAGCGTGGAGCTGTGCACCATCTATTGGCACTTCCTGCTGCTGGTCTGGCTGGTCCTGCTGGCTCTGTTGATGGGTTGGGCAAACAATTTCGTAGACATCTGTCGTCATATATTGAGCTAGCAAACACGAGGCATCTGCGCGGGGATCGCGCTCAAACAACCGACAGGAGAGCGAAACCACATGGCAGACACGGCACTGACAAGTTCAGGACAAGGCATTGTGCGTCCCACCGGCTGGCGAGGCATCGCCGCCGACTGGGCCTCGGATCAGCGCGCCTTCAAGAACGTGTCCTGGGGCAAGGCCATGATGTGGATCTTCCTCCTCAGCGACACGTTCATCTTCAGCTGCTTCCTGCTGTCCTACATGACGACACGGATAACGACGACCGTCCCCTGGCCCAACACCAGCGAAGTCTTTGCCCTCGAAATCGGAGGCAAGTCCTTCCCGCTCCTCCTGATCGCCATCATGACTTTCGTCCTGATCTCCAGCAGCGGCACGATGGCAATGGCCGTCAATTTCGGTTACCGCCGTGACCGCGTCAGAACCGCGATTTTCATGCTTGCCACCGCAGCGCTCGGAGCAACGTTCGTCGGCATGCAGGCGTACGAATGGACCGAGCTGATCATGAAGGGCGTCCGT
>JGI24705J35276_12237834_pt1 | contig 13449 bp, 17 predicted proteins | sample TergutNt197P4_FD_35276 | JGI IMG/M metagenome (IMG submission 35276)
ACAAATGGTTGACCTGACCATGGCGTTGTACGCTAAATTTTGGGTCAACAGCACATTCAACGCAAAAACATTATTTAGTTAACACTATCTAATAGTCATCAATACACTTAACCATCACAACACATTTCAAATCAGCACACTAATTTGGCTACAATTAAAATAAGACTTAATCTACCACACTCATTATAGGCAATAACAACAATCAAAAAATAGAAGCTTTAAAAAAACAGAAGCAAGAAAGCATAAACACCCCATGTAACTTTTTGGCAAGTTACTAAGTAGTTACATAAGCCTTAAAGGCTACTATTAATGATAGTAATTATGGGTGAATCTATGACTGAAGAGAAAAAACCAGAGGTCTCACAGTACAACATAGAAGGCAAAGCACTAGAGGCATTTCTAGGTCCACTAGAAGCCAATGTTATGGATGCAATTTGGTCTTCAAAAAAGACACCCGTTTCAGTAAGAGAAATCCATGAGAAATTAAAACAAACAAAAACTCTCGCCTATACAACCATAATGTCCACCATGGATAGATTATTTGAAAAAAATTTGCTTGACCGCAAAATCGAAAAAGGACGAGGTGGCCTATATTATGTTTACTGGCCTGCATTAGAGAGACAGCCTTTTCAGAAATCGGCGGTTCGAGAGGTTCTCTCAAGTCTTATCAATAACTTTGGCGATGTGGTTACTAACTGTTTAGTAGATGAAACTTGCTTAAGTGAAGAAGAACGTAAAGTCATCAAAGAACAACTTAACAAAAACATCATTAAGAAAAAGGAATAACAAAGGAAGGAAGAAAGAACTAATGAGCTTTGAGGGCGTAGTTATTCAACTCCTTCAGCCATACTTTTTCTACTCAGCAGTCTTCCTTATTGCATCGTTTGTATGTATCAAAATTTTTACACGATTCTGTTCCGTTATAAGTGAAAAAACAAAAAGTTTGCTATATCTTGTTCCGCTGATTATACCCTTAGTTGTCATGTTTGTCTTTTTACCTTCAACTACCTTTCAAACCTCCGTTGTAGACGTTAAAACAATAGCTTCAATAAACATGGGGGGACCAATTAGCCCTCTTGCGGCAAGTGTCATTTTAGTTACTGTTTCACATATAACGACTTTATCGATCACAGGTATATTATGCCTAATTGGGTTGGCAATGGGAGCAGTCTTTGCTTTAACAATGGTTATTGCGGATGACCGCATTGCCAGACGAATACTTAGGGTTATCCCGTTATCTGCAGATGAACAACCATGGTTGCAGGCAGCAATTGCTGAATCCTCCAAAAAAATAGGGCTCACATGTCCAAAAATTGGAATAGTTGAGGATCTACGTCCAAACGCTTTCACTATTGGCTATGGACATAGAGCAGCAATAGTTTTCTCAATTGGGCTACTCAATCTGTTGGATAAAGAAGAGATAACTGCGGTTGCTTTGCACGAGTTAGCCCATGTAAAGCATAGGGATTTCTTTTTCAAGACGCTAACTTCAGCGTTAACAGCAATTTCCTTTTTTAACCCAATAGCGTTTATAACGGCCTCCACAGCTCAACGTCAAAGAGAAATGTTTGCTGATGAAGGCGCAATTACCTTACTTGACAGACCATCTGCTCTTAGTAGTGCTTTAACAAAAATATGCAATTCAATTAAAACTCTGCCAGAAACAAGCATGTTTACTATGGCATCAACCAGTCTTCTTGTTACATCATCCATACTTTACAGGTCAGACATACTTGCGATGCATCCGCGATTAGACAAAAGATTAGGCAATATTTCCAAACAGAAGACAAGAATACGACTAAATAACAAGACTATAATTCACGCCATCCTATTATCTGTGATACTGATCACTTCTTTTGCAGTAACTAGTTATACAATTGTTGAGCTACAACAATCATGTTATGCTAGCAATCAGGGTTTAAAAGAGCCTGTTGACTATAAACCGCTCGAGGTTATAATTAGCGGAAAAATTTCCAATACTATGGTTACGTCACAGGATAGCCCTGTTTTAGCTAATGCTCAGGTGAGAAATGAAAATATGTCATTACATCAGAACGTCAACAGACCTCCTTTTGAGTTGAACACGTTTTATTTGCAGAGTTCCCCTGAAATATCATGTCATAAATACCACTATGCAGGCCCCGGGTCTTCTTTTGTAGTGGGTAGTTTTTGATTTTTAAGGCAGAATTTTCTTGCAATACTATTATGGGGGTTAATACCGTTTGAATGAGTGGCCACAAGTATTTTTTCATATTCTAAAGCTATCCAGGGCATTACACTGTACCACAGTAGGGGCTTTGAGTTTTTAGGTTATATTAATAATCTCACATACAAAGCAACCAATAACCCGTCGGCAACACATACAGTCGTCAGTTAAACCCCAGCCTCAATCACTTGCACTCATTAAGTTCAGGGCATGGGTAATGTTAAGGATTTTGTCTTTTTTGTGTGCTTGGCTGGAATAGGTTTTTATTGCGCATGTGAAATTATCTTTTCAGCATTAAGTTAGTGGGGCTCTCGGCTAGCTTGGTCCAGGCTTGTAGACTTGGGCTCTATAGACTCCGGTTCAAATCCGGGGAGCCCCACCATATTGAAACTTTGTTTCTGTGTTGGTTTAGTGCCTAAGTAGTTTAGGCTAGTTTTCGGGTAGTTGTGTTTGTTTTAGTTGCAAATGAAAGTTTGATACAGTCTAAAATTTGTGAATTTTAATGGGATATTTGCAGGTTTTGGCATATGGTTAAGAAAAACATAACTTAGAAATCGTAGATAAATAAACTTGCCACTTTTTTGGAAACCTCAATGGAGCAACAACCATTTACGCTGGGTGTACTGTCAACTTTTCCAGACGGTTCCTTAAAGCCTGTTTTAGGTTGTTTGATAGGTAGGGTACAAGTTTAGTGTGCAACAGGGGCTATTTCAACTGTGGAGGTAGCTGCGGCTGCATTCTCAACTGAATGCATGGTTCTGCAAATCAGACCTAAGGAGTCTTCTGTGAATTTAAGCATAGTTTTACCTGCAGCTGTGATTGTGAAGATTTTACGTGGTTTCTCAGCGGTCAGATTCCATTCGCTATTTATGTAGCCTTTCTTTTCCAAGTTGGCTAAAAATGGGTAAACTGTGCTTGGGCCAAAATATATGCCAAAGGTTTTGCGGATTTTTGTGATAATTTGATAGCCGTGCATTGACTGATGGCCGATTAGTTGTAACACTATCATATCAAGTAAGCCTTTTGTAAGTTTTGTTTGAATTTCTTTTTGGTAGTTATTGCTCATTTTATTTTTCGCCTTTTTTGATAACATCATTGCAATGTTATCGTATGTGTCTCTAATCCATAAACGGGCATATAAAACCTCGGACATAATAAAAGCATACTAAAAACCAACATACTGTATGCATAATCAACAAAAATACACATCCAACATCACAAATACCACAAAACACATTAAAAATCGTAAAAAACAAACTGTACAACAGAATAACAGCAAACAACAATATTCCCATACATACAACATACCTAAAAACGACTCGTTATGCGGCGGGCACTGAAACAACAACTCAACAGACAGGTCATGCAGAAAAAGAAGCTTAGAAAACAAGAGATGAAAATAAAAGGGTTGAAGGGTTAAGTTGCCATTTTCTTAAGCGAATGCAAACTCCAATAGAACATAACAACCGCTATGATACCTGTGATAATGAAGCCTTCAAATATGCTGATACTTTGAAAGTTTCCAACAAACAGGTCACGTGTAGCATTTACACCATACGAGAATGGATTGATTTTTGCGAGGTACTGTAACCATAAAGGTGCGAGCGCCAAAGGCAAAAATATGCCTGATAACAACGAAACGGGCAAAGTTATAGTGTTCATTGTTGGAGCAAGTGAATCTTCAACTTTGTAAATCAGAGCAAAAGAGTAGGAAATGCATGACATGATTATACCTATAAAAATATACAGTACCAGAGACAACAAAAACCCTGGAACACTTAGGGTTAACCCAAAAGGAATAGCAACTAAGGTTATCAGTATACACTGAGCAAGCAAGACAACAACGTCACGTAAAACTTTACCCAGTATGATTGCCGAACGACTCACGGGCGTGACAAGATAACGGTGAATCACACCAGAACGGATATCATCAATTAAAGGAAACCCCACAAATGCACAACCGAAAATGGCTTGCATAACCAGTAAACCGGGAATGAAGACATTGGCAGTATTTCCACCAGTAAACCCTGGAACGCTACCTAAACCACCTAGTAGCGGCATGTACAAAACAAGATACATCAAGGGCTGAAACATGTTTATGAAAATAAAAACTGGACTCTTAAGCGTATGATTTAAGTTATTTACAAACATTAAACGTACATCGTGAAGTAGCTTCATTGTTTTTGACCATCCTCTCTTAGTGATCGCCCAGTATACTTTAGAAAAACATCATCTAGACTTGGACGTGAAAGTGTTACCCCTTGGACATGCATTCCTGAACCATCAAGCAAACGCAACAGATCCGGCAGGGTTCGTTCGCCATCCTTAATGGTGAGGTAAATTGAATTGTCTGTAACTTGAAGTAGCTCCAACTTCACATGCTCATTAAGCAACACTTCGGCCTTACAGGCAATCTCAGATGAAACAAAACTAAAAACGATTGTATCTCCACCTACAGAACTTTTCAACTCATCAGGAGTTCCTTGAACAATAATTTGGCCATGATCAATAATTGCAATTGTATCACATAACTTGTCAGCTTCATCCATATACTGCGTAGTTAATAATATAGTGACACCATCAGTTTTGAGCGCCTGTATTTCTGTCCAAAGATACGCACGACTTTGAGGGTCAAGACCAGTAGTTGGTTCATCAAGCAGAAGCAACTGTGGATGATGAATCATACCAAGCGCTATATCTAAACGCCGTTTTTGCCCACCCGAGTAAGTTGATGCTGACCGGTCAATATAGCTAGTCATTTGAAATCTTTGAGAAAACTCCTCAGCAGATTTTTTGGCTGTCTTGGCATCTATACCAAAGAGTTGGGCTTGAAGAACCAAGTTCTCCATACCAGTAGAAGCTAAATCGGCTCCGCCCACTTGACTTACAAAACCCACATTTTGCCGAATTTTATCCTGCTGCCTAACTAAATCATAACCTAAAACCTTTACTTCACCACTACTCGGACGCATAAGAGTAGAAAGCACCTTTTGAGTAGTTGATTTTCCAGCACCATTTGGACCAAGAAAACCAAAAATTTGACCCCGCTTAACAATTAAATCAACGCCCTTTACAGCTTCCACCTGCCTCTTCTCGCCACGCACTTTTGAGACAAAAACCTTTTGCAACCGCTTTGTTTCAATAACATAATCACTATTCATAAAAACTGCCCTATTCCTAAGCACTATATAAAATTTCGGTGACAACAATTTAATTTAAGCCAATTCTCCCGCTAAACATGCACTTCAAACCAGCAACTAAAAACAGAAGCTAAGCTTAGTAGTTAGTTAAACAAATCAGCAACATACAACATAAAGAACATCGGAATCTTCAAGAAACAAAGGGTCACCTGTAACGTTTATAACCCAAACATAAAATGGAATAAAGATTTTTGGCTAAAGTCAAACAACAAATTCAGTTGCTTAAGGATGAAAAATGAAAAAATAACAAAATGTAAGAAAACTATCAGCCTAAACTTTTAGACTGATTCTACTTTTTGGATTTCTGGTACACGCTCTTTGACGTAGACTTCAATGCCATTTTTAAGTGTCATTTGAGCCATTGGACAACCTGCGCAGTGACCGACTAAGCGAACCTTTACGATGTTACCTTCAACGGCAACTAGTTCTACGTCTCCTCCGTCACTTTGAATTTGCGGTCTAATATCATCAAGTGCTTCTTGCACACGTTTTTTGATTAATTCAGCCATAAATTTTCACGTACTTAATTACAACAAATTGAATAATTTTAAGGATTTCTGAAAAATCACACATTTTTAATGAAAGTATACCAAAGAACAAATCGTCAGCGAAATTTTTAAGCACACAGGTTATATCCAAGCAGAATGGTGTTGAAAGCTTAATTGGCTCTTAGTATGGTAATATTTTGGTAATTAATTAGACAATTTTTATGTCAGGATTTTAACGGATTAAGAAATGTATTCACCTATTTTTGAGCACATTTAGAACACATAACGTCACATTCAGCTTAATGTTCAGGGGTGGAGATTTGCTTTAGCTTTACGTTTACATTTTAGAGTTAATTAGTAAATACAAATTAAACACGCAACGGTTTTCAATGTGCAGGTTATCAGGCATGAAGAAGCAAGTGTTTATTTCAGGTCCAATTCTAGGTATGGAAAACAATCAAGATTACTACCGAAATACCATTACAGATATCAGTCAAAAACTTGGTTTTGAAGTTATTGATCCCTGGAAACGTGAAAAATATCTCTATAAAGGCAAGGAAGAGTGTTGGTGGAACACTTACGAAAAATATGATTTTGTGCAACGTGATCTTAACGATGCTGACCGATGTGATATAATGGTTGTGTATTTACCTAAACTTAGTGCTGGTGCCTGTATGGAGATGTTTTACGCCAAGCGTAAAGGCAAAACAGTTATCGTTGTTTCAGATATGGATTGTCTTAGCCCATGGATTAAAGTCCATTGTGATGTTATAATCAAAAGTTTTGACATGTTAGAAGAGACACTTAGTAAATTCAAATGAACGATACTAATTTTTAAAGAAATAACGTGTACCATACGAGAAAATCCGTATGTTACATTATGTGGTAAAGATGTCTTGTTTTGTGCTGGGTTGTTGTTGTGAGATACAGTGAATTGTTCCGTATCCATTAACTAGGTCTGAGCAGTCGATGCCGATAACTTTTCGATCGGGAAACAGTTTTTGCAAGATTGTTAATGCTGTAGTGTCGTTTTTGTGGTTAAAGGTTGGCATGAGCACTTTGGTGTTGCCAATGTAAAAGTTTGTGTAGCTTGCGGGAAGACTGTATTCACCACCAATGTTGCCAGGCATGGGTAGTTTGACAATGTTTATTTGGTTACCGTCTTGGTCTGTTGCTTCTTTTAGGATATCATAGTTGCCTTTTAGGGCGTCATAGTTTTGGTCATCGGGGTTGTCTTCGTAGGCGCAGACAATTGTTGTAGGGTTTACAAACCTTGCTAGGTCGTCAATGTGTCCGTCGGTGTCATCACCGCAAATGCCGTTTTTAAGCCAAATAAAATGGGTAATGCCCAGGTAATCTTTTAGGTATTTTTCAATGTCGGCACGGGATAAGTTGGGGTTTCTATTTGGGTTAAGCAGACACTGTTCCGTAGTTAAAAGAGTACCTTTGCCGTTAACGTCAATAGATCCGCCTTCCATCACTATATGTGGCGTGAAACAAGGTAGTTGTAAAGTCTTGTTAATCACTTTAGGGATGTCTTTGTCCTTAATCAAGTCATCATATTTATCACCCCAACAATTGAAAATCCAGTTAACTATAGCTAACTCACGCCGATCATTAATGATAAATGTTGGACCGTAATCACGAAACCAGACATCAGCATAGTCGAACATAAAGAAACGAATTTTAGCAAAATCCACATCGGCTGTTTGTAGCAGGCGTATAACTTTTTCTTTCATAACTGGGCCGTTTACGAAAAGATTAACATTTTCGCTTTCATGTATTTCTTTGATTATTTGGACATATGTTGCTTCAACTTTTTCGACACAATCAGGAAAAGTTAGAGGATCATGGGGCCAACTAAGCCAGATTGCATCGTGTTTTTCCCATTCAGCTGGCATACGGTAACCCAGGTCTGCGGGCGTTTTTGATAAAGTTAAATTATTAGACATTTGTTTTTCTCCTTTTAGGGTTGTTTTTCAGTTAAGGGCTTATATGTGTCAGGCCGCCTGTTTTTAAGAAAACCCCAACCATCGCGAATGCGCTTGTTAAAAGATAAATCAACTGGAGCTATTAGGGTTTCTTCCTTGTTTCCTGCTTCTGCAAGAATGTTTCCAAAAGCGTCACAGACAAAACTACCGCCCCAAAACTCAAGTTCACCCTCTTGGCCTACACGATTGACCGCTACAACATGTACGCCATTTACGATGGCATGCCCACGCTGAACAGTCTGCCAAGCGCCATGCCAATCACCATCGGCAGAGGTATGGTCTTTGATATAACCGATTGCAGTTGGGTAGAACAAAATATCAGCACCTTGAAGTGTACAGATTCTTGCAGCTTCAGGAAACCATTGATCATAACAGATAAGCACAGCAATTTTTGCGTAGGCAGTATTGTAAACTTTATAGCCTAAATCACCTAGTTCAAAGTAGTTTTGTTCATAAAACATTGGGTCTTGCGGAACATGGATTTTATGATATGTTTCAAGCAGTTTTCCATTAGTGTCGATTACAACGGCTGAATTGTAAAATTTGCCGTTTGAAGCCTGTTCAAATAGAGGCACAATTATGATGATTTTGTATTTTTTTGCCAGCTCAGAGAAAGCATTCGTAGATTTGCCAGGTATGGTTTCAGCATATTTTTTGGCATCTTGTTGCTCTTCTTGGGGAAAGTACCGTGTGTTATAGAGTTCTTGCAGACATATGATTTGGGCACCTTTTTTGGCTGCTTCCTCAATCTTGGCAACAGCCTTTTTCAGATTAGCATCCATATCTTCTGAAACGACTGTCTGAATAAGCCCAACAGTTACAGTTTTCCTAATTTTAGTGTTCACTTCTGCTATTTTATATTCCTACCTTAATTTTCAATATAAGACTATATGGAAAAACCTTTCCGTTTATTTTGATGTACTTTTTTAAGAGTATTTCAGCTAAACATCACTTAAAAGAAAAATACCAAAAAGTAATCAAACGTAAAACCGTCTAGAACACAAAAAGAAAGACACTGAACAACCCGTAAAAACCTGCCAAAACAGTCAACGGAGACTATATTGATTTATTAGACATAGTCATCTAAACAATAAAGTAATAACAATTTAACAGGTAGGAGGTAGTTTAAAGTGATGTCTCATCAAAGCATATTTAAAGACGAATCAAAACTGGACATAAACTATCTTCCAACTCGTATGCCCCACAGAGACCGTGAAAACCGGCTTTTAATGGAGTTCTTCAGCTTTCTCACTCGCTACCCTGACCGGATGTCGCAGCGTGTCATTGTAACTGGTGAGGTAGGGACCGGAAAAACTGCGCTTTGCCAAACCTTTGGCAGAAATATCAGTATCGAAATTGGTAAAAGAGGCATAAAGTTTCGTTATATCCACATTAATTGCCGTGAATATCGTGGAAATCTTTCACAGATTCTGCATCAAGCTGTAACGGTTTTTCAACCTCATTTTCCGGCACGCGGTTACTCAGCTGAAGAAATTCTTAAAACGCTCCTACAAATGCTTGAAGAAGAGCAGACGTTTGTAATTTTGGCACTTGATGAGTTTGACAGTTTAATTGAGAAAGAAGGCTCAGATGCCGTTTATAAACTCACAAGACTGCAAGAAATGCAGCAGGGTAACCCGTATAGGATTTCATTCATATTTATCCAGCGAGATCTTACGCCGCTTAAGGCTTTGGATGATAGCACCCAAAGTACGCTTCAACGTAATATTGTAAATCTTGAGCGGTATGGTAAAGAACCGTTAGCAGATATCTTAAATGATCGTGTAAAATTGGCTTTTGAAATCGCTACTGTCTCGGAAGATGTTGTGGGCTTAATTGCTGAGTTGGCATCCACTGAGACAGGAAACGCCCGTTTTGGCATCGAACTGTTATGGCGCTCAGGTAAGTACGCTGATGCTCAAGACTTAGAACGTATTGAACCTGAATGTGTACGGCAAGCAGTTTCAGCCATCATACCCACCATCAAACGCAGTGAACTTGATGGACTTAGTCTGCATGAAAAAATGTTTCTCCTTGCAATCGCTCGTATCTTTAAAGAGACAAAAGAAGCCCTTGCTACATTAACGGAAATTGAGGAATTCTACGCCATCATCTGCGAAGAATACGAAGAGGAACCCTATAGTCACACACAACTATGGAAATATCTACAGCATTTCACTCAAATAGGCATTATCAAAACCGAAGTGGGCTCCATCGCCTCACGTGGACGTTCAACAATGGTTTCTTTACCAGCTGTTCCAGCAGTAGAATTAGAGCATGAGTTGTGCATGCGGCTTAAGATGGAGCGGTAGGTGATCAGGGATGGAACTTGAAGAAGTTTTTTCATCAAAACCACGCATGAAAATTCTAAAACTGTTGGATAAGTTGGGGCAGCTTAATGTTTCAGATATTGCCCGACGCATTAAAATGAACTACACAATTACGAATACACATTTGCGGCTTTTGGAATCTGAGGGAATTTTGAAACAGTACACGTATGGTAAAAGATTCAGGTTGTATAGTTTTAATGAAGCATCAGAGAAAGCAAAAGCTGTGCAAAACCTAATACAAGTGTGGGAACAAAATAAACAATAGAGGTATAAAGTAATGGCTATGATTGACGTTTCAGGAAAAACTGATGTTTTAAGAGAAGCAACAGCTTTAGGTACAATTCATCTTAAACCTGAAACCATAAAACGCATTCAAGAAGGAAAAATTGCTAAAGGTGATCCTCTGTACACTGCTAAAATCGCCGCTATCTTGGCTGCCAAAAAAACAAGTGAACTTATTCCCCTCTGCCATCCGTTGCCGTTAACTAATGTGGAGGTTTACCCTAAAGTACTAGATGAAACAATCGTTGAAGTTTCTGCAACAGTTAAGACTCGAGCGCAGACAGGTGTAGAAATGGAAGCGTTATCGGCGGTGTCAATAGCTTTGTTGACAATTTGGGACATGACTAAGCAGTATGAAAAAGATACTGACGGCCAGTATCCTTCAACAGTAATTCAAAACATACACGTCACCCGTAAGTATAAGCAGGTCTGATTAGATGAGTGAAACCTCAAAGCAACATAAAGAACAGGCGCCAAAAAAACTCAATTTTGCAATTTATATTTGTAGTACTTCTCGTTACCACCAAATGGAAAAAGGCGAAAACGTATCAGACTTAGGTGGAGATACCATTGAGAAGCTAATTCAAACCTCAGGACATGCCGTGTTATATAGAAAAATCGTTTTAGATGATAAAACAATGATTACTAAAGCCTTTGAGGACTGCCTAACCGTAACTGATTTAGATGTAGTTATCTTTTCAGGTGGCACAGGCATTACACCTACAGATGTAACAATTGAGGCAGTTTCACCTCTTTTGGAGAAGACTCTGCTAGGGTTTGGCGAGTTTTTTAGGCGGCTTAGTTTTGATGAGATTGGTCAAGCGGCGGTGTTGTCTAGGGCGATTGCCGGCGTTGCAGGTGGTAAAGCATTTTTCTGTATCCCAGGTTCGTCTAATGCAGTAAAGATTGCTGTGGAAAAACTTATTTTACCTGAGTCGCCTCACATCATCAAACATGCACGTGAATAGCGATGAGACTATGCGATAACTTCGATAGACCGCTACTTAATTTGAGAATTTCGGTTACTCAACGATGCGATTATCACTGCACATTCTGTCACAAGGAAGGCGAAGCTGAACACACAAACAACAATACGGAAATGTCATTTGAAGAAATAGTGCGCATAGCTAAAATAGCGATTAGTTTGGGGATTACACGGATAAAGCTTACAGGCGGCGAACCTCTGATGCGTAGTGATATCAATCAAATTGTGACAGGAATTACAGGTATCCCAAGTTTAAGAGACCTTTCGTTGACAACGAACGGTTTAATGCTGGCAGACACAGCTAAAAAATTGCATACCGCAGGTTTAGGCAGAATAAACATAAGCTTAGCATCACTTAACCCTGAAACGTATAACAAACTTACAGGAGGAAACCTTGATAAAGCATTGGCCGGCGTGGAAACAGCAGTTAAAGTGGGATTTAATCCAGTTAAACTAAACATGGTCATACTCAAAGACGTTAATGTGAATGATATCCCAGACATGATTGCTTTTGCCGAAAAAATGGGCGTAGTTTTACAGCTTATTGAACTTGATCCAATAAACGTCAGCAGCATATACTACAAACGCCACCACTGTAGTCTAGAAAATCAAGAAAAAATGTTACGTCAAAAAGCCGTTAACATTGAACAGCGCCATTTTATGCATAATCGCCTAATTTATCATCTGCCAAATGTAACCGTAGAAGTGGTACATCCTATTGAAAACACCGATTTCTGCATGCATTGCACAAGACTACGCGTTACCAGCGACGGAAAACTCAAAACATGCCTCATGCAAAACGATAAACTAACTGACATCCTAACACCCATACGACAAGGAGCTAGTGACAAGGAACTTGAACAAATATTCAGGCGAGCTAATCAGTTACGAGAACCTTATAATAAAGTGGCTTAACCATGTTTAAAGAGGATCCAAAAGAAATTTCACTTTTCAGGTTCTTCTTTTAATGTTTCCAAGAAACCACCAGACACACTTAACGTTACCGTTAAATCAAACATACCCTTAAGCAAACATTTTTTGCAGACACACTATTATCAAGCAACGTGACACCAAACCGCCGGAACTACTGGCAAGTCAACAATGCTTTTAAGCTTTAGATCATACAAAATTATAGGTAAAATGCAATGAAACAAAGAATACTAAAGCTTACACCTGAAGAATTAGTACGTGCAATTCAAGACAAATCAACCCAATTTAACCTCCCTACAGATATGGAACTAATTGACATAAAATATGATGCGTTTACCAAGCAAGTAACGGCAGTAGTTAGAAGCGACACCTTTGAAGACGTTACAGAAGGTATGCCAACTCCTGAATTTATCTATGAAACATCACCTCAAGCACAATCGTACACAACAGCGCCAACTGCAACTCCAAAAACGCCCATGGTCACTCAATCAGTTCCTATAACGCCACAAAAGTCACTAATCCAAACATTAACAAATTCAAATCAATCCTCCTCACCTACCAGCATAGGAACAGGAGTTAAAACATTAGGATCTAAACCTGAAGCAAACATAGATACATGTGGTTTTGAAGACGAATTCACAAAAGAACAACGTAAAGTACTTAAATTCACCTCAGAAGGTGACTATGTCATTGTTAAACCAACTCAATTCCTAAAAACCGAATGGGAAGACATCAATGACACCATAAAAAGCATAGGCGGCAAATGGGTAAAAGGCGCAACTATAGATTACTGGGCTATTCCTAAAAACCAAAAGCAAGAAGAATAGGTGTCAAAGAATAGATCAACTATTAGAAAAATAGCCCCCGAAATTCCTGAATAAATGCTTACCAGATCGGTGTATTGGATGAGATTTGCAGGTATTCGATAAGGGTAAATGCTTTTACCAATGATATAGCAGTTTAACTTTTTGTTGACTGTATGGGTAGTGTGTAGTTGCAGTGTTTGAACCAGCTAGCAACAAGCTCAGGTGACACAC
>JGI24705J35276_12237833_pt1 | contig 13444 bp, 12 predicted proteins | sample TergutNt197P4_FD_35276 | JGI IMG/M metagenome (IMG submission 35276)
TTCCAGACGCCCAACAACCGCACCATGATCGCCGCGGCGCCGCGTGAGCGCAGCGGCGGGGCCAGCGGCATGCTCGGAACCGCACGGCTGCTCGGCCAGACCACCGGCGCTACCCTGGTGGCGCTGCTGCTGGGCCGCTATTCTCCCGCAGAGGGCACGAGGATCGCACTGTTCGTTGGCGTCGGCTTTGCCTTGTGGGGGGCGTTGTTGAGCATCCTGAGACTCTCATCCGCCGGCAAACGCGGCGCCGAACATGTGCGTGTCCGGGAGGGGCAGCGGATGAAGGGGGAGTAGAGCGATGCTGTTTTGATCGACATCAGATCCCAGATCGGCGACCTTGCGGTGCCAGCGGGCGGACGGCGATCCGAACCGGCACCCCGCGCATACGCCATCGACGACGACTGCGTTTTTGCCGATGTGTGTTTGTTGCTGTTGTGGCTGCCGGATGAGCTAGCGCGTCGCCCAATCACTCCAGCGCATGGGTCGCAACGATACGCACGTTGATCGCAATGACGTGGTTGCCAGCCGGGGTGACGGCACTGGGATCATTGTCAATGGCGGCGGAATTATCGCTTGGGGCGGCAACAGACACTCGGTAGTTGCTGGGGTTCGGGGAGAAGTTCCTGTAAGGATCAGCCTGCCCATTTTCCTCGGTCGCATTCAGTAATGCGCCGAGTTTTGCGCCGCCCTCCTCTGCGAGGATCAGCGCCTTCTCGCGAGCGAGGCGCAAGGCTAATGCCAGGACGGCCTTTTTCTCCACGCCAATCTTCGATGAGCGCAAAATCGGATCGGATGCATCATAATCTTCATGCAGTCCGATATAAGTGATGAGCGGACTGAGTTTTGAAATGTCCTCAATTGAAACGATCACCTTCACCGTTGTGCGGTAGCCGCGAAAAACCTTTTTTTCATACTGATCACGCCATTCCTTGCGAGCGTCACGATTTTTCAGAGTAACTGCGCTCGCCGGAATGCCGCGCTTCTTGAGTTCCGCCTGAAAAGCGTCAATAGACGCATCCAGCCGGCTATTGCTTTGGTCCAAAGTTGGCTCAAGCGCCGAAACCGAAACATGCAGCTGCGCAGAATCGGCGGGAATCGTCACGTTCACGGTGCCCGTCGTCGTGACCTCACGCGCCTTCTGCGCGGCGGCGGAGAGCGGGAGCGCGACAAGCGCGGCGGCGAAGACAAAAGGAATGAAAATTTTCTTCATGGCAGCTGCCTTTGCAAAGGTTGTGTTGGAAATTGGCTGAACAGCCACCGGTGTTATTCGATCAGGCAGCGAGGTCAACGCGGATCGGCTGGCTTTCAGCGACCATTCTCCAGAACACGCGGCTGGCGTCGTTAGAGGACAGTTCATTCAGCAAAAAAGGCCGGCTCTACGCCGGCCTTTTTCAATTCAAGACGCCTACGATCAGACCTTGACCAGCGGGCCCTTGGAAGTCGGTCCTTTCGAGCCGCCGCCGGGACCGCCTGGCTTGGACTTGCCGGGCGGAGGTCGCTTGCGGGCACCGGGCAGCTTCTCCTGCGTCGGCGCGACCGGCCCCTGCACGAATTCAAAGCCGATCTTGTTCTTCGTTGTATCGGCCTCGTCTTTGACCAGGACGACGCGGACATGGCCGCCACCCTTCAGCTTGCCGAACAGCACCTCATCGGCCAGCGGCTTCTTGATGTGCTCCTGGATCACCCTGGCCATCGGCCGCGCGCCCATCTGCTCATCATAGCCGTGCTCGATCAGCCAGGCCTTGGCCGGCTCGGACAGTTCGATCGTGACATCGCGATCACCGAGCTGTGCCTCCAGCTGCAGCACAAACTTCTCCACCACCATTCCGATCACGTCGGGGCTGAGATGCGCGAAGGAGACGATGGCATCGAGGCGATTGCGGAATTCCGGCGCGAACTGCCGGTTGATCGCCTCGTGGTCATCGCCTTCCCGCTTGCTGCGGGTGAAACCGAATGCCTGCCTGGCGAGATCCGCCGCGCCCGCATTCGTGGTCATGATCAGGATCACGTTGCGGAAGTTGATTTGCTTGCCGTTGTGATCCGTAAGCCGGCCGTGATCCATGATCTGCAGCAGCACGTTGTAGAGATCAGGATGCGCCTTCTCGATTTCATCGAGCAACACCACACAATGCGGGTGCTGATCGACGCCATCCGTCAGCAGGCCGCCCTGGTCGAAGCCGACATAGCCAGGCGGCGCGCCGATCAGTCGCGACACGGTATGCCGCTCCATATATTCGGACATGTCGAAGCGGAGCAGTTCCACCCCGAGGCTCGCGGCAAGTTGCTTTGCAACTTCGGTCTTGCCGACGCCTGTGGGGCCCGAGAACAGGTAGCAGCCGATCGGCTTCTCCGGCTCGCGCAGACCCGCGCGTGCGAGCTTGATCGCCGAGGTCAACGACTCGATCGCCTTGTCCTGGCCGAACACCACGCGTTTCAAAGTCTGATCGAGATGCCTGAGAAGCTCCGCATCGTCCTTCGATACGCTCTTCGGCGGAATCCGTGCCATCGAGGCAATCGTAACCTCGATTTCCTTGATGCCGATGGTCTTCTTGCGCTTGTTCTCGGCGACCAGCATCTGTGCGGCACCGGACTCGTCGATCACATCGATTGCCTTGTCCGGAAGCTTGCGGTCGTGGATGTAGCGCGAGGAGAGCTGCACCGCAGCTTCAATCGCTTCGTTAGTGTATTTCAGCCGGTGGTAGTCCTCAAAATAAGGCTTGAGGCCTTTCAGGATCGCGATCGTATCCTCAATCGTGGGCTCGTTGATGTCGATCTTCTGGAAGCGCCGCACCAGCGCACGGTCCTTCTCGAAATGCTGGCGATATTCCTTGTAGGTGGTCGAGCCCATGCAGCGGATCGTGCCCGAAGCGAGCGCCGGTTTGAGCAGGTTCGAGGCATCCATTGCGCCGCCCGACGTGGCGCCCGCCCCGATCACGGTATGAATTTCGTCAATGAACAGGATGGCACTCGGATGCGCTTCCAGCTCCTTGAGGACCTGCTTCAGGCGTTCCTCGAAGTCACCGCGATAGCGCGTGCCGGCGAGCAGCGTACCCATGTCGAGTGAGAACACCGTGGCGTCCGCGAGAACTTCCGGCACCTCGCTGTCGACGATACGTTTTGCCAAACCTTCCGCAATCGCGGTCTTGCCGACGCCGGCCTCGCCCACGAACAGCGGGTTGTTCTTCTGCCGGCGACACAGCACCTGGATGGCGCGATTGATCTCAGAATTGCGGCCAATCACCGGATCGATCTTGCCGTCACGCGCCTTCTTGTTGAGATTGATACAGTAGGTCTCAAGGGCCTCGCCCTTTTTCTTGGAGTCCTCGTTGCCCTTGGTCTCGGTTTCCTCGTCAACGCCGCGCGCAGGCCGCACCTCGGAGACGCCTGGGCGCTTGGCGATCCCATGGCTGATATAGTTGACCGCGTCATAGCGCGTCATGTCCTGCTCCTGCAGGAAGTACGCGGCATGGCTCTCACGCTCGGCAAAGATCGCGATCAGCACATTTGCACCGGTCACTTCTTCACGACCGGAGGACTGCACATGGATCACTGCACGCTGGATGACGCGCTGGAAACCGGCCGTCGGCTTGGCGTCGTCGGCGCCGTCAGTGACCAGGTTTTCGAATTCTGTATCGAGATAGTTAACAAGACTGACGCGCAGCTTGTCGAGATCAACACTGCAGGCGCGCATAACGGCTGCCGCATCCGCGTCATCGATCAGCGACAGCAAAAGATGCTCAAGCGTCGCGTATTGGTGATGACGCTCGTTTGCGATCGCCAGCGCACGATGCAGGGATTGTTCAAGGCTTTGGGAAAAACTCGGCATTCGCGTCCTCTGTTGCCCCCTCCATCATGATCGCCATCGCCCGGCGAGGCAACAACAACCTTTGTCACATATAGTAATGCCAGATCGCGGCAAAAAGACGGGTTCCGCACCTGAGGCTCAAGCCGTCAGGGGCCCTCAGGGTATTGCCGAAGCAAAACTCACTCCGATCTGAGCGGGGTTGGCCAGCCTCGCCCTCCAGTCTTGCGAAAAGATCACGCTCAAACAACGGGATAAGAGCACGATTTGATTCGATGGGATCGCGCCGCAAAATTCCGGATCGCGGGGGCGGCGCAACGCCATTCCCGACAACACTGTTGCTTTTTTTACTTCTTTTCCATCACGCATTGCAACGGATGCTGGTGCCTGCGGGCAAAATCCATCACTTGCGTGACCTTGGTCTCAGCGATCTCGTAAGTGAACACGCCGCATTCCCCGATCCCATGATGGTGGATATTGAGCATGATCTTGGTCGCCGCCTCCACGTCCTTGTTGAAGAACTTCTCCAGGACACGCACGACGAAATCCATGGGCGTGTAGTCGTCGTTCAGAATCAACACCCGGTAGAGATTGGGCCGTTTGGTCTTGCGCTTGACCTTGGTGATGACAGACGTGCCTGGACCATTGGCATTGCCCGGATGGTTCTCGTCACCGCCCATCGTCGGAGCACGGGCAGCGGCGGAGGCCGGCAAATCAAGGCTGAAAGCTAGTAGCGACATGGCACAGACGTTCAATTTCCCACCGATACGTATGGAAGCTTTGTCGCGCTACCCCACACTTCGAGGCTCGCGTGGACGCGCCGCCTTACGATCGCCGCTCCTCCCAACTGATCCATCAGACCAGTGACGGGAATATGGGCCAGCTGCCGCTTCACCGCAAGCGTGCAAGAATCCATCTCTTGCGCCTCTGGTGCGGTTCGGATTCTCGGTCCGGGCAATCGGTGTCAAGACTGATTAATCCGGATCAATCTGACAAAAAATTGCTCTCGCGTCGGCGAACCCTTTCCAGGAACCGGAGTCACAGCCAGCGCCGCAGGCACGACCTCACCGACCGACCAGTTCAACGCTCGAAATGAATCGTAAAGCCAATTACGGCGACGTCTTCATCGCGTGCTGGCGCACGATACCAACGAAGAAGCCCGGCTGAGCCGGGCTTCTTGATTCCATGGCTTGAGCGGGAGATTTAGTGAGCGGTCGGGGCGAGCTTCGTCACGATCGTCTTGGTGAGATCGTTGTAGAGACCTGCGATCTTTTGCCCTTCCGCAACGAAGGTCTCGTAGGCGGAGCGGGCAAAGTCGGTCTGAGCCTCCACGGCCTTGTCCAGCGACTTTACGCTGGAAAGCCTCTCGATAAAGGACCGCGTATCTTCAAACGACTTCTTGGTGTAGTCGCCATAGGCGCTGGCGATCGCCTGCAGACTGTTTTGTAATGAGGTCGCAGAGGCGACAGCCTGTTCGAACTGCACTTTTCCGTAGTTTTGAACGTCTTCAAGCTTGAACATTTTGCAATCCTTTTCCCTGGATCAGTCCGGAACCCCGGCTCCCTGATTGGGTACATAGTGCAGTGCACAAATTAAATCAAGATTTTTGTGCAATGCAAAAATGCATGCAACTGGCGTCGAATCGAAGGAACTTGAGCAAGGAATTCTTAAGTCTTTGGAAACCGCAGCCTCCTACCGTGGTCCTCCGGATGGCCCGTCAAAAGCCGTCACCTTAACCAAGAACACGGCCTGGACCCCGACGCTTTGGCATTTGTGTCAGTTGATCGGCCGTTCAGGCCATGATTGCGGGCTGAGGGCACAATTTCGCCTCACGAGCCAGTGATCAAGCCCAGAAACGGGGACAGGGTCTCATGCTTCGCGTAAACTTGCCTTCCTCACGCTTGACAGGACACTTCTTGGCACGTGTTGGGGTTTTGGCGCTTGTCGCAGTCACCACCGCTGTCATTTTCACGAACGATGCTGCCGAGGCGCGGGGTCACAGGCATCGTCGCCACCACACGCATCACCGCGCCCATCGTGAGGCGGCTGAGAGCTACAGCCCGCGATTCTCTTCCATCATCGTCGATGCCAATTCAGGCACCACGCTGCAGGCCACCAACCCCGATGCGCTCCGTCATCCCGCATCGCTTACCAAGATCATGACGCTCTATCTGCTGTTCGAGCGCCTTGAGACCGGCAAGATGAGGCTCGACACCGAGATGGCGGTTTCCGAACATGCCTCGGAACAGGCACCCACAAAGCTCGGCCTTCATCCCGGTCAGAGCATCAGGGTCGAAGACGCCATCAAGGGCCTCGTTACCCGTTCGGCCAATGATGCGGCGGTGGTGATCGCGGAGGCCATTGGCGGCGATGAAGACGACTTTGCCAAGATGATGACGCGCAAGGCGCGCACGCTCGGTATGTCAAAGACCTTTTACCGTAACGCCTCCGGCCTGCCCAATGATGAGCAGATCACGACGGCGCGCGACCAAGCCACGCTTGGCCGCGCGATCCAGGACCGCTTCCCACGCTATTACCGCTATTTCTCGACCGCTTCGTTCTATTTTCGCGGCCAGTCGATCCGCAATCACAACCACCTGCTTGGCAAGCTCGAAGGCGTAGACGGAATCAAGACCGGCTACACCCATGCTTCCGGCTTCAACCTTGTGACCTCAATGCGCCGCGGCAACCGCCACCTTGTCGGTGTGGTGCTAGGCGGCCGCAGTGCGGGCTCGCGTGATGCCATCATGCGCAACCTGCTTGCCGAAAATCTTGGGAAGGCGGCTGCGACCCGCACAGTCGCAGGGATCACCGAACGAAACTCGAAGGTCGCCGAGGTCGCCGATGCTTCTGGGACGCCAGCCACCGTCACGCGCAGTTTGGCGTTTGCCACTGGCTCAGTGCCAGCGCCCCTCCAACCTAAAGCCGAAACCAAGGTCGAGCCCGCACCACCAGCCAATGGCGTGATCGCTGGCCAGCCGCTCTCCATTATTCCCGGCTCATCCGAGCCGATCAGGCCGGTCAAGGTGAAAACGGTTCAGGTAAAACCGAGCGCCATCAGTGCGATCGTCGGCCACCCGGAAGCCGCAATGGCCCAAGCCAGCCGTAATGACATGCCACCACAGCCGCCTGGTCACGGCACCGGCAACGGTATTTTGGGCGTGCTGCCTGCTTCCAGCGTCACACCGAACCAGCGGCTCGCATCGACCGAACCGCCCCCCCAGCCAGCCCAAGCAACAGCCCAAGCGGTACCAACTCAAGTGGTACCAACCCATGTGGCAACAACCCATGTGGCAGCAAGCCAAGTGGCAACAACCCAAGTGGCAACAACCCAAGTGGCAACAGCCCAACCGACAACGGTGAATACCCCGCCCCCGCCGGTCGTCAGCCACACTGGTTGGATGGTGCAAGTCGGCGCGCTGGACAGTGAGATCGAAGCACAGCAGCGCATCGAAGCCGCCCGCAATTCGGCCCGCGGCTTGCTCAGCAAAGCCAATCCCTTCACGGAGATCACCGTTGCCAAGGACAACCGCAAGATTTTCCGTGCCCGCTTCGCCGTGCTGGACCAGGATCACGCGGAAAACGTCTGCCGGACACTGAAGCGCGCCAAACTCTCCTGCATCACCCTCCACAACTGATCCTTGAGAGCGTGATCCGCAAAAAGGATCATGCTCAATCGCTCCGAACGCGATGCCCGCGCCCTTGCGCGGGCATCGTTGCTTGCTCGAAAGCGTAAATCCTCGCGCAAACGTATGTCGCTGCAAGAGTGGAACCGAAATTTGGTGTCGCGACAATTTCACTCGTATCGGATCGCACTCTTGAGGCGTTCCAACAACCTCTCGTCAAGGATTTTGGCTTAAGTATTTTCCTCAAGACCGACCATGCCGATCAACGGCGGGCAACATCGAGGGCAGACAAACAGAGCCGCAGGGCTGGACGGAACGGACGTATTGTAGAGTACCGGAGTTAGTCGTAATGCGTGCGAAACAGAGTATCCTTGGCCTCGTTTACCCGGGCAGCGAGGTACGTCGAGCCCCCCTGATCGGGATGCAGTTTCTTCATCAGGGCTCTGTGAGCCCGGCTGATCTGGTCACGCCCCGCCCCCGGCTGCAGGCCAAGGATCTGATAGGCCTCCTCTTCCGTCATTTTGCTGGTCGGCGCCGCACGCTGCCGCCCTGTCGCATCTCCCTGCGTGTTTTGACGCCAAGCGGGAAACCGGCGGTCCAGATAACTTTCAAGTAGCGCCACACTTGGCGCATCAAACGCCGCGATCATCGCGAGAAGCTCGGCCAGATCGAATTCGTCCAGGTCTCGCCCAGCGTAAGGCCCGGCGATGATCTGCCCGGTAAGCCGGCCGGAATCATGGTCGAGCCGCATCTCCAGGAAATGTGAACGCACTCGCGAGGTCTGGCCCGGCGAGCGTGCTGCGCCTCCGCCGAACAACCCGCCAACATTGCCAAAGCCGGTGGTGCCGAACGGTGACCAGCCCAGCAGTCCCGCACCGAAAATGCCGACCGGGATCGCGACCGCCAGCTCACCCTTCAGGCCGGTGATGACAGCAAAAGCAAGCGCCAATACGCCGACGACGACCTTGAGCACGCGTGGCTGCACCGCCGGAACAGAGTTGCGGAACAACTGCAGCAGCAAATAGATTGTGACAACGGCAACAGCGCCAGCGATCAGAGTCGGCATGAACCCAATATAGTCGCCCCAGTCGCAAAAGGCATGGTGTCTTCGGCGCGTGTCGACGACGAACACGAGAAGTTCGTTTGTCGCAAGGGCTCGGCCAACTCCATAATCTCAAGGACGCACACTGATCGGGGACATTGATGACGATAGAAGGGCTGGTAACGCGGTCCAGTTGCCACGGACCAAAGGAGACAATGGACCGGCTCGAAGCCGCGGTGGTGGCAAAGGGCATGCGGGTATTCGCTCGCTTCGATCATGCCATGGGCGCGAAGGAGGCTGGGCTCGCGTTGCAACCCACCGAAGTGTTGGTCTTCGGCAACGCAAAAGCCGGGACGCCGCTGATGCAGGCGGCGCAGACTGCCGGCATCGACCTGCCATTGAAAGCCCTGGTTTGGCAGGATGCATCCGGGACCTGGCTGTCGTACAATGATCCGGCATGGATTGCGCAGCGACACGGAATCGACAACGCTGCAGAAATCATTGACCGGATGTGTGGCGTACTTCGTGCCGTGGCGGAAGCAGCGACGGCCTGACCAATAGCCTATTTCATCTGGCTTATCAATTTGGCCGCGCCGCTTACGCTCTTTGAGAGTCTCAGCAGCGCCTCGCGGCCGCCGGCCGCATAGGCTGCCACTGCGCGCAGCAGGTCGCGCAATTGCGCCGCGGCGCCCGGATCAAACCGGCACCAGGCGCCGTGGGTCAGACGTGCAATTTCGCGAAAGGCCTGCTCGGCAGCCACATCATCCCCCTCCTGAAAAACAAAGACCGGCACCTTGAGCATGCCAAGCTCGCCTGCCTTGGCGCAGAGTTCGTCGATATTCTCCTCCATGGCATCGCCAACAAAGACGACGGCGCGCACGCCGGAGTTCGCAGCCTCGCGCCGCGCTTCGGCGAGCACCCTGCCAATCTGGGTGTTGCCGCCACGGCAATCGATCTTGCTCATAAGCCTCGCGAGCTTGGCGCTGTCAGAGACCCACCCGCTTGCACGGCACTCGTTGAAGCCTCGGTAGTAGACCAGCCGAATATCGAGACTGCCAATGGACGCTGCCTCGCGGAACATGTCCGCCTGCAGCGCGCAAGCCATATCCCAGGTGGGTTGCCGGCTCATTGTCGCGTCCAATGCAAAGATCAACCGCCCCTTCGCGCCCGGTGCGTGCGGCGACATGGCGCGGGCCTTGGCGACGAAGGCAGCAATATCTTTCGCGACGGACGTTTCCTGCAGCCTGCCGGATTTGTCGGCATGCGTCGAAACGGCATCGCCACTGCGCGGTTTGGTCGGTTCGCTGGGCATCCTCCGCCACATTTCGGTCGGGGCCGTCAGCCCAATGTGGATACACCTCTCTGGCGGTCAATCGGGCGAGGCTTTCATTGATTGAAATGCTCTCCACATCTCTGAACATTCGCGTCGGCCGGCCCCCACGGCATGATCGGCACGCTCGAGGTTGAGTTCTTCGGCGATCCTTCGATCAGCTTGTCGGAATAAACCATATAGACCAACACGTTGCGCTTGGCGTCGCAGCCGCGCACGATCTGCATCTTCTTGAAGAACAGCGAGCGGCGGCTGCGGAACATGTCATCCCCCTGCTCGAGCTTGGTCTTGAATCGGATCGGACCAATCTGGCGACAGGCGAGCGAAATATCCGAGACCTGCTCGGCCAACCCAAGCCAGCCCTTGAAACCGCCCTTCTCCGGTACGGTGAAATGACAAGCCACCCCCTCCACTTCGGGGTCGTCGATGCCATACGTCGCAAGCTTGTCATTTGGGCCCATCAATTTGAACACGGTCGAACGGCGGAAGATCAGGTCCGGCTCATCCGCTGCGAGCGCGCTCCCCGCCAGGACCAGGAGCAGGAGGAACAAGACAAGGCCTTTCAAGCACGTGTCACGAGGGCGAAGGGAATAAGTTGGCATGAAGTTCTCCGTAATTCGTGCAGGCGCGAAGGCTGGTCTCGCAATTGCCGTCCGCTCTTGCGGCTAGTCTCTCGGCTATTGCGAGACATAAGCCACACTAGCATTTTGATTCTGCTAGTATCTTTTGTCTCCGAATGGCCATAAGAACGCACGGCAAATTCCTCGGCCATTCGATACTGGTCAGGACCCCTTGCAAAGCTCAGCCGCCGCAGTTTACCGCCTTGTGAAGATTTCTTGCTAGGAATGGACAAAATTACCGGGCATCCGAACCCCACTGGCAACGCGGAGGCCTCTGCAACACTGATCCGATTTTGACTATGGAATTGAGGATGACTGGTATGAATGGGTCCGTTTCCTCTGCCGCGACAAAGCGGTTGCGATGGCTCGCCATTATGGCGGCCGCCACCGCGGTCGGGACGACGACCCGCGCGGAAGCCCAGTTTTGGCCTGACTACCCTGACAGCCCCTATGCCTACCAACACCGGCACCGGCAGATACACCGGCAGAAGCCGCACAAGCATGTGGCAGCCAGGAAAGAGGCGCACAAGGAAACCGGCCCCAAGCCGCAAGGCCCCCTCCTCATCTCCATTTCGATCGATAGGCAGAAGGTGACGATCTACGACTCCAACGGGGTGTTCGCAGAATCTCCGGTGTCGACCGGCATGCGCGGTCACCCAACTCCGATGGGGGTCTTCAGCATCATCGAGAAGCAACGATTCCATCGTTCCAACATCTATAGTGGCGCGCCGATGCCGTACATGCAGCGGATCACCTGGTCCGGAGTCGCCATGCATGCCGGCGTGCTGCCGGGCTATCCCGCCTCCCATGGCTGCATCCGGATGCCGCCGACCTTCGCGGTGAAGATGTATCATTGGACCAGGTTGGGCGCGCGCGTAATCGTGACGCCCGGCGAGATGACGCCGTCGAGCTTCTCTCATCCACTGCTCGCTTCCACCAAGGTGCCGCCGCAACCGACCGCGAGCCCCGAGCCCGACAAGGGTGCACCGGAAGTCAAGAGTGCGAATGCGGAGCCTGCCATCGAACTGAAATCGACAATCGGCGACGTGGCAGTCCACGACGCCACGACCAGCAGTCCGCAGGCGCATGACGAAGTCGCCACGCCTGCCGACAAGGCCGCCGGTCCAGCCTCCGAGGAAGCTTCCAAGGAGACCCCCAAGGAACCGACCAAGGAACCGACCAAGGAACCGGCCACGACTGAAAGCAGCACGCGGGCGGCGGACGTTTCCGACCCCACAAAGTCATCGTCGGACGAGACAAAGCCGGAGCAGTCTTCGAACAACAACGATGCGAAGACAAAGGAACCCGCTGACGCCAAGCTCATCGAAAAGCCTGTTGAGACGGCGACCGCGCCGACAAACTCTGACACCAAGCCGATCGAGGCGGAACGGAGGCCGGACGCTCCTGCGGTGGCAACGACCCGCGCGCCAGACTCGAAGAAGGATCAAGCCAACCTCCCTGCACCCACTCCCATCGTGAAGCCGGAAGCCCCCAAGCGCGCCGGCCAGATCGCAGTTTTCATCAGTCGCAAGGATGCCAAGATCTACGTACGGCAGAATTTTGCACCGCTGTTCGAGGCACCCGTAACGATCACACCGAGCGATCGGCCACTGGGCACGCATGTGTTCACCGCGGAAACCGACGAGAAAGATACCAACACGCTACGCTGGTCTGTGGTGTCGCTGCCCGCGAGCAGGTCCGACGAGCGTAGCGACGGCGGCCGCATCTCGCGTCACCACCACCGCGCGGCGGTGATTCCGGTCGCCGAGAAACCGGCGATCATACCGGACAGCCCAAGCGAGGCACTGGATCGCATCACCATCCCCGAAGACACCATGGCCAAGGTCAACGAACTGCTGACCACAGGCGCCTCCATCGTGATCTCCGATCAAGGCATCAACCAGGGCGAGACCGGCAAAGGCACCGACTTCATCGTCAGGTGGCGGTGAGCGCATAGGCCAAGAAAGAGCGTTTGCTTGCCGCCCCTCATATTCGTGGTCACGGGTTCCGCGAAGTTATCCCCCTGTCCACGCGTTCAATCGCACTTGATTCCCAATTGCTCCTCCACCTGGTGCCGCTCTTCCGTAGATGCATGCGCCAATGCCGGACAGGTCGTGAAATTGCCGACGATCTTTTCGCCTTGGACATACATCCAATCGGCGATGTCTGGGCGTGTGAAGTGGATCGTCTGACCCGCAGCGACATTGTCCAGATACGCAACATCATTGCCGATTTCCGCGGCGAAGCCAGCTCCTTCTTCCCTCAAATTGATCATCCAAAACCATTCGACAAACTTGCCGGGCGAGGCGCCTGGCCGGACGACCGCGTAACCCGGCCGTGTTGAGGTATCGACAAGCCCAACTTTGACCGAAAACGAACCCGCCCCCGCAGGCGGCTTTCGCCATTTGGCCAGGAAGTCATCGAGGCCCGCCGCCGCTCGGTCAAACGCCGCCAACATCGCGGCGTCATCCTTTGGCACCAAGGGCGCAGGATCGCTGGCAAGAGCGGTGCCGAAAAACACCGCCGCCAAGGCCAGACCGACAGCAGCTTTGAGAATGGCGTTGCGACGCATCGCATCAATAACTTGAAGAGAAATTGCCATATCACCCCCACAGAACACGAAAGTCAGAAGTCGATGCCCATGGAGACCATTGCCTCACACAAGCCGATGACTCTGAATTTGCCGCAGACCTCCCCCCGCAAGCAAGATTCCTTCTTGAAGGCCGGACCTCATTTCCAGATGACGGCGCCCTCAGCCGAACGGGGTCGGCTACGTTAATCGACATCAACACGGCGTTACCTTCTCCGATGGCAGCCGTCCTGCCACCTGTCCGCCCCATTTACAAATGCATTGCATTATCGGCCGGGCACCATCTAGTCTAGGAAAAACGGGGCGGGAATGGTTCGGGCGCAGCAAGGAAACTGCGACCGAGCGACGGGATCAACCTCTGAAGGGCGACAACATGCGTGTTGCGGCAGGAATGATTCTGGCAAGCGCGATTTCCCTCTCCCTGGGGAACCCCT
>JGI24705J35276_12237832_pt1 | contig 13436 bp, 9 predicted proteins | sample TergutNt197P4_FD_35276 | JGI IMG/M metagenome (IMG submission 35276)
CAGTTTTTCACAAATCCACCAATCCTGGTAACTATTGATCTCAATGGCGCGGTCATTCAGAAAATAGGGCACGGTATGCGCAATCCGCCCGGCGATCAACGCCTTGCTCTGCAGCATGATCAACGCTTTGCTCTCCACCAGCGCGCCATCATCCTCATCGCCAAGCAGGCTGTCGATACCTTCTTCCTGCTCTTGCCAGACCCGCTGGCGCACGCTCTTCACCGTCATCAGGCAGTCGGCCCCGGATGTCGCAAAACGCTGGTAGGCATCCTCCACATCCACCCAGGTCACCAGCGGACAACTCGCGCGGTATACTACGAGGTGTTCATACTCGCACGCTATCTGGGCCAATACGTTCCGCAACTCCGAAACGATGTCCAGCGAAGAAAAATGCAGTTCTTTGTTGTAATGCGCGCGTACGCCGCTGCGTTCGCAAATCAGTGTGATTTCCTGGCTGTCCGTAACCACCAGCACATCTTCGCCGTGCGCAACCGCACGGGCAGTGTGAACGGCGCGCTCGATCAAGGTCACTCCTGCCAGCTTCTTCACAAGTTGATCGGGAATGACCGCGTTCTTCTTGATGGCAGGAATGATAATACAACGCTGTTTCATGATGACCGCAATTCTTCCAGCACATGTTTGCTTGCGGCCAGCATATGCTCAAACTCCTCATCCGTCAGCCAATGTTGGAAGGGAAAGGAAATCATGCTGTCGTAAAAGGCATCGGCGTTGGCGCAATCGGCATGTTCCAGACCGAGTTTCACATAAAAGTCGTAACGGTTGAGCGGCAGGTATTGGACAACACATTTCACGCCATGCTTGTTGTACATGGCGCGGATAAAGGCGTCACGCTTGCCGTTGAGCATACGCGCGGCCAGCAGGTGATAATTGTGCCTTGTTGTGTCCACGCGGTGGAACTCAAGTTCCGGATAAGCGCTCAGTGCGTCGATGAAGCGCAGGGCGCGCGCACGTTTTTCCGCATTGATGCGGTCGATGCGCTCCAGCATTGCGATGCCGAGTGCGCATTCCATTTCGCCGATGCAATAATTATTTGGCCACAAGGCCTGTCCGTCGAGCATGGGCAGGTCCACATTGCCCATGGCGGGAATCCAGTAATCCTGGCGTTCGCCGGGGTAGGGACAATGCCCGTTATGGCGCAGCGCGGGGACAAGTTCGGCAAGTTTTTCATCGCGCACGACAAGCATGCCGCCTTCACCCAAGGTAGTCAGATTCTTGTGTGAATGGAAGGAGAAAATGGCCATGTCGCCAAAGGAACCAGAGCGCACGCCGCCAATATCCGCGCCTATGGACTGGGCAGCGTCCTCAATAACAAGGATGCCGCGCGAACGGGCCAGTTCCATGATCGCGGGCATGTCCGCCACATAACCGTACAAATGCACAACCACAATGGCGCGTGTTCTGGGCGTGAGCACGGCCCTGATTGTCTCCGCAGTCACCACGCGGGTCGCGAGGTCTATATCGGCCCAGACCAGCTGCGCGCCCTTTTTGGCATAAGGATAGGCCGAAGCAGTAAAAGTATGAGACGGAACGACAAGCTCATCGCCCGGCTTGAACCCGCACAACTGGGCGGAAAGTTCAAGGGCGGACACCCCGTTCATAACCGCGAAACAGGAACCTTCGGGTAATCCCTGATAGATAGCGAATTTTTTCTGAAATTCCTGAAGATACCGGCCCTGGGTCAGGGTTTCCCCATTCCGCATGGCATCCACAACGGCAGCGATTTCTTCCTCGGTATATTTCAAGGCGCGACCACTGAAATTGACCTTGATGTCCATGACCTTACATCCTTTTGAAGCGTTCAATCACATTCTCTTTGGGCAGAATTTTCTTAAAATCCGGCCCGAGACGGTTGGAGAGCGAATTATCATGTACGATGGTGCCGTTATAGAGGGTATCGTAATCCTCAGTACTCAAATTTTTGCAGATGCCCCCGGGCAATTTCACTTTCTGGCGTTCCAGCATATGCATGAACTGGGCGTGATGTTCTGGATAAATGTCTTCCAGCACGGTCAGGGCGTAACAGTTGGCTATGCCGTGGTGCATGTGCAGGGCAACGGAAAGTCCCGCAGAAAACGGGTGCACCACGCCCACATAACCAGTCGCCATGCCGCCCATGTAGGAGGCAATCATCATCTTTTCCAGATTTACCTCGCTCATCATGTCGTCAGAGAGAAAAATATCCTCGCACATGGACACAGCCTTTTCAGCCAAGGCATCCACAATGCGGTTGCGGTAGACGCCGGTAAGGGTCTCAAAGCAATGCATGTAGGTGTCCATGCCGGTGAATAAAAACTGATCGCGCGGTACAGTCCGGGTGAGTTCCGGGTCCATGATTATCTGGTCAAACACGGTATAGTCGCTGTTCATGCCTAGCTTGAGGCGCTTTTTCACATTACTGAGCACACAGGTACGGGAACATTCCGACCCCGTGCCGGCAAGCGTGGGCACGGCTATTTTATAGACAGGGGGGTTCTTTACCAGTTCCCACCCCTGGTAATCCTCCGCCAGACCGGGATTGGTCATGAGGTTTGCCACAGCCTTGCAGGAGTCCATGGTCGCGCCGCCGCCAAGCGCCACCATGCAGCAGGGCGGAGAAGACGCCCCCCGCACTTGCGCGGCCAGCACATCCATGTAGTCGGTGCTGGGCTCATCCGTCACATCTACATAGATAAGCTGGTCGCCTCGCTCCACAGGCAGGCGGGCGGCAAGATCCTTGCCGCGGAAAAAGTGGTCGACGAAAAAAACCACTCCTTCTCCTTTCGCCTTGCGCCGCTCGAATACAAGATCGCCAAGCTGCGCCAAGGCCCCCTTGCCAAAGATATAATAAGGAACATTCTTCACATTACGGTACATGGAACAACCTCGTGGCCATAGGCCGGTTACGTCGTGCGGGTTCTTTCTATTCCGCTTTGCAGGCTACAGCAAACGCCGCAAAAAGACAAACCCCGGCACGTTTTTCCGGCGCTTTTGCAGCGTCTTGCCGCTATTGTTTTCATGCTTCCAGTCGATAAAGCAGATATACCGCTTTGGCAAACACGTTGATCCCAAGCGCCATTCGGAGCGCCGCCCATGAACAGCAATGCCTTGAATATGGCCCTGCAGCTTTCCGTACAGGATATATTTTCCAGCTCCTGGTTTTCCAGCGCCTTGATGAACAGGGTCTGGACGGAAATGATGCGTTCCAGTCTGAACGGACTCATCCGGAACACAGGCGGCGCCGATCCGTTGGGCGCGGCCCTCGGTGGACGCCTGCGCGGAGATGCGGCCATGTTGCGCCAAGCTTCCTCCAACGTCTCCGAGGCGCAATCTATGATGAGCATGGCTGCGGCCGCTACCGGGAATATCGCAAGCCAACTCAAGGAAGCCCAAAAGCTGGCGGGCGATTTTTTGGACCTGGATCCGGACGATCCGAACTATATGACGCTTGCCGAGAAATTTCAGGCGCAATACGAAACCATCAGCAAAAACATCGACAGCATCATAAAAACTACCATGTACAACGGCATAGCCCTGCTGGACGGCAGCGCCTGGGGCACTGACGAGCGGCTCTCCGTGGCGCGGGATGCGGGCAACAACCCGGTGGCGGCCTCCATACATATCCAAGCCGGCGACGACGGCTTTCCCCTGACCTTCAGCAACATGAGTACGGAATTTGCCGATGTCGTCAACGGGCATCCGTTATTCAGCGATCCCGAAGGGACTCCTCGCCCGGAAGTGCTGACAGAACTCAGCCATCTGCAGAGTTCGGCGCAAATCATGGCGGATCTGTATGCCGGACGGGCGGGCAGCTTACAGGGACAGGCAACCTCCCTGCAAAGCCAAAGCAAAATACTCGAGGAAGCCGCCACTCAACGGGCCGGGACCCCCGCGCCGATGGGCATGCAAAATATATTGCTCAACCTCATCCTGCGGGATTCGGGCAGTATTTTCAGCGGAAAGGGATAACAGGAATTACAGCCTGCCGGAGCGGAAAATCTTCCAGGTCAGCTTGGCAACGGTAATGGCTTCATTCACGCCGGGTTTATCGCTGAATAAATTGGACGTGACACTTCCTTCCGACAGGGATTCAATGGCGGCAGGCCTGTCCGGATCCCCCCGTTCCTCTTGAAAGGCCGTTTCCTCTTGCACTTCTTCCAGCAAGGGAACCCCGCGCGCGAACAGGGATTTCGACCCGGTCTGCGCGCTCTGCCTGCGTCCCCGCATACGGCGTTGTTCGTCCATTTCCTCGCGCACTCCCTCGGCAAGCTTGTCCGCGACTTCGGGGGCCTTACTATACAGGGAGCGGCGCAGAGCATCCGCGTCCTGTTCGGGGGTATCGCTGTTATAAATCAATGTGCGGGCCAAGCGTTCACGAATGGCCCCCTTGGACGTGAGTTCGTAGCCTTCCGCCAACGCGGTGGCGGCTTCCGAGAACTTCCCGGCACGGATGAGACGTTCCGCCTCCAACAGAAAAGGGCTTTCCGAAAAGGGGGCTTCCTGGAGAAGGCGGGCGTACACGGTGCGGGCTCTATGCCATTTCGCCGCCTGAGCAAAGCTATGCCCGGCCCGTTCAAGGTAGAGCCTGTAACTTTGCTGATCGCCTTTGCCCTTCCAGGCGAGCGCAATGCCAAATTCTGCCTCGCCCCTGAATGCCAGTTGTTTGAGCGCCTGCTGGAACGCGCTGATAGCTTCATCCCACCTGCGCTGCTGCAGTTGCTCCAGGCCACTGTGGAATGCCTTTTCCGGCTCCTGTCCGCACGTATCCAGCGCGGCTTCAAAGCGCTCCAAGGCCTTATCGAAAAACTCTGTATTCAACAGGGCGCGCCCCAGGCTGAGCGTATCGCGATCCGCCTTGACCGCCGCAGCATATTCCAATGCAAGGCGCATGCTTTCTCCGGAATAGGGACGTACCAGCAGGCCGCTGTAGCCCTGTGCAAGCGACTTCACCTTTTCCTCCGGCGTCTCGGAGGAACTGACATGTAAAATGGGCAGACCTGCCAGCCGGGGGTGGGAACGCACAAGTTCCACAAAATCAGCGCCCGTCATATCCGCCAATTGATGATGTACCAGGACGACGTCCGGCATCGCACCCCGGTCGTTCTTTTCCTTGCCTGCCAGGAAACGCGCCGCATAGACGCCGTTGGTCATCACCCGCACCTGACCGACGCCTGCTTCGCGAAGGGCGCGGCGGTCAATCACGGCAAAATCCTCGCCTTGAGCGAGCAGAAGCGCCGTGGTAGCGAGCGGAGCGGAAGATGTGCTGTTCTGGGACATGGACGCCACAGCAGGGTCAAGAGGGAAAAAACGCGGCCGCGCATGGCTGCGGGACACAATCGCCACAGAACTCCCTCCTGCTGCCCTCCTAAAGGGAATATAGCCGTGCCGCAAGAAAGGGGCAAGCCTCCCGTTCTGCTGTCGCTTTTGCGTATCGCCCTGCATGGCTTCGTCTCCGTGTGCACAGAAAAATATATGCCTGTTTTTCCAGGGCGCTCTCAACACTGCTGTACGGGAAACCTGAAAGGAATGATTTTCCCCTGCCGCACAAACGAATTGGCCGTAGGCGAAGCGGCCTGGAGTGACTGTTCCCGGTCATATAACAAGCCACAATACGAACAGCGCCAGGTATTTTTGTGGTTTTCGAGGCGGATGAGCTTCCCGGTATACTCGTAACAGGGTTTACAAAAAGGACCGTGCTTGATGTCGCCCATACGCAGCCAGTACTGTCCCCTTTCAGTAATGAGATTTTGTGAAAGAAAAAGAATGTCTTCAAACTCCTGAACTTGCATCTTCAAAACGCCGACCTCATCGCAGAGAGCGATATAACGGGCCTGAAGCTCCATCAGGATGCGCCGGGCTCCTTCAAAATTTCCCTTGATCAACAACGCGTGTATTTCCTTGAAAGTGCGATACGCCACCATAGAATCCGTCCTGTTTGTCGTAGAGCATGTATTGTTGAGACGCTCCGTCAGCGCCTACAGCGAAAATACGCTTCCGCCTGCGCCTCGCGTTGGCAAGCAATACGCACCCCGAAATATCGCATCGGCAATGCGCCGGCCGACCGAAATTTTCCGGTGGTTTTCACGGGCCGTCATTCAAGTCTATCGGTAGCGGGGAAGAGAAACTTTAGAGGAGAAAGATGGGGACTAAACGGGAAGAATAAAAATTTATCAAATAATACAACATAATTATAAATACTAAAAAAAATATTGACTTTCTCGCGATTTTACATTTTTCGTTTCGACTCCGGCTCAAGAGAACGCAATAGTTCTGAAAGATGCTTTTGCTCCGCACTCTGCCCGGCGTTTACATAGGAATCTTTTTCTGCGTGCAGTTCTACACCCCGCTTTTGGGCGGGCATCTCCGCAAGCGGGCATCCACTGGATTCTTCGGTGGAACGCTGCGAATCGGCGGCCCGACGCAAGACCGCGTTACTGGCCCGTATGGGCACATGAGCCCGCAAAGCCAAGGCCACGGCGTCTGAAGGCCGACAGTCAAGTCTGTGCGTTTCGCCATTTGCCAGCAGCAATACCAAATCGGCATAATATGTGCCTCCACGCAAGTCGACCAACTCCGCGCCGCTCAGGCGCACGTTCAGGCTGTGCAGCACATTAAGACACAGATCATGCGTCAAGGGACGTTCTACCGATACGTTACCCAGGACCATGGAAATGGACATGGCCTCCAGCGGTCCGATCCTGATGGGCAAAAGCTCCTGGCTCATTTCTTCCTGAAGGAGCAGGATAGGGGCATGACTTGTCTCATCCAGAGTCAGACCCAAAACCCTCATGGTCAGCACGGCTTGTCTCCTGTGAGGCCCCAACAGGCCTTTATCTTATTCCAGTTCCAAATTAATATTGTGTTCTGCAATGCTGATTTATCGGCTCCGACGAGAGCATTCGCTTTAGCTCTCGAAATACTTCATATTTCTGCGCGGCATCTGAAGCCGCGTATTCCAATGCTATATCAGAATGCAAGCACTTTTGACGTAGAATTGGCATTATTCATCGCCTGGAGACGGTGGAAAATCGGCGCAAGCAAGATTACGGTTCCAAGCGCGTATGGCTGCGCCCTGCGAAACTGACCACTGTAATGATGTTTGCCCGCAGGAGCAACAGACAACGCGCCAGACATCCTCTCTCCGCCCTTCCAGGCGCATGGGTTCCAGCTTCGCATTTTTCTGTCCACAGGCAAGACAGGGGCGGATCAAAGCAGGGTCAAGCTCGTCCATGGCGGCAAAGTAACAGAAAGCCAGCTGAACCACAACAAGAGCGCCTGAGCCTGTTCCCGGAGGCCGCCCCAAAACAGCGCTGCATTCAAGGTGTGGAAGGAGCCTGGACCTCTCTGTCGCTTTTCTTCTTTTTTGAGCCATTTTTCTGAGATTTCATAACACGTTGGGAAACCTCTTTCTTCGACCCCTTTTTGGTGGCCTTTTCGCTTTTTCTGGCGGTTTCGATATCGGATGCGGTATCCTTGTTCAGATGTCCCAGCACAGCCCGCGCGTCCTTATCCCCCCCCTCGGCGGCCTTCCTGTACCAACGTCGCGCCTCTTCCACATTCCGCGTCCGGCCAAGACCATCCTCATACAATACTCCCAAACTGTACTGCGCAGTGGCATCCCCCTGCGCCGCTGCTTTGCCATACCATTCGAAGGCCTTGCCGTAATCCTGCTTTACCCCTTTGCCCTCTTCATACAAAAAGCCCAAATTATACTGCGCCGGGGCATAGCCCTGATCGGCAGCCTTCCGATACAGCTCCGCAGCTTTGACATAATCCTGCGCCACGGCAAACCCCTGAGCATAAAAGCTGCCGAGTTCGTTTTGGGAACTGGGATCTCCCTGTCCGGCCGCCTGCTGGAACCAATACAGAGCCTTGGTTTCACTGGTCTGGGTTCCTTTGCCGTGCAGATACATCCAGCCCAAAACGTACTGGGAAGGAGCATAATTCTGGTTGGCGGCCCGCTGCTGCCATTGAAACGCTTCTTGCGGATTTTTCGCCAGACCGCGGCCTTCGGCATACAGCAAAGCCAAATTATATTCCGCAACCGCCAGCCCCTGATCTGCAGCTTTACGGAACCATTTTGCCGCCTCGGAGGCGTTTTTCCCTACACCGCGGCCCTGCAACAAAAATGTAGCCAAACTGTTTTGCGCGCTGGGATCTCCCTGATCGGCCGCCTTGCGAAACAAGGCCGCCGCTTTGGATTCGTCCTTCGGGCATCCCCGCCCCGCAGCATACAGCCGTCCCAGCACATACTGGGCTTCAGCGTTGCCGCTCTCGGCCAGAGGCGCAAGTACTGCATGCGCAAGCGCGTAATCTTCACGTTCAAGGGCTGCGGCCGCTTCGCTCAATCCCGCAGGGTCCGCCGCCAATGCCGGGACAGCACCAAAAAATAGACACAGCCACAGAAAAAACGCGTGCATATCTTCGTAACCCCTCATTCTTATTCGTTTTGTAGGAAAGACTGATTAATGCCCTTTTTCTGCTGTCCGCGTCAGACTCCTCCCTAAGGAAGCTCGTGTATGTTTTGGACATAGGAGACTTGGCTTTCTCCGGGAGGAGTAGCGCATGCTTCATCTGCACGGACCTCGTGTTTTGTCGTGAAAGCTGTCCGGACGTTATGATGACGCAGAGCAGGGCCGCAACAATGTAATGCCCCTGCGATGGCGGCGAACTACTTCCCAAGCACCAGCAGCGTAGACTGGGCGATTTCGAGCTCTTCATTGGTGGGAATGATGAGCACCTTGATCTTGGATTCCAATTTGCTGATCACCCGCACGCCGGACTTACGGGTGCTATTTTCCTGTACATCGATGACGATGCCGAGGTCTTCCATCCCCTTACAGGCCTTTTCACGTAAAAAGGCATCATTTTCGCCGATGCCCGCAGTAAAAACGATGGCGTCCACATGGCCAAGGATGGCCATATACGCGCCGATCTGCTTCTTCACGCGCCACACGGCCATATCAAAGGCCAGCTGCGCCTTGTTGTCTCCCTTTTCGCGCTTGGCATGCACGTCACGCATGTCATTGGTGCCGCAGATCCCGAGCAACCCGGACTGTTTGTTCATCAGCGTATCGGCTTCTATAGCGCTCAACCCCTTTTTATCCATGATGAAGGGCACGAGGGCAGGGTCGATGGAGCCGCAGCGCGTCCCCATCATCAGCCCCTCCAGCGGGGTCAGGCCCATGGAGGTGTCGATACACACGCCGCCGCGTACTGCCGTCATGGAGCAGCCGTTGCCCAGGTGGCAAGTGATGTTGTTGACGTCTTCAGGTCTTTTTCCGAAGAATTGAGCCGTTTTTCTGGCAATATACTTGTGCGAGGTGCCGTGAAAGCCGTAACGGCGAATACGCAGATCCTCATAGAGACTGTAAGGTAACGGATACATGAAGGCATCGGCCTTCATGCCCATGCCGAACTCGGTGTCGAAAACCCCTACATTGGGTACGCCGGGGAAAAGTGTTTCCGCGACTTCAATGCCCATAAGGTTGGCGGGATTGTGCAGAGGCGCAAAGATAAAATTGTCGCGGATCATCTGTTTGGCCTTCGCGTCAATGACGGTAGGCATAGTGACGTCTTCGCCGCCATGCACCACACGGTGCCCGATGGCGAAAATCTCAGCTTTGTTCTTGATCACGCCGTCTTCAGGATCCGTAAGTAGCCGGATCATCTCTCTCATGCCTTCCACATGCGTGGTAAAGTGCTGCTCCAGTCTGACGGTCTTTTCTTTACCGGTACCGGGAGCTATCTTGTGAACCAGCGTGCCAGTAGGGTCGCCAATGCGCTCCACAAGGCCGGAGCAGAGCACGGACTCGCTGTCCATCTCAAACAGCTGATATTTACAGGAAGAAGAACCGGCATTGATGACGAGCACTTTCATATTCGTGTTTCCTTACTGCTTTTTTCCCGCTTGGGCCTGAATGGCCGTGATGGCAACGGTGTTGACAATATCCGGCACAGTACAGCCGCGCGACAGGTCATTTACAGGCTTATTGAGTCCTTGCAGCACCGGGCCGATGGCAATGGCGTCCGCAGCGCGTTGTACGGCCTTGTAGGTGTTATTGCCGGTATTCAGGTCAGGGAAGATGAAAATTGTGGCCCGCCCCGCAACTTGGCTGCTGGGCAGCTTGGTTCTGGCAACGTCGGGATCGATGGCGGTATCATACTGAAGCGGTCCCTCAAGCAAAAGGCCGGGGGCCATTCCCTTGGCGATGCGGGTGGCTTCGATAACCACATCCACATCTTCGCCCTTACCGGAAGATCCCGTAGAGTATGAGAGCATGGCTATCCGCGGTTCGATACCGAACACTTCGGCAGTCGCAGAGGTGCTGAGGGCGATTTCGGCGAGCTGCTGCGCAGTGGGATTGGGGTTGACAGCGCAGTCGGCGAAGACGAGCACGCGGTCTTTGAGGCACATGAGAAAGGCACCGGAAACCACGGAAACGCCGGGCTTGGTCTTTATGAACTCCAGGGCCGGGCGGATGGTATGGGCCGTCGTGTTGACCGCGCCGGAAACCATGCCGTCCGCGTGGTCCTTGTAGACCATCATGGTGCCGAAGCAAGCCACGTCAATCATACGATCGCGCGCCTGTTCAAGGGTGATGCCTTTTTGCTTGCGCAGTTCAGCATAGGTGGCCACATAGTCTTCAAAATGAGGGGAACGTTCCGGCTGGAGGATGGTAACGTCCATATCAAGGCCAAGATTGGAAATCTTCTGTCCGATGCGGTTGGCGTCGCCGAGCAGGATGATATCCGCCACATCACGGCGCCTGAGGATATCCGCGGCGCGCAGGATGCGTTCCTCTTCTCCTTCTGGCAGGACAATGCGCATTGTAGCATTTTTGGCGCGCTCGATGAGGTCAAATTCGAACATCACCGGCGTGACCTTGGTAGAAGTCCGTCCGATAAGGCGTTTGGACAAGGCGGTTTTGTCCACATGCCTTTCAAAGGTGCCCAGCGCGGTACTCAGCTTGCGCGTGTTGTCGGGATCAATACGGCCATACAGTTGAGAAAGGGTCTGGATGGTCTTATACGTATGGTCCTTGGCCAGCAGGATGGGGAGGGGAACGCCTGTCCAGCCTTCGATCAACCGGTGTACATTGGGCGTCAGATTGATGCCGCCTGTGAGCAGGATACCCGATATATCCGGATAAGCCGAGGAAAGCCGGGTAGCCAGCGAAGCGAGAATGATGTCCGCCCGGTCCCCGGGGGTGATGATGAGATTATCGCCGGTGACATGATCCAAAAAATTATGCACCTGCATAGCCGCAATCAGGTAATCACCCACCAGGGTATCCATACGTCCGTGTCCATATAGCACTTGGGCATCCAGCCATTTACGCACGTCTTCCATGGTGGGCTTGGCCAGAACGGGATCGTCCGGCAATACGTAAATCAAAGGCTGGGCGGCGTGTTTACAGTGCAGGCTCAGGGTGATGGTCTTCTGCGCTTCTTCGTCGACAGAAGTTCGGTTGATGACAACACTGGTCAGATCAAGCCCCTTTTCTTCCAGCAGGTCAATGGTGGACTGGGTGGAAGTGAGGATCTCATCAACACTTTTTTGCGCGCCGCTGCCTACCAGCATGACCGCACAGCCGAGGTTGGCTGCAATATCCGCATTGAGTTCAAACTCAAAGGTGCTGTCCTTGTTTATGAAATCTGTGCCTTCACACAACACGAAGTCGTAATTTTTGGAAAGATCGCGGAATTTTTTCAGAATATTTTCCAGCAATACTGTGCGCTGCCCACTGTTGATAAGCGCGCGGGCTTCATCCAGCGTGTACGCGAAGGTTTCGGAATAGGGCTGAGAAAGCTTGAAGTATTGTAAAACCAAGTTAATGTCATGATCCCGGTCATAAAGCGTGGGTTCGCCTATAATGGGTCTGAAAAAGGCTACCTTGCGCACTTGGCGCAGCAAGAGATGCATCATACCGAGCACAATGGCGGATTTGCCGGTGCGGGCTTCTGTGGGCGTGATATACAGATTGCTGGGCATAAATATTCCCTTTGTTTTTGTTAAGGGCTAGGGGCTGTTTCTCACTAAAACATTTCGTATCAAAGACAAGAAAAGTGGCCCTTTTTGCAAGGGGAATGAACTCTTAAAAGGTACTCGACCGAAGAAAAAAGGCCACTTGACGCAGTAGTTGACGAAAGATTTATTTGGAGGCAGTCCCTCGAGCGGTTCAGCTTTAAAGTGGATTTTCGCCCGCTTACAGATGACGACAGCCGCGAAATGACAATCTCAAGCGTACCATGCTCTACAGAGACAAAAGCCCGAATGCAGAGCAGCGGCCATTGGCCGCTGCTCTGCATAGTTTACGGGATTACTTCCGTTCGCCTGAGCCAGGCAGTTCCGCCAGAGACTTGTACTGGCTGTAGCGGTCGTTATAGGCCTTTTCCAGTTCGGCCCGCAGCTTTTTGGAAGCTTCGGGGTCCATCTTGGCAAGAGCTGCATAACGATTTTCACCGGCCAGAAATTCCTGCAGCGTCCCGTTGGGAGCTTTACTTTCCAGCACGAAGGGATTCTTGCCTTCCTTCGCCAAGTCGGGATGGAAACGGTACAGGGGCCAGTAGCCGGATTCCACAGCCAGCTTGCCTTCTTCCATGCTTTTGTCCATGCCCTTGCGAATACCCTGGTTAATACAAGGGGCATAGGCAATGATGAGCGAAGGACCTTTATAGGCTTCGGCTTCCGTGAAGGCTTTCAAGAGCTGCTGCTTGTTCGCGCCCATACTCACGGAAGCTACGTAGACATAGCCGTAGGTCATAGCCATGGCGCCGAGGTCTTTTTTCCCGATGCGCTTGCCGGCAGCGGCGAACCTGGCGATGGAGCCAAGCGGCGTAGCTTTGGAAGCCTGACCGCCGGTATTGGAATACACTTCGGTATCCATCACCAGCAGGTTGATGTCCGCGCCGGAAGCAAGCACATGATCCAGGCCGCCGTAACCGATATCATAAGCCCAGCCATCGCCGCCGAAGACCCAGACGCTCTTCTTGACGAAGAGATCTGCCATGTTCCAGATATCTTCCGCCTTGGGGCAGGCAGGCGCATCGGATAGAGCAGCCAACAGATCATCGCCCGTCTTTTGGGAAGCTCCCGCATCGTCTTTAGCGTCAATCCAAGCCAGCAGGGCTTTCTTCAACGCGGCGGGCGCAGCTTTTTCAGCGGCCAGTTCTCCGGCGATTTTTGCCAGGTAGTTACGACGTTGCGTATAGGATGCCGCTATGCCGAAGCCGAATTCCGCAGCGTCTTCAAAAAGAGAGTTACCCCAAGCCGGGCCGCAGCCTTCCTTATTCATCGTATAGGGGGTGGTGGGGGAAGAGGCTCCCCAGATGGAGGAACAGCCCGTGGCATTGGCGACGATCATGCGTTCGCCGAAGAGTTGGGTCAGTACCTTGACGTATGGGGTTTCACCGCAGCCGCCGCAAGCGCCGGAGAA
>JGI24705J35276_12237830_pt1 | contig 13432 bp, 12 predicted proteins | sample TergutNt197P4_FD_35276 | JGI IMG/M metagenome (IMG submission 35276)
CTACCTGGGTGGAAAAAGTCAATGAAATCAAAACACGCCTGCTTCGTGGTAAGGAAATATCGGAACAAATCAACATTCTTGGCGATGATGGCGTGCCTGTGGAATACCACATTACATTTTGGAAATCGGAATTGATAGACTTTGTTATCCTGCAGCAAGACGCTTTTGACAATGTTGACGCTGTCACACCGTTAGAACGCCAGGAGTTTATGCTTGACAAGGTAATAGACGTATGCCGCATGGATTTTAATTTCGATAACTTTGTAGATGTGATGGACTTCTTTAAAAATCTGATAAACATTTTCAAGCAAATGAACTATGCGGAATATAAGAGTGAAAAGTTTTATCAATTCAGTGAACAGTTGGATAACCTGCTGAAAGAAAGAACGGAACAATAAGAAAGGAGATACATTGATATATGGCAACAAAAGCATTTCAAAAGATATTTACAAAGATCACCCAGATTACGAAGGCTACCTGCTCACTCAGAGCAACCGGCGTAGGGTATGACGAATTGGCCTCGGTTGACGGCAGATTAGCCCAGGTGGTGAAGATTATTGGTGATGAGGTTACTTTGCAGATTTTTTCGGGAACGGAAGGTATCCCGACAAATGCCGAAGTGATTTTTATGGGCAAAGCCCCTACGTTGAAAGTGGGCGAACAGTTGGCAAGTCGTTTCTTTAACGCGTATGGCGAACCAATAGACGGAGGTCAGGAGATCAACGGAAAAGAAATAGAAATAGGCGGCCCGTCGGTAAATCCTGTACGACGCAAACAGCCGTCCGAACTGATTGCTACGGGTATAGCTGGTATTGATTTGAACAATACCTTAGTAACTGGGCAGAAGATCCCGTTTTTCGCAGACCCTGACCAACCTTTTAATCAGGTAATGGCGCTTGTAGCCATGCGTGCTGAATCAGATAAGATCATTCTTGGAGGTATGGGAATGACCAACGACGACTATTTATTCTTTAAGAATACGTTTACCAATGCAGGCGCTTTAGACCGTATCGTGAGTTTTATTAATACGACCGAAGACCCGTCTGTTGAACGCTTGCTGATCCCCGATATGGCTTTGACGGCTGCGGAATATTTTGCTGTGGAGAAAAATGAAAAAGTGCTGGTGCTATTGACGGATATGACAAACTATGCCGACGCTTTGGCCATTGTGTCGAACCGAATGGACCAGATACCCTCGAAAGACTCGATGCCCGGCTCCATTTACTCTGACTTAGCCAAGATTTATGAAAAAGCAGTTCAATTCCCCGACGGCGGCAGTATTACCATTATTGCTGTCACAACGCTTTCGGGAGGCGACATTACCCATGCCGTACCCGATAATACGGGATATATCACGGAAGGACAGTTATACCTCCGCCGCGATAGCGATATCGGAAAGGTTATTGTAGATCCGTTCCGTTCGTTGAGTCGTCTGAAACAACTTGTGACAGGCACGAAAACACGCCACGACCATCCACAAGTGATGAATGCGGCGATTCGTCTTTATGCCGATGCTGCTAATGCAAAGACGAAATTAGAGAATGGCTTCGACCTGACGGATTACGACAACCGTGCCTTAGCTTTTGCTAAAGACTATTCGGACAAGTTGCTCGCGATTGATGTAAACCTGAACACAACCGAGATGCTCGATGTAGCATGGGAACTTTTCGCTAAGTATTTCACACAGGCAGAAGTAAATATCAAACAGGAATTAGTAGATAAGTTCTGGAAGAAATAAGAAATAATGGCGATTAAGTTTCAATATAACAAGACATCGCTTCAAGCGCTCGAAAAGCAACTGAAGGTACGCGAACGCGCCTTGCCCACAATCAAAAGCAAAGAGAGCGCTTTGCGTATGGAGGTGACGCGCAACAAGGAAGAAGTAAACAAATTGAACCTTCAATTTGAAAATAAAATCCAGCGTTACGAAAATATGGTGGCTTTGTGGTGCGATTTTACGCCCGACCTGGTTGATGTGAAAGACGTTAACCTGTCAACTAAGAAAATTGCCGGCGTAGTAGTGCCGGTATTGACAGGCATGGATTTTGATGTGAAACTGTACAGTATCTTTAACAATCCTGCGTGGACCACCGACGGCATCGAATTGCTAAAAGAATTAGCCCGTATCGGTATTGAAACGGAATTTTCGAGGATGAAATTAGAGATGCTTGAATATGCCCGAAAGAAAACAACACAGAAAGTGAATCTGTTTGAAAAAGTACAAATACCCGGTTATAAAGATGCAATCCGAAAGGTGAAACGATATATGGAAGACGAACAGAGTCTGTCGAAAGCCTCGCAAAAGATTATGCGCAATAACCAGGAAAAACGCAAGAAAAAAGAAGAGGAGGCGAGTTTATGATAGTGCCGATGAAGAAATACGCCTTTATGACGTATCATAAAGAATATGATGACTTCCTTCATGTGCTGAGGGATATCGGGGTTGTGCATGTAACAGAAAATAAATCGGTGAAAGGAGATGCCGGAATGCAGGAACTGATGTCTGTCCGAAAACAAATAAAGCCCCTGTTCGATTTTTTAAATCAATTAAACAGCGAAACGGAAACGGTGGATTTAGCGCCTGCCCGACAGATTTCAAAACAGGAAGGATTGCAACTTGTTGAAAAAATTGAAAACCTTCGGGAGAAAAAAGCCGAATTGCTTATTAAAAAACAGTCCTTGCAAAAGGATATTGACTATATGCAAATATGGGGTGATTTCAGTTACAGAACGATTGAAAAGCTGAGAGAAGTCGGTTATGTCGTAACTTTTTTTACCTGCCAATCATTTCGCTTTGATCCCAAATGGGAAGAGAATTATAACGTGTTTGTTATTAATAATACCAAGTCCACATGTTATTTTGTTACTATTTCCAAAACAGGTGAAACAATCGAAATAGAAGCCGAACACCCCAAAATGCCTGACAGTGGATTAGAGATTCTATGTGCAACATCCGAACAGCTAAATGCTAATATACAAAACGTTGATAACCAACTAAAGGAAACAGCACAATCAGACTATTTAACGTTGGAGGCTTTTGACAGAAGTCTGCAAGATGAATTTAATTATTCTAAAGTAGTAGCCCAGTCAAAACCGCAGGTTGACAATAAAGTGATGTTTTTAGAAGGTTGGACTACAGCCGAGAAAGCCGGATATATAGAAGAAGAATTAGATAAGCAGGGATATTTTTATCAACAGTTAGACATCAGGAAGGAGGATAAGATGCCTATCATCCTGAAAAACAACGCTTATGCACGATTATTCGAACCACTAACCAAGATATTTTCCCTGCCGAATCATACGGAAATAGATCCTACACCGCTGTTAGCTCCATTTTTTATGCTCTTTTTCGGGCTTTGCTTCGGAGATGCGGGTTATGGATTGTTTGTATTGGTGTTATGCGCTATCATGAAACGCAAACTTGGTCCAGATATGCGTCCTATCCTCTCTTTAGCCCAATGGTTGGGAGGAACAACCATGGTAGTAGGGGCGATTGTCGGCGGAGCATTTTTTGGATTCACGTTGGTAGATGTTCCTGCATTGGCGCCCGTCAAACAATATATCTTTACACAGGACGGCCAAATGAAATTATCGCTTACCTTAGGCTTAATTCATGTGGTGTTTGGGAAAGGCGTTGCCGCTTATAAGACTCAACATCAGAAAGGTTTCAAATACAGCATTGCCCCTTGGGCCTGGGTAGTTGTTCTTGCATCGCTGCTGATTGTAGTTGGACCTACCATACTGTCAATGTTTGGAAAACCGATGGATCTTACCTGGCCGCCAATCATGGTATATATATGTTTGGGCTTTGCAGCTGTGGCTGGTGTGATTGTATTACTCTTTTCTTCACCGGGAAAAAATGTCTTCTCGAGCTTTGGCGCGGCATTATGGAATACATACGGAATACTTTCAGGTATCATCGGCGACACATTGTCCTATATTCGCCTTTTTGCCATTGGCTTAACAGGTGGAATCCTTGGGGGTGTGTTTAATATGCTGGGTATTGATATGACTGAAGGGTTGCCTGTCGTAGTGCGTATCCCTGTGATGTTGATTATTTTGCTATTGGGGCATGGATTGAATATTGCATTGTGTACGATCAGTTCGATCGTGCATCCTATCCGTTTGATTTTTGTTGAATACTTTAAGAACTCCGAATATGAAGGAGGAGGAATTGCTTATATACCTTTCAAAAAAACTTGAAATTATTAATTTTATAACTATTAAATAAAAAATTTGAATTATGGAAATGAATCTTATTTTGGCTTATGTCGGTGTGTTAATTATGACAGGATTTTCGTTTGCTATCAGTGTTTTGGGTACTACAATTTGCGGAAACACGGTGATTGGCTCTATGAAGAAAAATCCTGATGCTTTCGGGTCGTATGTTGCGCTTAGCGCTTTACCCAGCTCGCAGGGATTGTATGGTTTTGTGGGTTACTTTATGGTACAACCTCTTTTAGTATCTACAATTACCACATTTCAGGCGTGGGCTATTGTCATATTAGGCGTCTTGTTGGCTTTTGCCAACTTCTTTTCAGGTTTGCGTCAGTCAAAGGTTTGTGCACACGGAATCAAGGAAATCGGAGACGGACACGATGTGTTTGCCGTTACTTTGGTATTGGCCGTATTCCCTGAATTGTATGCCATTCTCGCATTATTGGTAACGATCTTGGTTTCAGGGATGATTCAGGGATGATTTGATTGCTGCTTGTCTTTAGCACGCAGATGACGCAGATCTTGTGGATTTTCGCAGATAATTTTTGAAAAATCTGCGAAAATCCTTGTTATCTGTGTCATCTGCGTGCTATAATATTATATGATTGCACGTATTCTCTCGTAAGTAGCCGGGCGTACAGGGACTAAGGGAAGTCGCAATTTGTTTTCACAATATCCCATCATATTCAACACACTCTTTATTCCGGCCGGACTTCCGTCAACAAACAGTAAATCAATCAATTCGAAAAAATGTGATTGAATTTTACGTGCATTGTCGTTGTCGCCGGTAAGCGCATGAAATACCATGCTGCTGAATTCGCGTGGGAAAGCGTTGCCTATGACCGAGATGACTCCCACACCCCCTAATGCGATGATCGGAAAAGCGATTGCATCATCCCCCGATATCACTTGAAAATGATCCGGCTTGCGCTTAATAATCTCGTTTATTTGTGCAAAATTACCAGACGCTTCCTTGATTGCAACTACATTTTCAAAGTCATGTGCAATCCTGAGAGTAGTTTCTGCTGTCATATTAGTGCCTGTCCTGCTTGGCACATTATATACTACCAAAGGAAGTGGAGAAGCTTTAGCAATTGCTTGGAAATGCTGGTATAAACCTTCCTGTGTGGGTTTATTATAATACGGCACCACCGACATAATGGCATCAATCCCCTGAAAATCATTTTCTTTCAATTGTTTTACCACCGACTGGGTGCAATTACTACTTACTCCCAGCACCACAGGTATCCGACTGCGAATCTGTTTCACTGCTACCTTTATGATCTCAGTTTTTTCATCCTCCGTTAAAGCAGGGGTTTCAGCTGTCGTGCCGAGGACAACCATATAATCTGTCTTGTTATGTACCAGATATTCAATTAATTGTTGTAATGCGTCATAATCAACCGTTTCATCTTCTTTGAAAGGTGTTATCAATGCAACGCCCAGTCCTTTTAAATCCAAATTTTTCATCATAAAAAACTTTTCTTTGTTTATAATTATGCACAAAAGTACGCAATAAAACCCTATTTGGAACGGATAGCCTGCAAATAATTTATTATTTGTCCGAAAAAATACGGAATATCGTATATGTCTTCTTTTATCAGGATAGAAAAATCATAGATATTATCTTCTGACGAATGTTTGGCGCCTACCTTGAATGATGCAGTATGTTGGAGCATCAGATAACGCATAGCAGGTATTTTGCCTCCGGTCAGGTCTAATAACATGTCCACCTTAAAACCATTCAATTGATTTTTTATGTTTTTGTTCGGAAATCCCCACAGGTTGAGGTCTTTTTCGGCTTCAACCAATAAATAAGCATAGTCCCAGATTGGCGCTTTATCTGCTTTACGGATAAAAACGCATACATTTACAGATTTACCTAACGATTTCAAGGTTGCTATACAGGGACTTACGGATTTCCAGCAGCTGGCCTCACAGATTACCAAAACGTGCCTGATATCGTCTAAAGAAAGATAACAATGCGGCCGCAGGGATGCAATTTGCGAGAGTGCTTTAATTTTTTTGAATAAAAAATACTTTGACAGCATCATAAAATCATTTTTAAAAATTCTTCTTCATTTATCATTTTAATTTGTAACTTTTTGGCTTTTGCAAATTTTGCAGGGCCAATATGATCGCCTGTAAGTACATAATCTGTACTCCTCGAAACAGAACCGGTGTTTTTCCCGCCATTTTGTTCAATCATTGATTTATATATTTCGCGCGAATGCAGCTTAAATGTACCGCTTATTACAAAGGTCAAATCTTTTAGTTTGTCGGAACGGGATTGAATTTCATCATCCTTTATACTCATTTGTAATCCGAATGATTTTAAACGGTACACCAATTCCTGGTTGCGCCGGTCTGAGAAATAATCATTGACACTCCGAGCAATCCGTTCGCCGATCTCATTCACTTCGAGTAACGATTCCAGCGTGGCCTCTTCCAATAGCTGCATTGAAGGAAAAGCGCCGACTAATCGTTTAGCGACGGTTTCACCCACATAACGTATGCCCATCCCAAACAGAACCCGATCGAATGGTACTTGCTTTGAGGCTTCGAGACTATCAATCAGGTTCCTGGCGCTTTTCTCAGCCCAACGGTCTATTTGCAGCAAATCAGTGACTTTTAGCGAATATAAATCCGCCACATTTCGTAAGAAACCGGCATTGTATAAATCATCAATCGTTTCAGGCCCCAAATTGATATTCATCGCCTTACGGGTTACGAAATGCTCGATTTTCCCTTTGATTTGCGGAGGGCATGCCCATTCGTTCGGACAATAATAAGCAGCTTCGCCTTCAGAGCGCAACAGCGTTGTGCCACATTCGGGACATTTTGATATAAACGTGACTTTCTCTCCAATTAAAATGGAACGTGCGACAATATCTACCTGTGTGATTTTAGGAATGATTTCACCACCCTTTTCCACAATGACATGGTCGCCTGTATATAAGTCGAGTCCGGCAATAATATCAGCATTATGTAAAGATGCACGCTTCACGATGGTGCCGGCCAATTGTACAGGTTCAAGATTGGCTACCGGTGTAATTACACCTGTACGTCCCACCTGGTAGGATACAGAATTAAGTCGTGTGACAGCTTGTTCGGCCTGAAATTTATACGAAATAGCCCATCGCGGACTTTTAGCCGTGAATCCTAAAAAACGTTGCTGGCGTAACGAATTTACTTTCAATACAATTCCGTCGGTTGCCACAGCCAGGTTTTTACGTTCCTTATCCCAATAATCAATATAATCAAATACATCCTGCAAGGTGGATACTTTACGTATTGTATCAGCAATTTTCAGTCCCCAGGTGCGTGCAATCTGAAGATTAGCCAAATGTTCGTCAGCAGGTAGCGTTTCACCTAACAGATAATACAAAAAGGCATCTAACCGTCTTTCTGATACAATCTCAGGGTTTTGCAATTTAAGAGTGCCGGATGCAGCATTACGCGGATTGGCAAAAAGCGGTTCTTCCTGTGCTTCGCGTTCTTTATTTAACCGTTCAAATTCTATCCATGGAAGTAATATTTCACCGCGAATTTCTATAAGGTCAGGATAGCCTTCTCCTTTGAGTTTCAATGGAATAGAACGAATGGTACGTACATTGGCCGTCACGTCATCGCCCCGGAGGCCATCACCCCGCGTGATAGCCTGCGTCAGTCTTCCCTGTTCATATATTAGTGAAATGGATGTCCCGTCGTATTTCAATTCAGCAACCAATTCAAAAGGTTCGTTCAAAGAACGTGCGACACGTTCGTGAAAATCCGTTATTTCTTCCTTCGAATATGTATTTCCCAGCGAAAGCATCGGATATCGGTGTGCGACCTGCACAAATTCTTTTGACAGGTCGCTACCCACCCGTTGTGTCGGCGAATCAAGGTCGGAATATTCCGGAAATTGTTTTTCCAATTCCTGCAACTCCCGCATTTTCTCGTCATACAAACAGTCTGAAACTGCAGGCATAGACAACATATAGTAGTCATAATTATGCTGTTCCAACTCTTCCCGAAGCAATTTTATCCTTGAAAAAATTTCATTCATAAAGAACTATATAGAATATATACCCTGCAAAATTACAAATAACAATTGAAAACTGAAAATTATCTTACGAGATATGATGAAGAGATACTCTCTGTCGTTTTGCGAAATATTTGTGTGCCTGAAAAATTTTATCTAATTTTGTCATCTCAAAAAATAAGAATATTATTAAAACAGAATCAGGATGAAACACGATAACACGATTTTTGAAATTATTGAAAGAGAATATCAGCGACAATTGAAAGGGATAGAGTTGATTGCATCTGAGAATTTTGTCAGTGAGCAGGTTTTGTTGGCAGCGGGGAGTTGCCTTACCAATAAGTATGCCGAAGGCTATCCGGCAAAACGCTATTATGGAGGCTGTGAGGTGGTTGACGAGAGCGAAATCTTGGCCATCGAACGACTGAAAAAGCTATTCAATGCAGAATGGGTCAATGTACAGCCCCATTCAGGTGCACAAGCCAATGCCGCTGTATTTTTGGCGGTAATGAATCCTGGCGATACATTTCTTGGATTAAATCTTGCACATGGCGGGCATCTTTCGCACGGGTCGCCGGTAAACAGCTCGGGAATACTTTATCGTCCGACAGAATATAATGTAAGCGAAGCCACCGGCCGTGTAGATTACGACCAGATGGAAGAAGTTGCACTGCGTGAACGTCCGAAGATGATTATTGGAGGAGGTTCGGCATATTCGCGTGAATGGGACTACAAACGTATGAGAGAAATAGCGGATAAGATAGACGCGCTGTTGATGATAGATATGGCGCACCCCGCAGGCTTAATCGCAGCAGGTTTGTTGGATAACCCGCTGGAATATGCGCATATCGTTACCTCTACCACCCATAAAACATTGCGTGGCCCTCGCGGCGGGATAATCCTGATAGGAAAGGATTTTGTAAATCCTTATGGAAAGACTACTCCGAAAGGCGAACTCAAAATGATGTCACAACTGCTTGATTCGGCTGTATTCCCGGGAATTCAGGGTGGACCGCTGGAACATATCATCGCAGCTAAGGCAGTTGCTTTCAGCGAAGCGCTTGAACCTGAATATAAGACATATCAGATACAGGTACAAAAAAATGCAGCTGTGATGGCACAGGCATTTATGGATAAAGGATACAAAATCATTTCAAACGGAACCGACAACCATAGCATGTTGATTGACCTGCGTGCGAAATTTCAGGAACTAAACGGCAAAACAGCCGAAAAAGCCCTTGTGTCTGCCGATATTACGGTCAATAAAAACATGGTGCCTTTTGACAGCCGGTCTGCATTCCAGACATCCGGTATTAGGGTCGGCACACCGGCTATCACCACCCGGGGAGCTAAAGAATCATTGATGGGAGAAATTGTAGAAATGATTGATACTGTATTATCGAATCCCGAATCCGATCAAACTATTTCGGCTGTGCGCGATAAAGTGAATTGTATCATGAAGGAATATCCGATTTTTGCATGGTAAATATCAATTTTCATTTACGAATTACGAATTACGAATTACGAATTAGGAATTTAAAATATTGATAAAAGGGCATAGTGCGACAAATAGACAGGCAACTGTTTCTTATAAATAATCTTAAAATTTCAATGTTCTTTGTATAGAAATGCGGTTTTTCCGTAGATTTTTTGTTTCTTTGTCGTTTTTTAGTAAAGTATTGACAGTTGAATCTGATTATTGAACAGGGGAATTCTGCTACAAAAGTAGCTGTGTACAATCAGGGACAAATGATTTTATTTTCTGATTATAAGCATTTTAATGACTATGATTTGATTCGGCTTATTCATCAATATCCAATAAAAAACGGAATTTTATCAACGGTAATTGATGCTGAAAAGGATTTGATTACTTTTTTGGAGAATTGTTTGGAACATTTTTTCTTTTTTGACGGAGAGGTACGTTTGCCGATAGAAGTTCGCTATCAAACCCCGGAATCATTAGGTAGAGACCGGATTGCAGTGGCAGTGGGGGCTAATTTCCTGCAACCGCAAAAGGATATTTTAGTCATTGACGCCGGCACTGCGATTACATACGAAGTAGTAGAGGCATCGGGTGTCTATCTTGGAGGAAACATTTCGCCGGGAATGACTACGCGTTTTCGTGCCTTAAACAGGTTCACAAAACGTCTGCCGCTTGTTAAAGAAAGCGAGATGGTTCCGTCGCTGGGCACAAGTACCGAAACGGCTATTTTGGCCGGAGTTGTACATGGGATGGTGTTTGAGATGGATGGGTATATTGAAGCATTGAAAAATAAATATCCGTGTCTTTATGTTTTTTTAACAGGCGGACATGCATTTTATTTTGAAAAACGGTTGAAAAACACCATCTTTGCAAACAAAAATTTAGTATTAACCGGATTGAACAGGATTTTAGAATATAATGTTGAAATACAGTAAAGTAAGTATATTGATAGGATTTTTGGTCTGTTTGCATCTGTCGTCAGTTGCTCAAAACAGTACCACATCTCCTTATACACGTGCAGGATATGGCGTGATAGCCGATCGCTCATTCGGCGCCGGACGTTCAATGGGCGGGACAGGTTATGGATTGCGTTCGAATATACAGATTAATCCAATGAATCCGGCATCCTACACAAGTATGGATTCATTGACTTTTCTCTTCGATGTGGGTGCCACATTGCAATATTCAATCCTCAATGACAAAACATATTCGCATAGCAACATTAGCGGAAACCTGTTGTATTTAGCAATGCAATTTCCATTATCCCGTACAGTTGCAATGAGTGCAGGCATCTTACCCTATTCACATACAGGGTATAATTTCAAGGTTTTAAACAGTTCGGACGAGGTGCCGCATGTTGATTTTTTTTCCGGTAAAGGAGGATTAAACGAAGTTTATATTGGACTGTCTATAGATATATGGAAGAAGCGTCTTGCCTTAGGAGTAAATGCAGGTTATTTGTTTGGAATTATAGAACACAACAGCACTATATCTTATTATGGGGAATCGAGTGTCAGTCCTTTATATACATTGGAAAAAATGAATCTACGAAATTTTAAATATGAACTTGGAGCGCAATATACGCAACCGTTAAGCAAATCGGAACGGTTTATTTTTGGCTTGACTTATTCGCCAAAGATAAAATTCAGTTCTATTTCATATATTGCTCTTTCATCAGATGCCTATTTTTATTCGGGATTACTCAAGGCTGATACAATATACAATCAGGGCAATGACATTCCCAATTCATTAGGATTTGGTGTTTCGTACGAAAAGGATGATAAAATGATCTTAGCAGCCGATATTTCGTGGCAGGAATGGTCGAAAGCCCGTTTTAAGGGCGAAAAAAACAACTTCAATAACCGGCTAAAGATCGCTTTAGGAGGCGAATATATCCCGAATCTCTACACACGTCAATTTTTGAATCGTGTCAGATATCGTGTCGGTGTGAATTACAGTAATTCTTATTTACAGGACAGGGTTTATCATTCAGGTTATAAAGAATATGGGGTCACAATAGGCGCAGGGATGCCTATGATTGATAACCGTTCCTATATCAATTTATCGTTTGAATATGTGAAAGTAGTGCCGGAAATAAAAACGCTGATCAATGAACAGTATTTCCGCTTTGCATTATCATATACCTTTAATGAGTTTTGGTTTTATAAACGGAGAGTGGAGTAGAGTTAATCAAAAATTAAAAATTAAGAATTAAGAGTTGAGAGTTAAGAAATATAATATAAACCTTTAAAATATTGACAGAGATGAAAATCAAAGAAATTTTAAGCATTGCCGTTATCCTGACGATTGCAATGGGTGCGAAAGCACAGACCGGAGTTGTAACAGGAACTCAATTTGGTTCAGGAGAGGATAGCCTCCGTTGCCGACAAAACATTAGCTTGGCGCAGCAAGACATTCAGGCTCAAAACTACGCAGAAGCGCTTCCTTTATGGAAAATGGCTTACGAAGAATGTCCGGGTGCAACCAGGAATTTGTACTCTTGGGGCGAACAGATTATTAAATGGCAAATGTCGCAAGCAAAGGATGAAGCTGAAGCAGAGGGTTTTTTTAATAATCTGATGGATTTGTACGATAAACGTATCAAGTATTTCGGTAATGATGCACAATATGATACCAATTGGATTACATCGCGTAAAGCAAATGAATACCTTGCTATTAAAGGTGATAAAGCCGATGTGACTGTTGTATATAATTGGTTAAAGCCGATGTTGGAAATATATAAAGAGAAGACCCAGCCTCTTACTCTTTCTCTTTATATGATGGCGTCTCAAAATTTAATGGCATCAGATGTTGATAAGTATATGTCGCAATTTGTTGATGATTTTCTTGCCGTATCTGCTTTATATGACGCGAAACTGGAGGCAGCGAGAGCAGCAAACGATGAAAATGCAATAAATATGGTTTCAACACTGAAATCCAGCCTTGAAACAGCGTTTGCGCAGAGCGGCGCCGCCGATTGCGAGACGATGGAAAAAGTATATGCCGATAAGATTGAAGCGCAGAAAACAGATCTTGAGTTCCTGAAATCAACGATGCTTTTATTTAACAGAGTCGGGTGTAATGAAACCGAAGCTTACTTTGCCGCAGCTAATTATGCACATAAGATCGAACCGACGGCCGAATCTGCGATGGGGATTGCATATCAGGCTATCAAGAAAAAAGACAATGCAACGGCCGAAAAATACTTTTTGGAAGCAATTGAAATGACATCGGATAACACACTAAAAGGTACACTTAATTACTTGATAGCTTCGATGGCTCTTAGCAGCAACAACTACCAGAAAGCAAGAACGTATGCGTTGAGAGCGTTGGAAGCAAATCCGAATCATGGGAGAGCGTTATTGACCGTCGGACAAACTTATGGCGCAACAGCTTCGAGCGTATATCCGAATGATCCGGTTTTAAGAAAAATGGTTTATGTGCTTGCTGTGGATAAATTCGAAAGAGCAAGACAGGTAGATTCATCCTGTGCCGACGACGCTAACCGGATGATCAGTCAGTATCGTAATCAGTTTCCGACTACAGAAGAAGTTTTTATGCATCCGGATCTTGAAGAAGGTGCTGCATTTACTGTCGGCGGATGGATCAATGAACGTACGACTGTGAAAGTAAGACGATGAGATATTGTTTTCGTAACGAGACCAATAATTTTAGTGGCATGGCAATCGTCTGTATGATGATTG
>JGI24705J35276_12237831_pt1 | contig 13432 bp, 17 predicted proteins | sample TergutNt197P4_FD_35276 | JGI IMG/M metagenome (IMG submission 35276)
CCCTCAGTGGCAAAGTCCACCGGCCTGAGCTTCTGGTGGGCTTCGAAGAAGAACCCGTCCTTGCTGATCGGGACCTTCACCATCTTCGCAATCTCTTCCTTCTCCTCGCGGAGAGGCGCTATTCCGGCTGCGAGCACGAGTGTGTCGACCGGGATCTCGATGTCCTTTCCGAGGGTCGAGTCGTGGGCCTTCACAACCTTTCCGTTAAAGTCGGGCATTCCGTCGTCAACGCAGTACCTGAGGAATTTGACGCCGAGGCTGGATGCCTTGCTGTAAAGTTCCTCGCGGAATCCGTATGTCCTGATATCCTTGTGGATGATGGCCACGTTTGCCGTGGGGTCCTTCATCTTTATCTGGATGGCATTGCGGAGCGCACCTGCGCAACAGACACGCGAACAGTATTTCACATCGCTGTTCCTGGATCCGACGCACTGCACGAAGGCTACATTCTTCCCGGCGAACTTGCCGTTCGCCAAGGCCTCTTCGACCTCAAGGGTTGTCATGACCTTCTTGTCTGTGCCGTAGTTGTATTCAGTCGGTTTGTACTGGGCCGCACCGGTTGCGAACAGCACCGCGCCGACAGGTATCTCGCCGCATCCGTCGGCGATGATCTTGAAATTCCCTACGAAACCGGGGATGTCCTTTACGACCGCTCCCTTGTGCACCTTGATCAGCTTGTTGCTCTCGACCTTCGCTACCAGTTCTTTCACGAAAGCGGCGACGTCCTTGCCGTCCTCTTTGTGGCGGAAGTTGAGCGCGAATCCTCCGAGCTCCTTGTTCTTCTCAAAGATGTGCACGGGTATTCCCTGCGCGGCGATGTCGATGGCAGCGGTCATTCCCGTTATGCCTCCGCCTATGACGGCGGCGGCCTTGGTGACCTGTATCTCCGAACCGACCAGCGGCTCCAGGAGAGCGGCCTTCGCAATGGACATCCTCAGGAGGTCCTTCGCTTTGACAGTGGCTGCCTCTGCCGCATGCATGTGGATCCACGAACACTGGTCGCGGATGTTGGCCATGTTGAACAGGTATTTGTTCAGCCCGCCGTCCCTGCACGCTTCCCTGAATAGAGGCTCGTGCGTTCTGGGAGTGCATGATGCGACAACGACCCTGTTGAGGTCCTCCTCGGTTATGGCTCTCGATATCTCTTCCAGACAGTCCTGGGCGCAGGCGTACTGCGACTGTTTTGACATGACCACGTACGGAAGACCCTTTGCGTACTCCGCGACGGCGGGGACGTCCACCACAGATCCGATGTTTATGCCGCAGTGGCATACCCATACTCCGATGCGGGGCTCTTTCCCCTCCACGTCCTTCTCCTGGGGGTACTCCTTCGGTGCGCGGGGCACGAATTTGCTGTCAACAATGAAAGCTCCGGCCTTTCCGGCGGATCCGCTTGCCTCCGCAACCGATGTGGGGATGTCCTTCGGGGCAGCGAACGCTCCCGTCACGAACACACCCTGCCTCGTTGTCTCGAGGGGGTTGAATACCGAGGTCTTGCAGAAGCCGTATTCGTTGAGCTCTATTCCGAGCAGGCGTGCTGTCTCCTCCGCTCCTTCCGGAGGGTTGAGACCGACCGAGAGCACGACGATGTCGTACTCATCCGATGCGGGGTCGCCGTTGGAATCCGTGAAATTGACGGTGAGCTTCTTCGTCTCGGGGTCCTCCTCGACGTTTGAAACACGCGCACCTCTGTGCATCTTTATTCCATACTCTTTCTGTCCCCTCTCGATATAAGCTTCGAACTCTTTTCCGTAGGACCTTATGTCCATGAAGAATACATCTTCCTCTACGTTGAGGTGCTCTTTTGTGATGATGGCCTGCTTTGTGGCATACATGCAGCACACAGATGAACAATACTTCTTCCAGCCGGCCTTCTCTGATCTTGAGCCGCAGCACTGGACGAAAGCGATCTTCTTTGGCTCCTCACCCGAGGACGGCACCGTTATGTGGCCTCTTGCCGGGCCCGATGCGCACATGATCCTTTCGAACTCGAGCGCAGTGACGACGTTCTTGAACCTGCCGTAGCCGTATTCCGTCGCGAGGGCGGCGTTCCAGATCTTGAGTCCCGCCGCTGCGATTATGGAGCCTACTTCGATCTCGAACTCTTCGTCCTTCTCTTCGTAGTTGATCGCTTTTTTCTGACATGTCTTCGAGCATACGCCGCACTTGCCGCTCTGTATCATTCTACAGTTGGCCGCATCGATGATAGCGACCCTCGGCACTGCCTGCGCATGTGGTATGTATATTGCTCTTCTGGTGGTTAGACCGAATTCGAACTCGTCCGATATCCCTTTCGCCGGGCACTTCGCGAGACAGTCACCGCATGCGGTACACGATGAAGGATCAACGTATCTCGCTTTTTTCTTGAGTGTGACCTTGAAGTCCCCCGCTTTACCCTCCACTTTCAACACTTCGTGGTAGGTAAGGGTCGTTATGTTCGGATGTCCGATACAGTCTGCCATCTTTGGTGAGAGGATACATGCGGAACAGTCATTCGTCGGGAAAGTCTTGTCGAGACGGGACATTGTGCCGCCTATCGTGGGGAGTCTCTCCACCAAATAGACGTGTATATCCCTGTCCGCAAGATCCAACGATGCCTGTATACCTGCGATTCCTCCGCCGATAACTAATGCTGATTTCGTCAAATCCTTGCCTCCGATACCAATTGATTAATTGGAGCAAAGGGAGTAATAGTTTTCTCTATTAAAGCCCTTACTACATAAAACTTAATATATCAGAAACCATTGAATAAGAGTCTTTTCGTAAAAATCAAAAAATTTCTCTTACAAAAATAATATTAGATGTTTTTCAAATGACCCAGATGTAATTTCATACCGATAAAATAGGTATTTCATTTAACGGTAATTCAACTTCAATAATAGTAACTATATTGCATAAGAAAAAAAAATTCGTATGCATTAACAATGGGGGGCCCTCACTTACGCCGAGAAGTATTAAAAGGATAAAATTTATTAACCCCACTATGGACCTAGCAAACACGGCTTTTCTTCTGGGTATGATATTGTTGTTGGTTATACTGATAGCCATTGTTTTCGTCGCACAGGGATATTTGGAAGCAAAATACGACCTTCGCGGTAGACTCAAGGGAAAACCTAAGAGAGAATCTACAACTTTTTTGGATGAGAAAGAGGATAAAAGAAAGTGCGAGATCTGCTACGGCGAGATCGAAGAGGACCGCGTCGCGATATGCTCCTGCGGCAGGATATTCCATGACGCCTGCGCCGAACCGACGGGTTCCTGCCCCTACTGCGGTGCGGGGTACAAAGAGATGAATGTCCGCGAACCGGACAGGACGAGATGTCCGGTATGCGGGAGGTTCCTTAAGGGGAACATGTGCTCCTGCGGTGCGGTAATACCAAAGAATGACGACACATTCATCTGCAAATGCGGCGGCGAGGTTGACATGAACAAACCGATCTGCGGAAAATGCGGCGCGGAATACGAGTTCACCACGATGAGAGTGATCAAACAACATAAATGAGAATGGCGTGTCAAGATGGTAGTGAAAGACAGAAGGGGAAGGTCGAGGTATGTCGTCTTCGAGGTCTCGCCCAGACTGACCAAGGAGCTCCTGATCAAGGAGTTCAGATCAGCCGGCCTGAGGGACCCCCCCTATATCATTCAATGCGTTCCGGGAAAAGCAGTGCTGCGGTGCGCCCCTAAAGACAGAGACAATACCATCGACATCATGTCGCGGGTCGACCCCCCATCCGTCCCCCTCTCCACCTCCGGCACGATCCGCAAGATCAGGCGCGCATATCCCGAACTGAAAGCACCGAAAAAACCCTCCCGCTAATATCCGCGCGCCTGTAAACCAATAAATAGTGCGGTGTGTTTGGGGTTTTGAATAAAGGGAGAAAAACATGCAACCAGGACAAATGGCATATGACAGGGGGATCACCGTATTCTCCCCCGACGGAAGATTGTTCCAGGTGGAATACGCCCGCGAGGCCGTAAAGAAAGGCACGACCACGATCGGACTGAAATTCAAGAACGGGGTCATCCTTATGGTGGACAAGAGACTGTCCAGCAAGCTCGTCGAACCGGGTTCGATAGAGAAGATCTATGACATTGACGATTATATCGGATGTGCCACATCCGGTCTCGTTGCCGATGCCAGGGTCCTTATTGACGAAGCAAGGAGGAACGCGCAGAGACACAAGATCACCTACGGAGAGAACATAGCGGTCGAACTTCTTGTCAAGAACGTCTGCGACTACAAACAGAACTACACTCAATACGGCGGCGGGCGCCCCTTCGGCGTGGCCCTGCTGGTCGCCGGGGTCGATGACCTCGGGATACACCTGTTCGAAACGGACCCCTCCGGGGCCCTCGTTGCGTACAGGGCAACGAGCATCGGTTCCGGAAGGCCGGTCGTCATGGACATTTTCGAAAGAGAGTTCACCGACGGACTGTCGTTCGAGGCGGCCGCCAAGCTCGGACTGAAGGCCTTGGGCGCGGCGATCGAGGATGAGATTTCAGCAGGGTCTGTGGAGATAGGGGTCGTTGAAAAAGGAAAGAAATTCAGAAGACTCTCCGAATCCGAGATCACCAAACTGAAAGGGAAGGGCTGAAGAGCCAGCTGATCCCATGGTCGACCTCGACAACGCCATCATCGCAAGACTGGAAAGTCACGGAGAGACCTTCGAGATACTTCTGGATCCAGCGGTAATGGGCCTGCTCAAACAGGGCAAGAAGGTCGACCTGGCTGATTTCCTCGCCGTAGAGGAAGTGTTCAAGAACGCAGGCAAAGGGACGAGGCCCGCCGAAGAAAAGATCAAAGAGGTCTTCGGCACAAGCGAGATATCGGAGATAGCGAAGAAGATCGTCGAAAAGGGCGAGGTCCAGATGACCGCGGAACAGCGGAAGGAGATGCTGGATGCTAAGAGGAACCAGGTCATCACCTACATTGCCGCGAACGCCATAAACCCTCAGACCAAACTCCCGCACCCGTATGTCAGGATAGAACTCGCTTTGGAAGAAGCGAAGTTCCACGTAGACCCCTTCAGGCCCATCGAGAAAGAGATAGATGAGGCCATGAAACTGCTCCGCCCCCTGATCCCGATCCGCTTTGAGAAAAGCAGGGTCGCCATCAAACTGAAAGGAGATGACTACGGAAGATGCTTCGACGACATGATCCACTACGGGATCATTGACAGGGAGGAATGGGCCGCCGACGGTTCGTGGATAGGATTGATGGAACTGCCTGCAGGCATGGTCCCTGAGTTGACAGAGAAACTCAAACACAAGACGAAAGGAACAGCATCCGTTAAAATGCTGTAAAAGATAACATTCAAGAGAAGTGATAAAAATGCAAAAAAGAAACGCCATGTCCGCACGGACGATCGTGGTTCCCGGAGACCTGCTTGACGAAAGCGGGATGGATGCCGGGAACAATGCGTACGTGCTCAATGGCAAAATATACGCCGGTGTTTTAGGCGTAAGGAATGTGCACAACGACACGATAGGCGTCATTCCCCTCGGGGGAAGATACATGCCGACCGCCGGGGACACAGTGATCGGGATCATTGAGGACATAGGGCCTTCGAATTGGCTCGTGGACATCAACGCACCGTACCCTGCGCCCCTCCATGTGAGCGAGGTCCCCTGGAAGGTGGAGTTCGGAGACACCTCGAAATATCTCAACATAGGGTACGTTGTGATGCTGAAGGTGCTGATGGTGGACGAGAGCAAGAAGATACAGGTCACCATGAAGGATTCCGGTCTCAGGAGGATCGAGGGAGGGCAGCTGGTAGAGATGCCCCACTCAAAGGTCTCAAGAGTGATCGGTAAGAGCGGTTCGATGATACAGATGATCAAGAACCTTACGGACTGCCGCATATTCGTCGGACAGAACGGAAGGATATGGATCGACGGCAACGATAACGCGGAGATCGCGGTAGAAGCCATAAAGATGATCGAGAGAGAGGCACAGAGCGGCAACCTAACGGAAAGGGTTGAAAACTTTATTAAAAGCAGGCTCCCGCAGAAGGAAAAAGACGACAGGGAGGAGTATTGATGAGCGGACAGACCGATATGGTATTAGTTGATAAAAAGGGCATGAGGATCGACGGCAGGAAAACCGACGAACACAGGCCTGTTCATATTGAAGCGGGAGTACTCAGCAACGCTGACGGCTCAGCTTATTTAGAGATAGGAAAGAACAAGGTGCTTGCGGCGGTATACGGGCCGAGAGAATGCCACCCCAGACATATGCAGGACCCCACAAAGGCGATAATCCAATGCAAATACAACATGCAGGCGTTCTCGGTAAGCGACAGGAAAAGGCCCGGCCCCGACAGGAGATCGATCGAGATATCGAAGATAATCGCCGAGGCCCTCGAAAAAGTGGTCCTTACCGAAATGTACCCGCGCGCGTCCATTGACGTTTACATCGAGATCCTTCAGGCGAACGCCGGAACGAGGTGCGCCGGACTGACGGCCGCCTCCGTGGCGCTTGCCGATGCGGGGATACCTATGAGGGACATCATCCCCGCAGTAGCCGCCGGCAAGGCGGACGGACATGTTCTTCTGGACCTCAACAAAGAAGAGGACAACTACGGCGAGGCGGATGTCCCGCTGGCGATCGTTCCCTCTACGGACGAGATCGTCCTGCTTCAGATGGACGGGAACATGACGAGGAAAGAGTTCGATAAAGCTCTTGACATGGCCTTCGGTGCCTGCCATGAGATATATGAGATACAAAAGACCGCTCTGAAGAAGCGCTATGCCGTATCAAAGGAGGATGGGGAAGATGAGTGAGCACATTATCTCCGAGATCAAAAGGGATCACATAATGAACCTTCTGAAGGACGGCAAGAGGGAGGACGGCAGAGGCATCGACGAGATCAGGGATATCCAGATCTCCGTCGGGTGCGTTGAGAGCGCTGACGGCTCCGCAAGGGTCAAACTCGGAAAGACCGAGGTGATCGCGGGAGTGAAGATAGTCCCCGGTACCCCCTTCGCAGACACGCCGGACAGCGGCGTCCTGACCATGGGGGCCGAACTCATACCCATGGCGCACGCCTCGTTCGAGTCCGGACCCCCGGGAGAGGACGCTATAGAGCTGGCACGTGTCGTTGACCGCGGCATACGCGAATCCCAGATGATAGATGTGAAACAGCTTTGCATCACAGCAGGCGAGGAGGTTTGGATGTGCTTCGTTGACATCTACGCCCTCGACTACGACGGTAACCTGTTCGACGCTTCCAGCATCGCAGCGGTCAGCGCCCTCAGGTCTGCGGTGATCCCCGGAGAACAGTACAAGAAGGGCGAGAACAAACCTCTCCCAGTCACATGCACTCCCGTTTCGATCACATCGGTCAAAATAGGAAATGATTTAATACTTGACCCAAATTTCGACGAAGAGATGATCTCATCCGCCCGCCTGACCGTCACCACGGACGACAAGGGCAACTTCAGGGCCATGCAGAAAGGAGGAAGGGGTTCGATCACACGCGACGAACTCAGCCTCTGCCTTGACAGGGCCGTCGAGAAGGGAAAGGCCATAAGGAAGATCATAGGGTGATACAATGGCAAAAGGAACAAAAAAAGCAGGTACGGCCGGAAGGTTCGGCGCCAGATACGGAGTGGTGGTCCGCAACAGGGTCAAGAACATCGAGGCGCACCAAAAGGCGAGACACGAGTGCCCCGTCTGCCACCACATGTCCGTAAAGAGAATAAGTTCCGGGATCTGGGAATGCAGGCACTGCGATACGAAGTTCGCGGCCGAGGCATACAGCCCCAAAACTAAAAGGGACCTGTCGCAGGTGTCGGAGCGGTAAGGGATACAGATGTACAGATGCGCCAAGTGCAACGAGCCCATAAGGAACGTGAACGCCCTGGGACTCCAGTGCGAGAAATGCGGATCGAAGATCTTCTTCAAGGACAGACCGAACGTGAAGAAGGTACTGAAGTCCGACTGAGATGTTCGCGGCATGGATCAGGGTGACGTCCGACGAAGCGCCGGACATCATATCTGCGCTGAGCCCGGAAGCGGGAAGGGAGCTCCCCCGCACGAAAGCCTGCCTCCGTTTGGAGGACGGCGCGGGGGTGATCGAACTCACCGCCTCGGATGCTTCGGCGATGAGGGCGGCGCTGAACGCATACCTGGAATGCATAAGGATAACCGAGGATATAGGCAGAATAACAAGGTGAACGGATGAACAATATCAGCCCACAGTTACAGAACCAGATAGCACAGTTCCAGCAGACTCAGCAGCAGCTGCAGGCGGTATCGACCCAGAAATTACAGATGGAGGCCCAGAAGAAAGAGATGGAGCGGACATCGGCGGAGCTTACGAAGGCCACCGGCGATGTCTACAAAAGCTCCGGCTCGCTCCTTATCAAAGTGGATGACAAGGAGAAGATCAAAGCGGACATTGACGAGTCGATAGAGACGCTTGAGATAAGGATCAAAGGCCTTGACCGCCAAGAAAAGACGCTCCGCGAGAAGTACGAGTCTCTTCAGGAGACGATCAACAAAGCGGTCGGCCAGGAATAAACATCTTCAATAAACACACTTTACAAAACCTTAATTGATGTAAAGGTTTATTTACAAAAAGTAAATATAACTTTACATGAGTAAAATCACTCTTATCTATTCGGGCTACCTTATTCTAGAGCTATTCATTGTCTTCGGGGCGGCATTCGTCATTGCCACGACGATAAGCTTACCTATGTGGTTGGGCGCGGTCTGCGGATGTACCGCCGCATTCTTTGTTGTCGCATCGAGGAAGATCAAATCAAAAGGAGAGGTGGAAGACGAGCGGGCACGCAGCATCGCTCACAGGTCCGCCTTTTTTGCATATATCATTGTGGTGCCGCAGATCTTCTTAGCAGGGGCCTTCCTGTTCTTCGTTTACGGAGGCGAGAATCCTGGTTGGGGATACAATACGGGGATAGCGCTGCTCCTTGTCGGCATACTCATGGTGATAACATATTCTATATCCTACATAACCGTTAACAGAGGGATGCAGAAAGACGGATAAGGAAATGAAAAATAACATCAAGATCATGAGGGCAATGGCAGACATGACCCAAGAGGATTTGGCCAAAGCGCTTGGAGTATCTAGACAGACGATAATCGCCATAGAGAACGGGAAGTACGACCCTTCCCTCAAGCTCGCCTTCAGATTGTCAAACCTTTTCGGAAAGAGTATAGAGGAGATATTCGAAAAATAAAAGAAGGGGTATATGTGGAAGACACACTTATTGTAAACAATGTTAGAAAAACGTACGGCGAGGTCGAAGCGGTCAAAGGGATCAGCTTCTCCGTGAAGGAGGGAGAGGTCTTCGGTCTGATAGGCCCGAACGGCTCCGGTAAGACCACCACGCTCCGTATGATATCCACTCTTCTGAGACTGACGGGGGGAAGCATCACCGTATGCGGCCACGACGTCTCAGGGGATTCGGATGCGGTCAGGAAGGTCATCAGCTATCTTCCCGAGGATGCGGGAGCGTACAGAGGACTTACCGGCAGAGCTTATCTGAAGTTCATGGCCGGATTCTTCGCAGACGGCGAGGAATTCGAAAGAATGGTCAGCAAAGGTATCGAACTTGCCGACCTCGGCGACCGGATAGACTCGAAGATAGATACATACAGCAAAGGAATGGCAAGAAGGCTTCTGATCGCAAGAGCGGTAATGCCTTCTCCCAGAATAGCGATAATGGACGAGGTCACATCAGGATTGGATGTCATCAACGCCTACGAGACCAGAGAGATCATCAAGAACATCACGAAAGGGGGGGTCACCGTCCTGCTGTCATCACACAACATGTTCGAAGTGGACATGCTCTGCGACAGGATCGCCATGATCAACGAAGGACGCATCGTTCTGACCGGCGCGCCGGAAGACCTTAAGAAAGAGTATAACGCCGCAAACCTGGAAGAGGTATTCGTAAAGGCGGTGAAAGGATGAATCATCTTCTGAATCTCACAAAAAAAGAGCTCAGGGAGCTTCTGACCCCGGGGGCGATAATATCCGTTATCGTCATGGTGGTCATATTCATGGGGGTCGGGACCATGATCGGCGGCGCGATGAACGACGTGACCTCCGCCTCAAAGATAGGCATCGTCAACGGCGACGAGGGAGGATATTGGTCGGAATTCGCTATCGATTCCATATACGATTTCTATGAGGCCGCATACAACCTTACCCCGGAGGAGGCGTCCGAATACATCATCATGCTGGACAGCCCTTTCGGAGATAACGAACAGATAGCAAAGGAAATGCTCGATAAAGGACTGAGCAGCGCCTTCGGAATAGTGGAAGGCTTTACTCTGAGCATTGACAGCCAGATACAGACAACGATCGAGGAATACTACATCTTCTCGAACAGCGGGCTTTTGGGAACAGCTTCGACGTTGATATCGTCGACCATCGTCCCATGGGTATCCAACTGCATCTCGGTAGAGCTGGTCTCAGATATCACCGGGCCCGCACCGGCCGAATTCATGCTTAATCCCATCGATCAGGTCTCCGCGCCCCAATACACATACATCAAAGGAAATGTCTACGAAGGCGTGACTCCCATCGAAATATCATCATCTATCATGAGCCAGACGATGATGGTCCCGATCGTGATCATGATGATCATCATGGTCATCGGGAACATGGTCATCTCTTCGATGGGAAGCGAGAAGGAGAACAAGACACTTGAGACCCTTCTTACAATGCCTGTGACGAGGACCACCATCGTGGGCGGCAAACTGCTCGCATCTGCGATAGTGGGGCTGGTATACGGCTTGGCCTACCTGATCGGAATGTCCTTCTACGTCGGAGGGATCACAAGTTCCGCAAACGGGGTCAATCTCGCGGACTATGGCCTCAGCCTAGGCGTGACGGATTGGGGGATCATTGCTGTAATGATCTTCCTGGCGATATTCTGCGCCCTCGGGATGTGCATGATACTAGGCGCGTTCACAAAGAACTACAAGGCGGCGCAGACGATGATGCTGCCCATCAGCGTCCTTGCCATGATCCCGATGTTCGTAACGATGTTCGTCAGCTGGGGCAGCCTCCCCGCGGTGATGAAAGCGATCCTGTTCGCCATACCATTCTCGCATCCGATGATGGTGATGAACAACCTGATGTTCGGAGACCTGACGTTGGTATTGGAAGGCCTTGTATATCTGGTAGTGTTCACCCTAGTTATAGTACTCATCACCGTCAGGCTGTACAAATCGGACATCCTGCTTACGGGATTAGGTCAGACAAAGGCCGGGAAGATGGCGAGGGCCATCTCTAGCAAAGGTAAAAAGAGATGATAAAGGAAACAGCAGAGTTGCTGAAGGCAGAGAACAAGATCATCCTGGTCCACGGGAACGCGGACATGGACGCCATAGGCTCAGCCTTCGCCATCTCTGTCTGTTTCCCCAAAGGAGATATCTTCGCGCCAGGCGGCGTCGACAGGGTCGCCAGCCTGGCCGCGGAGAAGCTGAACATCAGCATCCTCGAACAATGCGATCTATCCAGATACGATCTGGTAGTTGTCGTGGATACCTCCTCCCCCGAGCAGTTGAAGCCGTTGGTCCGGTCGGTACCGGAAGGGAGCGTGGTGATCGACCACCACACGCCCACAGGCAAATGGGAGAATGTGCGTTTCTATTGTGATCACACAAAGGTGTCCTGCTGCGAGATAATCAAGCAGATGATCGAATCCCTCGGTATCGAGATACCCCGAGAAGCGGCCATTGCCCTGATGGGCGGAATGCTCACGGACAGCGGCCACTTCCAGTACTCCAAACCCGAAATGATGAGGACCTTCGCGGACCTGCTTGAGAGCAAAGGCATACACATGGATGAAGTGTTCGATCTGACCAGAACACAGACGACCATGTCCGAAAGGATCGCCGTCATGAAGGCCGTGGGCAGAGCGAAGTTCGATTACGTCGGAGATATGATCGTCTCGACCGCATCCGGAGGAAGTTTCGAAGCATCGTCCAGCAGGTCGCTCCTGATGGCGGGGGCGGACGTGGCCTTCGTAGGGTCCCAGAGGGACGAGGAATTCAGGATAAGCGGCAGGGCGACCCAGGAGGTCGTCAGGAAAGGGATACACCTCGGCAACATCGTCAGCGGGATAGGTAAAGAGACGGATACCGATGGCGGAGGCCACGGCGGCGCGGCGGGACTCTCCGGGATCGGGGATGCGGAAGCAATGCTCCACATGTGCATGCAGAGAACGATGGACGACTTTAGGGAAATAAAGAAAGGTATGCGCGAGGACATTACCTGAGCTTTTCCATTTGGTCGAATATCCCTCTCATCGCAGCGTAATTGTCCGGGTGTCTCTGGAAATATTCCCTCACAGGACCCAATATCTTTATCAGAGAGTCGGCGGCACCGTTCTTCAGATCGAGCGGGAATAGCAAGCCCGAAAAGTATGATTCGGTCAGGCCGTCATAGCTTGTGAAAGACAGGTCTCCGCCGTACTTCTCGGGCCTGGATATATCCATTCTGCCTAGACGGGGGAAAATGACATATTTGCAAAGCATGAGGACAGGGTTCTCGCCTTCCTTCTCCTTCTCCGGAGGACAGAACGCTTTCTTCATTTTGCTCCGTATCGCCTCATCGTCATCGTGGATGTTTATGCTGCTGCTCGGATCGCTTTTCGACATCTTGAATGCGGCGGGGTCCATCCTGTCCCCTCCCTTCAGACCGGGCAGGAGGGGGGTGTGGAGCGCGACGGGTTTCTTCCACCCGAGTTTTTCGGCGGCATCCCTGGCGAGCATGTGCGCTCTCCTCTGATCCATCCCCGCATAGGCGAGGTCGATGTCCATGCAGAAGATATCTGTCGCCTGCAATATAGGGTATATTAGCTTCGAGAAATCCACTTCGGCCTCGTCCTCGGACCTGCCCATTATCGTCATCGCCCTTTTTACTCTGGAGAGTGTGGTCACCTTGGCGACCTTTATCACTTTTTCCCAGTATTCTATATCGCTGAGTATCTCGCTCGCGTAGACGAACCTTACACCTTTCTCCGGAACGCCGAGTGCCCTGAAACAATCCTCCATGTATTTCGCACATACTCTGATATTCTCGAGGTTCCCTCCGAGTTTATCATTTATGTAGGCATGCCAGTCTGCCCAGAATACTATCACATCGAACCCCGCCTCGGCAAGGTCCTTTATCTTGGATGTCACCAGCGCCCATCCCAGGTGAACAAGGCCGGATGGCTCGAAACCGATATACGCTCTGGGTGTCTCATTCTTTGAAAGAAGATCTCTCAGCTCTTCCTTTGTTACAAGTTCCTCGGCGTTCCTGGTTATCGCGGCCATTCTCTGTTCAATATCCATTCGAATCGAGCCATTATCATCGGGATTTTATAAAAAGGTCACTCGATGCGATCGTGTTCACGATACAGGAGGTCCGGCCCAAAATACAGACGGTTTTAATATCAGATAAAAAAA
>JGI24705J35276_12237829_pt1 | contig 13426 bp, 10 predicted proteins | sample TergutNt197P4_FD_35276 | JGI IMG/M metagenome (IMG submission 35276)
TTTGGAATATCTTCAGGAATATCTTCAGGAATATCTTCAGGAATATCTTTGGGAACATCTTCATGGACGGGCAATGCGTCGGCGAAGGCAACATCAACTCCGGGCATGCTATAGCTCAGGCTGTCTCCTGCGCACCCAGACAGCAGCCCTGCTGCCAGTGCCACCGATATAAAAAACGCAAATGTCTTTTTCATGGTAACTACCTCTCGTTCGTCATGGTATTCTTTTGACTGCTGGCGAGGCGGTTTTGTTCCGTCTGAAATAATCCTTGCAAAATCCCACCATAGGTGCTATTATTTCAGCATAGCATACTAGATATAGAACGTTACAATTAAAATTTGCAAAGGAGCATGCAGTCATGTCAAAGGCAACTATCGCCCCATCACAGCAAAAACTATTGCATACGAAATCCGGAAACAGATGTGCGGTTTGCAAAAAATGCCTTGCCGAAAATGATGCCGCAAGGTCTCTTGGCGAAAACGCACACATTTACGGAGAAAAACCGGAGGCGACCAGATATGATCCAAACCAGAAGGAGGCTTTTGTTAATTCCGAAAAGAACCTGATTTATGTCTGCCCGGGCTGCCATTATAAAATTGACTATGTACGGCCGCAGGACTACCCTGTAGAGCGGTTGTTTGAAATCAAACGGGAGCATGAAGAAGCAGTGCGGACTTTGCCGCAAAACACTCTGGACAACGAGAAAATATCAACCCATTTAGCCGAAGTCATTGTCCGTTTGAGCCGTATCGAAGAAAAACCGGAAAAGGACTTGTACGATAGAAGTTACCTAGACTATGAAATTCAAGAGAAAATAGACTTCAACAAGATTAAGCTGTATGAAGAAGTCATAAATGAATACAAAGTATATCAGTACTATTTGCACGGGGAAAATGGCTTATATGAAATATCCACCAGGGAAGGCGGGTTCGAGAAAATAAAAATTTACAACCGAATACTGCATGTGTATGTGGAAACAATAAAGAATTTACTTGAAGAAAGAAACACATTGCCTTTCAGTGGAGACGACATATATTTCGATGTTTTCAATAAAATTAATACGATGGTCAAGGGCAGCAAAGAATATATTGAAATGAACGATGACGATCTGATGCACTGCATACACATAGTTTTAGTCGATGCCTTTATAGAGTGCAAGTGGTTTGAAAACCCCAAGAGTGGAGGTGGCAACCTTGGTTCTGCCAACTGATGTTTATCCGCAAGAAAGCCTTTACTATCTTGGAGGGCTGACCATGGAATCCTTAAAGAAAAACGGGAGCAGAATGGGCCTTGTTGACCTGTTCTTGGAGTTGAACAAAAAAACAGTGGTTGGCATTAGCTTGTTTGCACTGATTTTAGACTGGCTCTTTCTGATAGAAGCCGCAACAGTAGAAGATGACGGAGTGGTAGAATTATGTTTTTGAAGAAATTAACAATTACCTCAGCATCAGGTATAATTCGCGAGGTTGTTTTTTCGGTGGGGCTCAACCTCATAGTAGACGAAACAGAAAGGAGCAACGAAAGCGAATCCGGCAACAGTGTCGGCAAAACGACAGTTCTCAAGTTAATTGACTTTTGCCTTGGTGCTGATGCGAAGAACGTCTATCAGGATTCGGAAAACAAAAAAAACATCAACACAGAAATAAAGGCTTATTTAGAGGATGAGGAGAGGCGCATATTAGTTGAGCTTGTATTGTGCCGTGACATCAACGATCCATATTCTGAACAAATAATTGTTGAAAGAAACTTTTTAAAAGGAAACATGAACATTTGCCGGATAAACGGCGAAAAAATCAAAATAAAAGAATTGGAAGACGCTCTGTCGAAAAAAATACTCGGAAGATCCTTTACAAAACCAACATTCAACCAGCTAATTGCCCATAACATTCGGTATTCAAACGATAGGATTGAAAAATGCTTGAAATTTCTCAATGCCTATTCAAAAAACAGCGATTACGAAGCACTTCACTTGTATATGTTTTTAGGAAACAGGATAGAAGAATTGTATAATCCACAGGAAAAAATATCCCAAAGTGATTTATTGAACGAAGAAATAAAATATCGCGACAGGCTTACATCGAACGTGAACCTGTCTCAGTTGGAATCAAAACTTGGGGTGTGTGAAAACGCAATAAATGAATTAGAGGAAAAACGCAAGTCGTTCACGAAAGACGAAGATCATCAAAAAGCTTCAAATCAGCTAAGCCTGATTAAAACACAAATTGGTTTTGAACAGCAGACAAAAAACGCCCTGATATTCAGGCGAGAGCTGATAAGCAAAAATTTAGCTGAGCTGGACAGCAGAGTTTTCGAACATGAATACAGCAACTTAAGCTTCCTTTACAATGAAGTCAAAGCGATGCGCCTCGATGGTTTGAAAAAAACATTTGAAGACTTGGTTGCCTACCATAACAAAATGATTAAAAACAAAATCGTTTTTCTTAAACGCGATTTACCGGATATTGAAGTGAAAATCAAGGAAGCCGACAGAAAAATCGCAGATTTTTCAAACCAAGCGGCATCGCTGGAAAAGTCTTTAAAAGCAATCCTTTCGCTTGTTGAATTCGAGCAGATTGTTGCCGAACTGCAAAGCCAGTCGGAAACAAAGGGGGAACTAGCCGCAAGAATTGAACAGATCAAACAAGCCAATGCAATAGTAGCTGAACTGCGTCGGAAACTCGAGGAAGCCTCGGTGTCCATTTACTGCGATAGTTTCAAAAAGGAATTGCAGGCAAGCATCTTTGAATTCAACAAATATTTTTCGAAGTTTTCAATGGAAATATACGGCGAAGAGTATCTCGTTTCTGTTGACGAGAATGAAGACAAACAACGCAAGAAATACTATGAGTTTTCAACATTTAACAACAATTTCTCATCAGGCAAAAAAATGGGCGAAATACTGAGCTTTGACATGGCTTATGCAAGTTACGCAAGAGAGAAAAAAATTCCATCGCTGCAATTCATTCTAAACGACAAAAAAGAGCTTATGGACATAAACCAGATCGAAAAGGCAGGCAACATTGCGAACAGGCAGTCGCTGCAGCTTGTTTTTTCTTTGCTAAGCGACAAACTGTCAGACAAACCCGACCTCAACAATTTCGTTCGGCTTAGACTTTCAGAAAAGGACAAACTTTTTAGATTTTAGGCAAGGAACCAAACGAGCAGCAAAGCCGGCGAGGGATTGGCCCTTCGCCGGCTTGTATTGTCTTGTTCTGTTCGGGCAGTACCCGTGCGGCCACTATTTCGTATAGTGTATGAACAGGTCGAGCAAATCGAGCATGTCAATTATTCCGTCGCAGTTTACGTCGCACATGCTTGCGGTTACAGGCTTGCCCCGTGAGTCGCTGACTTTCACCAGAGTGCCCCATTCAGGTGAAGCTTGGCTGAACCCGCAATAAAGGAGCATGATGCCAAGGTCAAGGGCGTCGACCGCGTTGTCCCTGTTGAGGTCGTATTTCGAGAAGACCCGCTGGTCTATGTTCGTAACAGCCACGCCGTCCAAAATCAGGGCGTCGAGATAGACGGTAGTGTCGTCGCCAAGCCCTACAGCCCTAAACCCAGTCAGTGCCATTGCAGCATCGCCAATGCCCTTTGGAGCGAACAAGAACTCCGCAACGTCAACCGCAGCAGCCGAGGTAAGCCCTGTTGTGCTGCCCGACGGCAAGCCGAGGGTAGCTGTGCCGCGCCACTTGTTGCCGCCAGCATAGACCCAAAAGACATCGCTTAGGGGATTAAACCCGGCAAGGCCGCTGATCCATTTGCCCGCCAGCAGATCGCCGTCGATTTCAAATTCCAGTTCTACGTTGAGCAGGTCTGCCGCCTGTTGGACGGACAGCGTGTAAACTACGTCGCGCTCGATGCCGCTCTCCTCGTCCACTCGGAGGCTGGCGTAAACCTTGCTCGGGTCAAGCGTCGCTGCTTTGAGCACAGGGCTTGGGGCAGACGCGTCATGGGTTGCCGTGGCTTTGACCCTCTGGTAGAAATCATAAGTTGTGTCTGGAAGCAACCCAGCAAACACCGGGCTGTCCTGCCAAAGGCTGCCGCCGGACGAATACTCGTAGGCGTCAACCAGGGCTAGTTGTATGCTCGTGCTCGTTTTGTACGCTGCACGTGGAGCGACGGCGTCGCCGCCTTTGTAAAGCGCTTTCATGACGGGCACTGTGGCGGCATAAAGCTCGCCCGTTTTGTCTGCCGACGTTATTTGGACCGATACGGCCTTGCCAATGTCGCCAGCGGTTACAAAGTACGTGTTGTCTGCATCGGGTGCGCCAACTGCCTTGCTGTCGACAAACCATTGATACATAAGACTTTCCGCGTTCCCGTTTTTCACCAAGGCCGTCACCGTGTCGCCGTATCTTGGAGTGTGCTTGTCTATGGAAGCAGCACCAGTCAAAACGCCCGGCGCCGGCGGCTCCCAAGTTAATGCAGCTGTCGTGTTCACGTCTTGGAACAATGTTGAAGCGAACAGATACGCATACCCGCCGTTAGTGTCAATAGCGTTTGGCTGACCTTTTTTAACGTGGTAGAGCGTTGCCCCGGTAAGGAATACGGATTCGCGCCACAGGGGCGATGATGTTGAAGCCGGCCTTGCCCACCCGAGGGTGTCGTTTGGTATGGCCACATAGCACTCAAGCCCAGGTACGTTCGGGATGGAGATGTTGAGTACCGTGTTGCCTGCGTCAGGAGCCGCCCCTATCCTGTACAGCATCTCGTGGGACGCGCCAAGCGTTATCCTGCCCGGTGCAGCCAGCGCGTTTGACTGGAAGCCGTTGAGGGCGACTGCGCCGCCTGGGGCAAGAAGCGGGATGCGTGTAAATGTTGGGTCGTAGTAGCGGGTAACCCACAGATTGTCGGTGTCTTTTACTGGAATGTGGAATTTAAGGGCCGTATGCGGTACGCCTTCCTGTGACACGACCACGCCGCCGTCAGCCGCGAAATTCTCCATGAACAAATAATAGAGGTTGTCAAACACTTCCCTGTCGGTGAATGCGTCGTATTTGCCTTCAAACACGTGCTTGTACGCAGCGCCCAAGGCATTTGGCATTGAGAACGAATTGCTGTAGTACGCCCTCTTTGCTTCCGGCGTCGCGCCCACGTTCATCAGGAAATCGTAAAGCCTGCTCCCATATTCGCCGTTTGTCATCTTGTGCATCATCGTGGAGTGTAGGTACCCTATGCCGTAAGCTTTGTTGTCGTAGGTGGCGGTAAAGAAGTCTGCCCTGGTGCCGGAATAGATGTTTCTAGTGGCGCCTTCGATGTAAGGCGCGTAGATTACCTCGGCGCCCTCTTGCACGTAGTACTGGTCAACAAGGCCGCTCAGCGCCTCGTCTATCCAATAAAGGGAGGTAGGCCCACCGTAGACCCACACGTGCATTTGGCTTAGCAGATGCTGGAACTCGTGGGCAAACGTGCCGTAAAAGAGCAGGCTGTCCCCTTTGTTGCTCAGCTCCATAAGCGCGTCCCACCCTGTGTTCGGGCTTATGTCGACGTGAATCACGTCAATAGGCTGAGTTGTAATGGTGTTGCCTGAGGAGTCCCTCAGGCTGTTTGTTTGGTTGTCGGCTGACTCGAAGTAGCCCCAGTAGCCGCTGGTGTCCGATAGCAGCATGTTCACGTGGCCGTCCAGCCCTTGGTCGCCATACGCGGTGCGCCCGTTTGAGGCATAGTTCAATATCCCGGCGTGGGGGGCGATCCCGGTCACAGGGTCTGTCATCCGTTCGTAGATTGCGTCGCCTGTTATGGCAATTTCCTGCAGCACTTTGGGCTGTGCCATCAACTCCCGGATCTTGCACGTGGCGTCGCTGTGCGTGTTGCCTCTGGTTGCGTGCCAGTCGGCGTCATCCAGGACCCATACATTAACATGTTCCCCTTGGCTTGCCAGTACGGCTTTTATGGCCCTGTAACCGCTGGAAAGGTAAGCCCTGAAATACCTTTCCTCGCCCACAACAAAGGGGCCTGACGGGGTTTCGGCCATCGCACTGGCTGTAAACAGGCCGCCGTCTGGTGTCGTTTCCGGCTCCGGCTCGTCGTATGTCCGCTCCCAGTGCTTGCCGGCAGACCTGTCAAGGTACACTCTATCCAATTCCTGGGATTCCGAAGCCAGCGCATTTGCTTCGGCGGCGTCCTCGTAAAACAAGGCGCGAAACCTTTCGAGGGACGAAACTGCGCCGTTGCCGTCAGGCCCGTCTGCATATGCGATTCCGGACGGTGTGGCAACCAGCATCAAAACCATCGCCAACGCCAGCGCAACGCTTACAATCTTTCGCGTGTGCTTTTCACCATTCATAAAAAAACCTCCTTCTAAAAATAACACTATTGCTTGTGGAAAATGATTAACGAATCTGTAGAATACAAGTCCAGTATATTTGCCGTGCCAATGATTGTCAATGCCCAGCGCTCCACTTTTTCTCAAAAGATGGCAAATACTATTGTAAATAAGGCATTTTTAGTATAGAATATAAGGGTATGAAACAAGACAAAAACATCAAAAGGGAGAAGGATTTATGGCGGCAGACACATTGCAGCAGCAGTACGACGCAGAACAAATACAGGTACTTGAGGGATTGGAGCCGGTTCGGAAAAGGCCAAGCATGTACATCGGGAGCACTGGGCCACGAGGGCTCCATCACTTGGTTTACGAGATAGTGGACAACAGCGTGGACGAGGCGCTGGCGGGGTTTTGCAACAACATCAACATCACCATACACCGCGACAATTCAGTAACGGTCGAAGACGACGGCAGGGGGATGCCCGTGGACATGCATCCGAAACTTGACCTTCCTGCCGTGGAAGTAATCCATACGGTCCTCCATGCGGGCGGGAAATTCGGCGGCGGCAGCTACAAGGTTTCCGGCGGCCTGCACGGCGTAGGCGCCTCAGTAGTGAACGCGCTTTCGTCCAAGATGGAAGTGGAAATAAAAAGAAACGGCAAAATCTACAAACAGACTTACTCGCGAGGCGAAACGACCTCGCCCCTCATTGTGATCGGCAATTCCCGGAAGACCGGGTCAAAGACGGTTTTTTGGCCGGACGAAGAAATTTTCGAAGAAATCGTGTTCGACTACCCAACGCTGGAGCACAGGCTGCGCGAGATGGCTTTCCTCAACAAAGGCGTCAAAATAACGCTGAAAGACGAGCGCGAGGGGCAGAAAAAATCCGAAGAGTTCCATTACGAGGGCGGCATCAGGGAATTCGTCAAGCATCAGAACAAGAACAAAGAAGTCATCCACAACGATGTCATATATTTCGACATAGACAAGAAAGACATGCAGGTCGAGGTCGCCATGCAGTACACCGACCGCTACAGCGAACTGATCCTAGCCTATGCGAACAACATCCACACCCCCGACGGCGGGACGCACTTGATCGGGTTCAAGTCGGCGCTCACCAGAACCCTCAATGATTACGCCAAAAAGAACAAATACCTCAAGGACAGCGACGAGCCGCTGGCGGGCGAGGACGTGCGTGAGGGCTTGACAGCAATCCTTTCGGTCAAGCTGCTGAACCCTCAGTTTGAAGGGCAGACGAAAGCGAAGCTCGGAAACAGCGAGATGAGGGGGGTCGTCGAGACAGCGACGAACGAAAACCTCACGGCGTTCATGGAAGAGAACCCGACGCAGGCAAAGGTCATAATCGAAAAATGCCTCCGTGCAGCCAGAGCCCGCGAAGCGGCGAGGAAAGCAAGGGAGCTCACAAGGAGGAAAGGCGTCCTTGACGGCTTTTCTCTGCCAGGCAAACTGGCAGACTGCTCAGAAAAAGACCCGGTCCTTTCTGAAATATTCCTCGTAGAGGGGGATTCGGCAGGCGGCAGCGCGAAACAGGGCAGGGACAGGGTCAGGCAGGCCATCCTGCCGCTTCGCGGCAAGATACTCAACGTTGAGAAGGCGAGGCTAGACAAGATACTCAATTCGGACGAAATCAAAAATATGATTACCGCGTTTGGGTGCAATGTCGGGCAGGATTTCAACATCGAAAAGCTTAGGTACCACAAGATAATAATAATGACGGACGCCGACGTGGACGGGGCTCACATCAGGACGCTGCTACTTACGTTCTTCTACAGGTACATGACGCCGCTTATTGAGGGCGGGTTCGTATATGCGGCGCAGCCGCCGCTGTACCAAGTCAAAAAGAACAAGGACGTCTATTACACGTATTCCGAAAAACAGCAGGAAAAGCTCATGGCGGACCTTGCCGACAAGCCGGGCAAAGCTGACGTGCAGCGGTACAAAGGCCTTGGGGAAATGGACTATCACCAGCTTTGGGAAACCACGATGGACTACAAGAACAGGACGCTTATTCAGATAACCCTCGACGACGTGACGGCGGCAGACGAAATGTTTACGACTCTCATGGGCGACAAGGTGCCGCCAAGGAGGAAGTTCATTGAAGACAACGCCAGGTATGTCAGAAATCTTGACATTTAAGAAGGAGGGCTAGGCAAATGAATTTACTTGAAGACCAGAAAATGGTTCAGCATGAAATATATGACGAAATGAAGAGCTCCTACATGGATTACGCCATGAGCGTAATCATAAGCAGGGCTCTCCCTGACGTGCGCGACGGGCTCAAGCCGGTACACCGGCGGATACTTTACGGCATGCACGAATTGGGGATAACCCCGGACAAGCCGCACAAAAAATCAGCGAGGCTGGTCGGGGACGTGATGGGCAAATACCACCCGCACGGGGACAGTTCAATATACGACGCCATGGTCAGGATGGCTCAGGATTTTTCCATAAGGTACCCCCTCGTCGACGGGCACGGGAACTTCGGGTCGGTGGACGGGGACGCGGCAGCGGCCATGCGCTACACCGAAGCGAGGATGTCCCCGCTTTCGCTTCAGATGCTGAGGGACATAGACAAAGAGACGGTGGATTTCATGCCGAACTTCGACGAAGAGGAGAAAGAGCCGACAGTGCTTCCGGCAAGGTTCCCAAACCTCCTCGTCAACGGTTCCAACGGCATCGCGGTGGGGATGGCGACGTCGATCCCGCCGCACAACCTAGGCGAGATCATAGACGCGTCGGTAAAATTGATTGACGACGAAAACTGCACCGTCGAGGACCTGATCAAAATCGTCAAAGGGCCCGATTTTCCCACAGGCGCCACCATCATGGGGAAAAACAACGCGAAGCAGGCCTACAGGACCGGCCAGGGCCGCGTCATAGTCAGAGCGAAGGCAGAGATCGAAGAAAGCAAAAAGGGGAAGCAGCAGATTATAGTGACTGAAATCCCCTACCAGGTGAACAAGGCAAGGCTCCTTGAAAAAATGGCAGAGCTGCTGAAGGACAAAAAACTCGACGGGATATCGGAAATCCGCGACGAGTCCAGCAGGAAAGGGATGCGTATAGTCATCGAGCTCAAAAAAGACGGCAACCCGCAGATCACGCTGAACAGGCTGTACAAGCACACGCAGATGCAGGACAGCTACAGCATGATAATGCTCGCCCTCGTAGACGGGCAGCCAAAACTTCTGACGCTCCACGACATGCTCTCAGAATACCTGAAGCACCAGAGGGAAGTCGTTACGAGAAGGACGGTCTTCGACAAGAAAAAAGCCGAAGCGCGGGCCCATATCCTAGAAGGCCTGCGGATTGCTCTTGACAACATAGACGAGATAATAAGGATAATACGCGCCAGCTACAACGACGCCAAGCCAAAGCTGATGGAACGCTTCGGGCTCTCCGACATACAGGCGCAGGCGATTTTGGACATGAGGCTGGCAAGGCTGCAGGGGCTTGAGCGCGAGAAGATCGAAAACGAGTACAAAGAGCTAATAGAGCTCATCAAGTACTACAACCAGCTCCTTGCTGACGAAAAACTGCTGATGGGAGTGATTAAGGACGAGCTGCTGGAAATAAAGAAGAAATACGCAGACCGCAGAAGGACGAAGATACAGGCGGCTGAGTCGGACGACATTGACGAAGAAGACCTCATCGAAGAAGAAAACGTCGCTATTACGCTCACCCACCTAGGTTACATTAAAAGAATCCCCACAGACACGTACAAGACGCAGAAGCGCGGCGGCAAAGGGATAACAGGGCTCACGACGAGGGAAAACGACTTCGTGAAAAACCTCATCATGACGTCGACCCACGACCATCTGATGTTCTTTACCAACACCGGAAAAGCCCACAAGATCAAGGCTTACGAGGTGCCGGAGGCGACGAGGACGGCAAAAGGGACGCCGGCAGTCAATTTCCTCAACCTCATGCAGAGGGAAAGGATCACCGCAGTGATTCCGATCAAAGACTTTGCGGAAGACAAATTCCTCATTGCCGTGACAAAGCACGGAACGATTAAGAAAACACCGCTGTCGCAGTTCGACACCAACAGGAAGGCAGGCCTGATCGCCATAAGCCTCCAAGAAGGCGACGAACTTATCGGCATCAAACAGACCACGGGCAAAAACTTCGTCATCATAGTCACGAAGAACGGTAAATGCATCTGCTTTTCCGAAGAAGACGTGAGGAGCATGGGCAGGATCGCCGGGGGCGTCCGCGCAATCAAGCTGGAACAGGACGACGACGTTGTCGCCATGGAACTTGTCGAGCCAAACGAGGAGCTTCTCGTGGTCACAAAGAACGGCTATGGAAAGCGGACGGCGGTAGAAGACTACAAAGTTCAAGTCAGGGGGGGCAAAGGCCTACTGACTTACGACAAGGCAAAATTCAAAAAAACCGGCGAGCTCATAGGGGCGATGGTGGTAAACGACACTGACGAGATTCTCCTGATCAATTCCGACGGCATCATCATAAGGATACGGGCAGGGGAAGTCTCCAGGCTGGGCAGGGCCACGCAGGGAGTCAAGATCATGAGGGTTGCAGAAGACGCCAACATCATCGCGCTGGCGAAAGTAATAAAAGAAGAAGAGGAAGCCGGGCTTGAGGGCACAGCGGCGGCAGCTCCCGAAAAAGCGGCAGCTCCCGAAAAAGCGGCAACTTCCGAAAAGGCGGCGGCTCCCGAAAAAAAGGGAGCGGGCGGCTCTGCTCAACTTGAAATCAAAATGAAAAAGGGAGGCAAAAATGCCTGATGTACTAAAATTTTCAATACCGGGAAAACCCGAATACGTGCAAATGGTCAGGCTAGCGATCGCGTCGATTGCAGGGACGGCGAATTTTGACGTGGACGCAGTGGAAGACATTAAGGTGGCTGTCGCAGAAGCGTGCAAAACGGTATCGTGCCACGGATTTGACGGGTTCAGCAACACCTACGAAATAATCTGCGAAATCGATGAAAACAGCATGCTGATAACAGTTGCCGACGCCCAAAGCGGGCACGACTTGGTAAAAGCAAACAGGCCATGCAGCAATTGCCCAAACGAAGGCGACATGGCTCTGGCTGTGATGGAATCCTTGATGGACAAGGTGGAGGTGATAGCGGGCAAAGTCGGCAACGAAAGCGTCAAAATGGTGAAAAACAAATGACAAACGCAGAATTGTTCAAGGGTTACGCCAAGACGCGGGACGTAAGCCTCCGAAACAAAATTGTGGAGCAGTACCTGTACATGGTCGATATATTGATAAGGAAATATTTGAACAAAGGAGTGGAGTACGACGACCTTTATCAGGTCGCCGCGATGGCGCTGGTTTCTTCGGTGGACCGCTTCGACCCGTCAAGAGGGTTTGAATTTACAAGTTTCGCAACACCGACTATTCTGGGCGAAATCAAGAAATATTTCAGGGACAAGGAGTGGAGCCTCAAAGTGCCGAGGCGGCTCAAGGAGATAAGCGCGAAAATCCCTTCGGCAAAAGAAGAGCTTTCCCTTAAGATTCAGCGCGCCCCAAAAGTGCCGGAGCTCGCCCGGTTCATGAGGTGTTCCGAGGAAGAGCTTTTAGAGGCGATGGAGAGCAGCAAAGCTTACGGGGCCTACTCGCTCAACCAAACTATATTCGACAACGAGGACGGCAACGAAACCGACGCCCACATTGAAAAATTCACGGCGGTGGAGGACAAGGGCTACGACAAGCTTGAATACGAAGAGATAATAAGGAACGTTATCTTCACCCTGAGCGACACCGAAAAGCGGGTGTTTCGCAGACGGTTCATCGAAAATAAGACGCAGACGGAAATAGCAAAGGAAATCAAGGTTTCCCAGATGACGATCTCAAGGACGGAAAAAAACATAAAGACAAAGTTCATGAAGGAATTATACAGATAAAAGGTAGAAAAAAGATAAAATAGAGGAGGCACAGCTATGAAACGAGTTTTTTCTGGGGTCCAGCCCACCGGCAACATCCATATCGGGAATTACCTAGGGGCGTTCAAGCAGTTCGTTGAGCTGCAAAACGAAAACGAATGCGTCTACTGCATCGTAGACATGCATTCCATCACGGTCCCCCAAGACCCGGCAGAACTTAAAAACAACACCCTCAACGTGGCGGCTATCTACATGGCGACTGGCATAGACCCGAAAAAATCGATACTGTTCGTGCAGTCTGAGGTTAAAGAGCATGCAGAGCTGGCGTGGATCCTGATGTGCAACTCCTATACCGGCGAGCTTTCACGCATGACGCAGTTCAAGGACAAGAGCAAGGGGAGCGAGTCCGCCCCGGCGGGCCTGTTCACTTACCCGATATTGATGGCTGCAGACATACTTCTTTACGACACGGACATGGTTCCTGTTGGAAACGACCAGAAGCAGCACATTGAGCTGTGCAGGGACATTGCAATCCGCGTCAACAACAAGTTGAGCGGCACCTTCGTAATACCCGACGGCAGGTACCTAAAGGAGGGTGCAAGGGTCATGTCCCTGGACGAGCCGGACAAAAAGATGAGCAAGAGCGCCGAGAACGAGCTCAGCCGGATTTCCCTTTTGGACGATGAAAACAAAATAAAGAAGGCCATCATGCGAGCCACAACCGACTCGGAAGGCACTGTCAGGTTTGACATCAAAGAAAAACCCGGCATCAGCAACCTCCTCACTATTTACAGCGCGTTTTCAGGCGTTCCCATCAAGACGCTAGAGAAGAAGTACGAGGGCCGCGGTTACGGCGAATTCAAAAAAGACCTCGTCGAGATAACAGTTGATGCGCTCAGGCCCATCCGCGAAAGGTTCAACGAGATAAGAAATTCGCAGGAGCTGCCGGACGCGCTTGAAGAGGGTGCAGACAAGGCACGGGCAATAGCGGAAAAGACCATGAAGAGGGTGAAGGGCAATTTCGGGCTGGGCGTTTAAATTTAAACGCTTTGAGCCGTCAAGTGGGTTGTTTTGGAGGGCGAGCCAATGGAAAGCGAGAAAGCGGGCAACGTGAATTGCTTCCAGTGCATACATTTTGCCGTGACTTGGGAACCGCAGCACCCCAAATCCTGCAAGCTGTTTGGCTTCAAATCGGCAGCGCTGCCTTCTGTTACCGTGTACGAGTCCACCGGCAGCGTCTGCTTAGGCTTTGAGAAGAAGGAGGCACACAAAAAAGGCTCATGA
>JGI24705J35276_12237828_pt1 | contig 13414 bp, 8 predicted proteins | sample TergutNt197P4_FD_35276 | JGI IMG/M metagenome (IMG submission 35276)
GCATCAAGCAGCGCCGGGTGCGATCTGCATCTCTGTTCGACGAGCTCCCAAAGCCGTCCCTCTAAAATGTATCTTTTGATAAGCGCCAGTTCTTTCACTATCTCGTAAAGATTGTGCCTCGCTATCAGTTTCGTCCTCTCGGCGGCCGTCATTTTTTTTAACGAGTCCAGCGTCTGATGCATGCATGCGGGGCATTTGCAGTCCAGGGAGTGCATGTCCTGCAAACGGTACGTGCCGTCGATGAACATCATCCGGTCATCCCTCGCGAATTTCGCGTATGAAGCGGAATCGAACATGTCGCATCCCAAAAGAACGGCCAGCGACAGCACCATCGGATGACCGGCACCGAAAAGATGTACGGGACGGTCCGGGGATGCGCCCTTCTTGGAAGATATTATCACATCCACGAGTTCTTCGTAACGATATTGCTCCATTAACGGGACCACACCGCCTATCGGATGTACGTCCACGTCCATCGGACGCATCTTCCGCGCGCACATCTCTCTCAGGTCCGGATAGACGGAACCCTGAATGACGCCGGCGATCATCATATCCCCTTTCATCAGCGCGGCCTTCTCTGTCCTTTCCAGTGTGACATCTATCGATCCGGCGGTCTCCTCCTTCGTCCAGAACGGTTCCGTGAATATGTCCAATACCGTACCGATATCGCTGCCGATGCTCTTCTGGAACTCTATTATCTCTTCGTTGGAGACCTCCACCTCGCCGTACATGTGCGACTGGAACGTTCCGGAATCGGTCATGACGATCCCCGGAAAATCAAGGAGCGCGTGGAGTCCCTCGCTCTGCGCCCTTCTCTTAAGATCGTCGCTGTTCTTTATTATATATGAATTGGTGATAAGCGCCCCGAAACCGAACTCTTCGTATAATTCTCTCGGCGTGACGGTAAATATCTTCGGATTTACCACGGGCAGCAGTGCGGGCGTCTCCAGCACGCCGGCGCGGGTCTCGAATCTTCCTATTCTGGCGAGACCGTCCCTTCTTATTATTTCGAACATCGTCCCTGTGATGTGCATGCGGATTTAAAGCATTCCGTTCCGGATCTCCGGAAGCAGGCATTCAGCATTTACGGGATTGTGAGTGGCAGAGGAACGGCGGTCATTCATCATTCTTGTTCGCGTCGGCGTAAGCTTTCGATATCGCGTTCTTCATCAGTACGTCGGGGATGTCCTCCGCATATTCTCTGTCCCAATCCGTCGTCGGCCTTCCGAACCTTACCATGTTAGGTCCCATCGCGGGATCGCAGTCATCCGATTCGAGCATCTTTATCTCCAGACCTTTCAGTATCTCAGAGACATCTTTTCCGTTTATGGTCACGGAATTCCTCTCGCCGTCCGATGCGATCGAATCGATATACTCGGCGGATATTCCCGCGGAACGCATATCGTCCACAAGTCCTTCCAGATAGTACCGCATCTCGGACGTGTTCCTTCTTCCGTTCTTTTTCTCCGATCCCTTATATCTGTATTCGATCGTGATCTTCGCCATATGTATTCAGATATCACGCGAGTCAATAAACATTCTTCGGACGGTATCGGGAACAAAAAATTCTTTTAAGCATAAAATATGAGAAAACTGTATATTTACGATGTCCATAACAGAACATTGATGACAGAGGAATATAAGATGGTAATAGTGGTCCGTGCGGACCTGGGTATGTCCAAAGGGAAAACGGCGGCGCAGGCGGCGCACGCCGCCGTCAACGTCTCGCTGGCGTCGATGAAGAAGAATCCCGACGCTTTCGAGATATGGACGCACAACGCATATCCGAAGATCGTGCTGAAGGTGAAGGATGAGCGTGAGCTGTTCGAGATAAAATCATTCGCGGACGCCGCCGGTCTTATAAATTCTGTGATCACCGACGCCGGAAGGACGGAGATCGCTCCCGGCACGGTCACGTGCATGGCGATCGGTCCGGACGCCGAGTCGAAGATAGACAGGGTGACGGGCGAACTGCCGATGCTGTGAACCGATGAGTATCACGGACGGCGGTCGCGGTATCGGTTATGAGTTATCAGAACGGTACGTCCTCCGTTCCGGCAGGGCTCAGAGGTCCACTCTCTGCGCCAGCATCGACGGCATATACAGTTTGCGGAACGGCTTGTCGCCTATCTCTTTTCTGACGGAAGCCGCAAGCTCGTCCGCCGTCATTGTGACATCGTTATTCTCCGATCTGACGTAAACGCTCAGTTCGCCGCTCTCCGCTTCCTTATCCCCTATGACGGCGGCATATGAGCACCAGTCCTGTTTCGAACGTCTCACCTTTTTACCCACGGTGGCGTCAGTATCGTCGACGGAGACCCGTATGCCCTTCGCTTCCAATTCTTTCGCGATCTCGACCGCCTTATCAAGATGCGCGCTCGTGACCGGCATGAGTCTCACCTGTTCCGGGTTTATCCACACCGGCAGGAAACCGGGGACCCCGCTCTTCTCGATACCGACGGCGGTGTCCAGCAGAGTGTACAGATATCTTTCGATGGTGCCGATGACGGCGGTATGCAGTATCACGGGATTGATCTTCTCGGCGTTCTCGTCCGCATATGTGATCCCGAATCTCTTCGCATTCCCGATGTCTATCTGAACGGTGCCTATCTCCCTGGCCCTCTTCATCTGGTCTATTATGTGATATTCTATGTTAACGGTCCAATAGTAATTGATGCCTTCCGGATAGAAGTGGATCAGCGCGGGACGTCCGTGTTCTTTGCAGAGATCGACGATCAGATGTTTGTTCTCCTCGTATGCTCTCTTCGACGAAAAGTTAACAAGCATATCATATTCGCGTCCCAGCGCTTCGATCTCGTCATATATCCTGCGGTCGAGCATCTTGAATTTGTCCCTCGCCTCATCCTCGTCCCTGCATACCACGTGGAGATCGGGCATGTTGAGACGTCTCGTCCTGAAACAGAGCATCGTCTCCCCGGACTGTTCCAAACGGTAGGAATCGGCAACTTCGAACGCACCGAAGGGAAGCTGGCGGTAACTTATGTTCCAGTTCCTCATCATCGCGAACTGCTGATGGCACGCCGCATATCTGAGGATGAACGATTTCTTTCCGGTGTTCACGGTATAAAGACGGTCGCCGAAGAGATCGGCGTGCTCTTTCACCGCCGGTTCGTCCAGGGAGAACATGTTGGTCCCCTTCACCATATATACGGGAAGATCCACGTCGTTCACTATCTGCGTGGAATAATCGGAGACGAGATCGAACATCAATGCCCCGTGAGGCGTGAGGCACATGTGGCCGACGTCGCTCATGGACTCCCACTGTATCCCGAATTTTTTGCATAACCGCAGATATTCGGGCTCTCCCTTCAGAGGCTCGTTCTCTTTTCCGAGCGCCTCCTTGGAGATCATCTCCATCATGCACGCACTTCCGTTACTGAAATCGCCGACCTGAACTTCTCTGCCGTCCGGCATAAGGATGAAGAATGTCTCCTCTCCTTTCGTTTCGGGCTTCGCTTCCTTGCCCCTGAAATCCCTGGACAGTTCGGAGAGCGGATGCCCCTTGCATTTTACGGAAAAGGATTTGTACCACCCGAACGGCGCTCTTGAAACTTCCGTGCCTTTCGATCTGACCATCTCCTCCATCAGTTTAAGGATCTCGAGACACGCTTTCGGTTTTGCGAGATCGCTGCTCAGGTGGGCGTACGGATATATCATGACGCGTTCCGCGCCCACGCGTTTCGCCGTATCCAAGATATCGGCGACGGCCTCCGCGGAGACCTGCGCCTTTCTTCCTTCATCGTCGCTTTCGACGGTAACAAAAACGACAAGCACCTCGTCCATCCTGCGGCTGTGCATGTCCTCGGTGATTTCTTCGGCAACCGGTGTCTTCTTCTTAGATTCGAACTCCATTGAATCGGCGTGGATGTATAACGTTCTCATGAGACCATATCCGTTCTCTGTTCTTTTTTCACCCTTTACGGCGGGCAATGTTTGCTGTACAATACCTATATGCTATTAAAACGAACGTATTGGGAAAAGTAAACCTTTTAATAACCCTCAGGCATTGCGACCAGTAGGTAATCATGTCCGACGATAATGATGCTCCCAGGAAGAAGGGAAGGGATCCGATACTTATGGTGGGGACGATAGTCCTCGTTGTGGCGTTCGTAGTGGTCATAGGCGGATACGCGTACGGTGAATTGGTCACGGAGAATAAAGGACCGGCACAGTACGGGGACACGGTCAAAGTGAATTATGTGGGAAGCTACTACGGCTACTATATCGACGATAACGGTAACGCCGACATAAATGCGGCGATATTCGACACGTCGCTCTGGTCCGTCGCCAAATATTACGACAATGATGACCTTGACGATAAGTACACATTCAGCTGGGAGTTCACGAAGAAGGCGGAGAATGACTGCAATCCGCTTGAAACGAAGATCGGCGAGCATAAACTGCTGATAGCGTTCGAGAACGCGCTGATCGGGATGAAACCCGGCGACACTAAACGCATTACGATAAATGACGAGGACGGCTACGGCAGGGTCGCGGAAGCCAACGAGAGGGTATGGGATAACGACGGCTCCGAAGAACTGGCATATAACGAACAGATGTCCGTGCCCGTATTCATAGCGACGTTCGGACTCACGAGCGCCCCGGCGGGAATGTATTCGGACCTGCTGCATCCCTACGGATGGAAGTGCGACGCGGTCGTGAACAGCGACGGTTCCGTCATCGTGACGCATAAAGTGGTGGTGGATGAGACGTACGACAACGACAACGCTTCGATGCACGTCACGATATCTCCTGGTTCTGACGGGTCAAAGTTCGCCATGTCGTTCACCTTCGATACGAAGGCCGATCCGGCGGAGGGAGGGATACAGCTGATCCAGTTCAAATACGAAGGCGTTACGTATTATATCACCGAGATCGACGACGCTGCGAACACGTTCACCACAAAGAGGACCGATGAAAGGGTGGGCATGACGCTGTACTTCGTCATCACAATGACCTGAGACATCGATCGCGTTCCTTTTTGGTCCCGTTGATCAGATGATCTCTTCGATCTTTTTCTTAAGATCGCCGAGGTCCTTGCCGAGCATGCGGATCATCGGTCCTTTCCTTTCGTTCCCGAGGTCGTATATCGCGTCGGGCATCGACCCGAGGCTGCCTATCGCCATCGACGTCAGATCGCCGAGCCTTGCGTTAGGGTATCTTTTGCGGTCCAGGAACGTCAGCGTTAACCCTACCTCCTCCATCACGTCGAGAAGATCGTTATCGTACCTGATGTTCATTCCCGCCCTCATGTCGTCGTCGTATCTCATCGCCGCCAATATCATATACGATATGTGTTCCGCAGCACCGTAAACGATGCCGCCGTTCCTTACGGGGCGGTCGTGCGACACCGTTATCTTACCCTCCACCGCGGCGACATCGCCCGCATCCTTGGCGCCCTGTCTCGCGTAGGCGATGTTCATGCCGATGTTCGGCACCCACGACACGGGGATCGATCTCAGAATGGCGTCGACGGCGGTATCCATGCCTTTCCTCACATCGTTATCATGGTCCTTGCGTCCGGTGTTCACGGTGGGGTCCACAAGCCTGTCGCCTTTGCCGACGGAGTACATGGAAGCGATCGAACGCTGTATCAGTTCTCGTGAAATGAGTATGGAGTTCACCATGTCCGTGTCCTTCGCCAGATTCGCCGTTATGTAAGCGGACAGCGTACATCCGCCGCCGTGGCCCGCCCTGTCCAGCCGCGGATATTCGAATCTTTTGAACTCCGCGCCGTGATATAATATGTCGACGACATTCGACGACCCCATATGCCCGCCCTTCAGGTACACGGAATTACCGTCCTTCCCCATCAGTTCGCACGCCCTCATGGCGTCGTCCTCGTTCTCTATCTCTATGCCGGCGATCGCTTCCGCTTCGAATCTGTTAGGCGTTATGAGATCGCACATAGGCATCAGTTCATGTTTTATCGAACTCACCAGTTCCTTCACGGAGAGACTGCCGCCGACGCCCGCCGTCAGTACGGGATCGACAACAAGAGGTACCGAAATGCCGGAAAGGCGTTCCGTCACCGCCGCCGCGATCTCCGGAGAGTACAGCATACCCGTTTTCACGGAACGCACGTCGGAATCCGAAAGAACGGAATCCAATTGCGATAATATCACATCGCACGGAACAGGCATTATCGACGACACGGAAACGGTGTTCTGCGACGTTATGGCGGTAATGACGGTATGAGGGTGGACGCCGAGCGAGCTGATCGCTTTTATGTCAGCTTGGATCCCCGCGCCGCCTATCGGATCCGATCCGGCAATTGAAAGAGCACATCTCATTGTTAGGTTATCGTCTTACGTATTAAAAGTACAACCGTTAACCTCATCGGGCGAAACTAAGGAACGGCGTCCGGGAACGGCGGAGCGTAACAAAAATTAGATGAACTCATCACGTATAACTATCCGAGGCGGCACCGCCGGAGAGGAAAGGAATGACCGACGAACGGAAGAACAAAGCGGAGGATGCGTCAGAACGTTTCGGTAAAGGATACTACTGTTCGCAAGCTATATTATCGGCATACTGCGCCGATCTCGGTCTCGACGGGAAGAGTGCGTTAAAGATATCATGCGGACTCGGCGCCGGGATGGGGAGGACGGGCCAAACATGCGGCGCGGTGACCGGCGCGTATCTTGTGATCGGTCTGAAACACGGGAGCACCTCGCCCGATGACAAGGAAGCGGTGGAAAGAACGTTCTCGCTGATACAGGAGTTCGACAGAATTTTCACAGAGGAACACGGGTCCGTGAACTGCCGTGAACTTCTAGGCGCCGATCTGCGGTACGGGGACCAGGCGGCAGCCGGAGAAAAGGTGAAGGCGGTATGTCCCCGGCTCGTTAAAGATGCGGCCGAGATATTAGAGCGGATACTCTGAACCCGCCGGCATCGAAAGAATGACGAATGTCATATCCTGAGCAGGGCCTTACCGACCGCTTCCGCCGTTCTCAAAGGGACATCGGACATCTTCGCATATACTTCCCATTCCGAGGCGGCCGACGATACCGTATCGATGATATCGTCCGGGTCCCTTATTCCAATGCTTTGTGCGAAGGTTGTGAGATCTTTGCGGTCTATGAGATCAAGCTTCCCGTTCACCGACATCTGATGACGATGCGTCCAGTAATTTTCGGGATCGTAAGCGAATGTGATGTCATAAGCGGGCGAGAGCCTCCATTTTCCGTCCTTTCCCATAAGGAAGGAGAAGTTCTTCGTGTGATCGTCCTGATTTCTCATGACGACGTTGAACACCATCCTGCGGTACATCTGTTCCATGTCCCCGTACGGCAAACGGAGCAGACGCATCACGGCGAACATATCCTCGTAAGAGTATCTGCCGGGAACTCTGAAGTCGTAATGCGCCAATGCGCAAAGTGTCTGCATATGTGTCCTTTCACCGTTCCGGCGGTCGAAACGTTCGGTCATGAAGTGCGCCCTGCTCCCGGTGTCGAGAAGACGGCATCTCGTCATTTCGATGCCGCAGGCCTTCGCCATCTCGTGATATGCGTATTCCACACGGCAGTATCCTTTCTTTTTTTCCTTCTCGGTATCAAATTTTATGATCCAATATCCGAATCCCGGAGGCAGGTCCGTCTGCCCCGATCTTATCTCTCCGGTATCCTCGTTCAGTCCGACCGTCGCTTTCGCTCTGGCACCGCCGGCCGATGTTCCGACGCTCAGCAGTTCCTGTAATCCCTTATCGTCAAGGTCCGCGCGGAAATCCGATCTTCTGAGGAGGATCTCGGCCGCCAGCGAAGATAGGCTGTCGGCATCGATCGGTCCGTCCTTATGCGGGCCGCCGACGGACGGACGATACTCAAGCGCCCCCATCCCTCTTTTTCCGACGTAGCATAATCTGTCCAAGGGGGTGAACTCACTCTTCGGTATCCCTTTGCCGGATAACCAGGTGTCGATCAGTTCGTTGCCGAAGCTGTCGGGAAGGGAATCGGACAGCATACCGGGAAGGCCCTGATACGTCTCTCTGTTCAGGGACCCGAACTCGAATATCCGGCCGGAGAGGGGCATGGTCAGCGGCGCCGGTCCATGACCTTTCTCCAGGAATGACGGATCGTATTGGAACCTGGCGTACTGTCCGTCCCTGACCCAGTACGCATACCCCGCAAGGGCATCCCACATCCTGACCTCCGTGATCTTCTCTTTCGCCGTAGATATCACCTTTTGCCGGTGGCCCGCTGAGGTTCCTTGCCGCGCATCTTCGCCAGCATAACGGGACTGACGCCTTCCTCTCTGAGCAGTTCGTTCAATCGGTCGAGCATGCCCACCCCTCTGATCAGGGCGATGAATGTGAGCATCGTGATATTTTTTCCCGATTCCGCGTCTCCGATCGTTTTTTTATTGACGCCGGTGATCTCCTGCAGTTCCTCTCTTGTGATGTTCATGTTGAGTCTTGCGGTCCTGATCCTTTTCCCTATCCGCGATATGATCTCGTTGTCCGAAAGGAAATACGGGTCCGAATGCTGTTCCATGACGTATGTGATGCCGTACAGGTAGATAATATTTACTGATTAAATTAACATATTATTATCTTTAATGCCAATATTGATAACAAATAAACTTATATGTTAAATTAAATCAGAGAGTAATAACAGAACGGAACGAACAGCGGTCCGATCTGCCGTCCCGCGGCCGTACGATACTGCGGGAAAATTCACAGGGAACAATGAAAGTTCTCCTGCACAGGAAAACTTCCAAGATCCTCATATCCCGAGGTAATGTGATCTCTGTGAGAAAGAGGAGCTCCGGTCCGTTCCGAGATACTCCTCCGGACAGACGAAGGTCAGCGGCGTTCCGCATCATTTTTTCACCGCGGACAGCGGAGGATCATCCGGCGGCCAGACGGTTATCTGGACGCATCCGGAGGTCCGGATCTTCAGCGTCGCCGAATCGGAGTTAACAGCGATAATATTAAATATACTTGGTTGAAATATATAAAGCTACTAATTAGTAATATAGCATATACTATTTTTATATCGAATATATTAAATATTTTTCTTTGCATCATTACGCCGAGGAAACATAACGGCATTCCGCCATTATTTTTCACACGAAAGGAGTGATCAGAATGAAAAAGGGGGAGAATTTCCTTATCGTGAATGATAGGGGAAGGGGGAGGAGAGGACAATGAAAAAAATGCTCTCGGCATTAGTTGTCCTTGTAATGCTCATGACCGCCTTCGCGCCGATGTTCGGTAATATACTGAACACGGACGGAGGGGACGGCAGCGGTGACGGCGACACCGCTCTGTCAGATAATTTCGCAGGTTATACGCCGATATCCGCGCCGTATCAGCTAACATTGATACCAAGCGGATGCACAGGGAAATATTATCTTACAAATGACATAGATTTTGGCAATATAGATCTGAACGGCGGGATCGATCTGATGTTAAAGCCCGTAGTTCAGCAGACAATTCTTAGATTTGAGCTCTACTGGAAGGACGGAAGCATGTGCTCGACCTATGATTGGATGGTCTGGTTCGACGGACAGTTCAACAAAGGCACCAATTTCGTGGTCCCGTTCGACAGTATCAACAAGTCGGGAACATTCAATGTATGCATAGCGGGAACGGTAGAGGACAGAAGGACCATCCCGTTCACAAAATACGATTTCACGTTCGAAACGGAAATTGTGATGACAAATAACTATGTTCAGACGCCGTCCATGAAATTCCACAGCAACGGGAATTTCGATCCGATCAAGAACTTCGGCGGAATATTCGACGGTAACGGTCACGTGATCAAAGGACTGGACATAAGGAAGTTCTCGTCCGGCGGCTTCATGTGGGCGGGTCTCTTCGAGAACCTCGACGAGTGTGCAGTTGTACTTAATCTCGGTGTGACCGGCGGGTCCGTGCTCGCGGCGACGAGGACCGCGGACTTCATGATGATCGGCGGTATAGCCGGCGAACTGAACGGAAAGATAGTGAACTGTTACAACGAGAACAAAGTATCCGCGTACTCGACGAATACCGTGTATGGCGGAGGTATGGTCGGCTGGTCCAAAGGATTCATATCGGATAGTTACAACAAAGGCGACGTATCCGTAACGTCGATCGGCAGTTTTACTTCCACGACCCCAACTCTCATAATTTACCTGTCGGGATGTTACGATAAGGTTAAGATGTACACAATACCGACAAGCGGTGCCGCTCCGTCGAACCCCAACGCCATATATGCAGGCGGTATCGTGGGCCGTAACGACACCGGTTCCGGCACGTGCGTGATAAACCAAACATACAACACCGGTAAGGTCACCGGATACAACAACATCGGCAACACATACCTCGGAGGACTGATCGGTTATGCGTACGCCAACATGACGACGATCACCGACTGTTATAACAGAGGGGACGTCAACGGGCATGCGGGCTATCAGGTGTACACCGGCGGGATCGGCGGTAACATATACATCAAAGCCGTGATATCCAACTGTTACAGCACCGGTAAGCTGACGGCGGTGACGACACACACGTATCCTCCGTTCATAGGCGGGATATTGGCATACGCGGACATAGAGGGAGATATACAGATATACAACTGTTATTATCTTAAGACAACGGCAGACTCCATCTGCGTCGGCAAACCGCTGGTCGACACCGGCAGCGGCAACTCCGTACCGAGGAAGTACGACCCCAACCAGTTCTCCGGCTCGAAGTCGGCCACCGAAATGAGACCGACCCTTCAGACGGCGATCGACAACAACTCGATATACTACAGAGGGACGACATACCGCACAGGTAACACATCGATCCCCGGATGGGACTTCAACAACATATGGACCATAATCCCGGGTATGAACGATAATTACCCGTTATTCAAAGGAACGGGATCGGTCTCCGCGACGATCTCCGGAACGGTCACGTTCAACGGAGCACCGTACATAGGCGCCGTCGTCACATACACGATCAACGGCGTCCAGAGTTCCGTTCTGACGGGCACTGACGGAAAATACTCGATCAGCGTGATGACCGGCGATCAGTTCGCATTCGTCAGCATCACATCGGTAAACGGTGCGCTCAAGTATTTCGGAACATTGCCGTCGTTCACCGTGACCGGCGATTCGGTACACAATTTCGCGTTGGACTACGACAAAACGAAGAAGTTCACGGTCTCCGGAACGGTCACGTTCAACGGCACACCGTTAAGCGGTGCGATCGTTATGTACTCGATCAACGGAGTTTACAGCTCAACGACGACCAACTCATCCGGAAAATACTCGATCAGTGTTTATTCCGGAGATTACTTCGTGTTCTCCAATGTGGTGTCGGCGAACGAGGCACTCAGGTACTTCGGAACGTTGGAATCATTCAGAGTGATGGGCGATTCGGTACACAATTTCGCATTGGATTACGATACGTCGAAGGAATTCACCGTCTCGGGAACGATAACGGTCGATGGCACACCCATTCAGGGTGCGGTCGTCACATACACGATAAACGGCGTCCAGTATACCACGACATCCAACGCATCCGGAAAATATTCGATAAATGTTCATTCCGGAGATAACTTTGCGTTCATCAGTATCGTATCGCTCACGTTCTCGCGTGAGTACAGCGGACCTTTGCCGTCATTCAGAGTGGACGGTAATTCGACACACAATTTCGAATTGAACAAGTATATCAACGCTGATTTCACCGTTTCCGGAACGGTAACGTTCAACGGCAATCCGTTGAGCGGTGCGATAGTCACGTACAAGATAAACGGAATTCAGAACGTCGCGGTGACCAACGCATCCGGAAAATACACGATCAACGTTAAAGCGGGCGATAACTTCGAATTCCTCAGCATCGTATCGGCGAACGGGGCGTTCAAGTATTTCGGATCTCTGCCGGCATTCATCGTGACCGGCAACTCGGAATACAATTTCGCGTTGGACCATGACATAATGAAGAAATTCACTGTTTCCGGAACCGTATCATTCAACGGAGCACCTGTTTCGGGTGCTGTGGTCACATACATGATAAACGGTATTCAGAATGTCGCGGTGACGAACTCATCCGGAGTGTATTCGATAATTGTGAGCAGCGGCGATAACTTCGCGTTCGTGAGCATCCTGTCATCAGATCAGGCGCTCAAGTACTTCGGAACTTTGCCGTCGTTCATAGTAGAAAGCGATTCGACACACAATTTCGTATTGCAGTACAACGACATCAACTTCACCGTATCAGGTACCGTCACATTCAACGGATCACCCGTAAGCGGGGCGGTGGTGACGTACAGGATCGGAACGACACAATATACGGCGTATGCGGACGCATCCGGAAGATATTCGATCGCTGTTCACGCAGGTGATCAGTTCGCTTTCGTTAGTGTTACGTCATCGAACGAGGCGCTCAAGTACTTCGGAACGCTTACGTCATTCACTGTCTTAGGGAATTCAGTACACGATTTCGCACTGAACTACGATACATCGAAGAGATTCACCGTATCGGGAACGGTATCGTTCAATGGCAGTCCGTTAAGCGGTGCTGTCGTAACATACAGGATCAACGGTGTCCAGAACACCGCGGTGACCAACTCTCTCGGAAGATATTCGATCGATGTATATTCCGGTGATAATTTCGTATTCGTCAGCATTGTATCGCAGAACGGAGCATTCAAGTTCTTCGGAACGCTTCCGACATTCACAGTGGACGGGGATTCGGTACACGATTTCCCGCTGGACTATGACAGAACGAAGAAGTTCACCGTCTCGGGAACGATAACGTTCGAAGGCGCACCCGTTGCGAATGCCGTCGTGACATACACGATAGGCGGCGTTTCGCATACCGTATATTCCGACGCATCCGGAAGATATTCGATCGATGTATATTCGGGCGACGTCTTCGCGTTCGTCAGCATCGTATCGCAGAACGGGGCGCTCAAGTATATCGGAACATTACCGTCATTCATTGTTACGAGCGATATGACATACGATTTCGTATTGGACTACGACATAACGAAGAAGTTCACCGTCTCGGGAACGGTAACGTTCAACAGCAACCCTGTGAGCGGTGCGATAGTTACGTACAGGATCAACGGTGTCCAGAACACCGCGGTGACGAACTCATCCGGAAATTACGCCATAACCGTAAGCAGCGGCGATAACTTTGTATTTGTTAGTGTTACGTCAGCGAATGAGGCGCTCAGGTACTTCGGAACTCTGTCATCATTCAGAGTGATAGGTGATTCGGTACACAATTTCGCACTGGACTACGATACGTCGAAGAAATTCACCGTTTCCGGTACAGTAACGTTCAACGGCAGCCCGGTAAGCGGAGCTGTGGTGACGTACAGGATCGGAACGACACAATTCACCGCATACGCGAACGCATCCGGAGTTTATTCGATAACCGTGAGCAGCGGCGATCAGTTCGCTTTCGTTA